>Ga0315314_1002775_pt1 | contig 14224 bp, 15 predicted proteins | sample TDP9_MG_FD_203631 | JGI IMG/M metagenome (GOLD analysis project Ga0315314, IMG submission 203631) | Freshwater sediment microbial communities from Lake Towuti, South Sulawesi, Indonesia - TDP9 | ecosystem: Environmental > Aquatic > Freshwater > Lake > Sediment | place: Indonesia: South Sulawesi...
GCCATGTCGGGGATGTTGAGGTGTGGCGCGCACCGCGCCGCCACATCATCTGGGCAGCGCTTGATCTCCCAGCAATGAATCAAATCAAGCAGCCGCCTGATTCCCGTGGTGGTGAGGCTGTGCCCGTGGATCAGCTCCGAGATGCAGCGAATCCACACCAGATCCTGCTCGCTGTAGAGCCGCTGCTCTGAGCCCGGCCTGCGAGCCGGCCGGATCAGGCCCTCTTGCTCATAGATGCGCAGAGTCCGCGCGCTCAGGCCCACCCGCTGCGCCGCGGCGCCAATAGCATACAAGGCCTCGCTTCTTTCGCTTTCCATTGGTTTCTTCTCTCCTTCGCCTTAGTATCGCGCTTGGCAGCAATTCTTGTCAAGTGCCTTCACAGAAATTTCATGCGTGCTACACGCCGCTGCACCGGGTTCGCCCTAAGCTGAGCATGGTTGATTGCAGCAGTCCCTGCGACTGAGGAGGATGCCGATGGCGGAAGAGCATGAGTTCAGAGTGGCCGTGCTGCCCTGCAATGGGATTGGGCGGCTGGTGTCAACCGTGGTGCGCCTCGCCGGCTACCGCATCAAGCAGATGAGGCCAGACCAGGTCGAACTGCTGAGTACCAGCCGGCTGGCCGTGAAGGAGCTAGAGCATCTCGTGCTCCTGAGGCAGTACCCGCTCCTGGTGATAGACGGTTGCCGGCCTCACTGCGCAAGCTTCGTGGCCGATGAACTGGGGAAGGCCCCGGCCGCTCGCATCTATGTCGCTGACGTCGCTGCGCAAGGCAAGATTTCGATCTCCGGAGAGAAGCGGCGCGGGCTCACCGAGAAGGGAATGAAGCTGGTAGAGGCGGTGGCGGAGAGAGCAGTGGAGGAGATTGATCGCATCATCGCCGATGAGATGTTGAGCACGCTCTAGGAGGAGAGCATGGCTGAGAAAGTGTGTCTGCAACCTTGTCTCGGACTGCGCAGGGAGGCGGTGCTTGGTCGGCAGGCCTTGTATGTGGTGCACGAGGACCTGCGGCCCGACACCACGGTGCTCGGATGCGGGCCGGCGCTGAACGCGAACGTCCAGGAGGACGTGGACTTCATCGCCATGTATCCTGTGCTCGCGGTGGAGGCCTGTGAGCTGGACTGCGCGACGAAGCTGGTGGACAAGAAAGGGCAGCAGGCTGCGCGCACGCTGCGGATCGCAGAGCTAGCGAAAGAGCTGAAGCTCGACCTCGGCGCTCTGCCCGAACAGCACATTGACTGCGACCATCCAGCAGTACAGGCCCTGGCGAAGCGCATCGTCGAGCATGTGGACGAGCTACTGGCCAAGGCCTAGCACGTAAGGCAAGTGAGATGAAGCGACCAACATCTCTGTGGGGCCAGTGTGTAAGCGAGTTCCTCGGCACCCTCATCCTCGTGTTCTTCGGTGTGGGGTCGGTGAACACCGCGGTGTTGGCTGGCGCGCAGCAGGGACTGTGGCAGGTGGCGGTAGTGTGGGGAATTGGGATTGCCCTGGCGATCTACACCACAGGGGCGGTGAGCGGCGCCCACATCAACCCTGCGATCACACTGGCGATGGCGGCATGGCGAGGATTTCCGAAGGCCAAGGTGCTCCCTTACATCGCGGCCCAGCTCGCGGGCGCGTGCTGCGGCTCGCTCATCCTCTATGGGCTGTTCCACGGGATGATCGCCCACTTCGAGGCGGCGCACAGCATCGTCCGCGGGCAGCCGGGAAGCGAACTCTCGGCCATGGTCTTCGGAGAATACTTCCCCAATCCCGCGATGATCGGCGCCACCCCCGAGGCCTTTCGTCAGGTCTCCCTGGTGACCGCGATGTTCGGGGAGGCGATCGGCACCGCGTTTCTGGCCTGCTTCGTCTTCTCCCTCACCGAGCCGCGCAACACGCAGGCGCCCCGCTTCATGGTCCCCCTCTTCATCGGGCTCACTGTCTCCATCATCATCTCCATCGTCGCCCCGCTCACTCAGGCCGGCCTGAACCCGGCGCGAGACTTCGGACCGCGGCTGGTCTCCTACTTCCTCGGATGGGGAAGCATCGCCATTCCCGGGCCGCGGGGCGGCTTCTTCACCGTCTACATTCTGTCGCCCATCATCGGCGCCATCTTCGGCGCGGGGCTGTATCAGGGACTGGTGCGGCGGCACCTACCTGCACCAATGCACCAGAGCGAGGCGCATGCAGAGGAGGCGGTCAATGCTTAGGGCCATGTCTGCGCTTGGCATCCTGCTGTTTGGGTTCGGCCTCACCGCCTGCGGATTGAGTCGTGCCTGGGCCACGCCCTCTGGACTGAACAACATCCCCACCGCGGACGTGGTCGGCGAGAAAGAACTTGTGCTGCAGGCATTCTCCGAGTTTGGAAGCGAACGACAGCCAGCCTGGTTTGCGGGTTTCAAGTACGGCCCGGCCGAGAACTGGGAGGTCGGACTCGACGATATCATCGCCGGGCCCGGCTCGGCCGGCGGGCCGACGCTTCAGGCGAAGTACCGCACCGCATTGGGCAACCGCTCGGCGATGGCGTTCGGAGCAGCGAATATCTCCAGTGACCGATCGCGGCACGGCGATGTCTTCCCCTATGCCGCCGTCTGCGGAGACCTGAGCGCTCTTCGCCTGCACGCGGGCCGGAGCTGGCAGGCGGATAACCACGCCTGGTTCATCGGGCTGGACACCCCCATGACTTCTGACATCACCCTGCGGGCGGACTGGATTCAGATTCAAGATGGAGAGGAATCTGTCACCAGCCTGGGTTTCATCCGCACCATTAGCCCGCGTTGGCTAATGGAAGGTTGGGTCTCCTTTCCCAGCGGAGAGGGCGCCGAGACAAGCTCCATCCTCAAGCTGGACTTTGTGATGCCCCTTGGGGGCCCGTGACGGGCGCGGGCCGGAGGTTGAAGCTTGACGCGAGAGAATGAGCAAGCGGGCTGCGAGCCCGGCGTCATCCTGATCCCCTGCGCGCCAAGTGGCCGCGTCGGCTGTGAGATCGTCCGCCGGGCGGTGGAGCTGGTGGCGGCCGGGACCCCGGAAGCGATGGTCGCCGCGCCAGACCAGTGTCCTGCCCAAGGCAAGCGCTTCATCGTCGCGGTGGATGCCTCACGCGCGTGCCGGGCCTCGGCTGCACTGGAGAACCGGGGCACGCGGGCGTCTCTGGTCATCTCTGCGCCGGAGGTGCTGGCGCGGGCAGGGCTGGTGAGGCCTGGCATGGATCTCCGCTCCAACATTGAGCAGCTATCGCGAGCAGTCTCGGAGGCGATCCAGGAATCGCTGCGAGAAGTGCTTGAGGAAGCGCGCGAGCGCCGCCGTTACCGGGAGGAGATGGAGCCAATCCTGCATCGTTTCCAAGGTCTCTGGACGGCGCTGGAGGCGCTGCCCCCGCCGCCAGACGGCGTCCCTTCAGAGGAAGAACGCCGACGGGTGGAACTGCTGGGCAGAAGGTGCCGCAACCTCTTCACGAAATTCGACGAGGTGGTGCCGCCCACCCAGTGGGCCGAGCCTCACGATCTCTTTCAAGACGCGCTGCTGTGCATGGCCTACGCCTGCGAGGGCTGGGTTTCGGGCGAAGCGGCGCGCTGGGAGCAGAACCTCGAGAAAGCGCGGGTTCAGGTCCATCCGCTGATGCGTCGGCTCGCATGAAAGCGGCGGGCCTGATGGCCCGCCGCTGGCGCTGCGCTCGTTGCTGCGGTGAGTCAGAGCACTGCTTCCACGGCCTTGATCTCAGGCACGGACTGCTTCAGCGCGCGCTCAATTCCCATTTGCAGCGTCATCTGGGCCATCGGACACCCGCAACAGGCCCCGGTGAGCCGCACCTTGACCACTCCGTCTTCCGTGACCTCAACCAGCTCCACATCCCCCCCGTCCCGCTGAAGGGCCGGCCTCACCTCTGCCAAGGCCGCCTCGACTCTCTCTCTCATTCTTCTCCTCCACTCCGAGGCCGGGTGGCACACGGCCTCATTCTCTAGTTACCCCATCGGCCCTCGGCCTCCTGCTGCCGAGGGCCGATTCTTGTGCGGCCGCGGGCCGCGTCATCTCCAGCTCGAGGCGGCCGCTAACCGGGCGCGGGGTGTGGCGCCTGCTGCACGAAGGACCACTTGCGGAAGATCTCCTGGGCTTGCGGTGAAGCGAGGAATTCAAGGAGCTTCCGACCCCCCTCTGGATTCTTGGCGCCCTTCAATACCGCGCCCTCACACCAGAATGGCTGATACAGGTCAGGGGAAATCGGAGCGGCGAGCTTCAAGTTCTTGGGCTCCGCGGGCTGCTGGCCTTCTTTGTGGACCTCCACCGCGCAGGGATAGTACCCAATGCTTGCCTCCACCTGGCCCTTGGCCGCCACCTCCTTGCCGTCGGCGGCAAACCGCGCGACCACCACCTTTTTTTCCACCTTCTCCCATAGGCCGGCCCGGCGAAGGGCCTCCAGGGCGTGCTTTCCAACTGAATTCTGCTCGGGGTCAGGTATGGTGATGGTCTTGACCGCGGGCTTCGCCAGATCGGCGATGGTCCGCACACCCGCCGGATTCGCGGCCGGCACCATCAGTGCCAGGGAGTTCTCCGCATATCGGGTCCGGGTGCCCTCTTGCACCAGGCCAGCTTGCTGCACCTGATCCATTTCCAGATCGCCCATGGAGAGGAACACATCTGGCTGTGCCCGGCCGTCCAGAATCTGCTTAGTGATGGTGACCATGTTCTCTGCCGCCCACTCCACCGCGACCCCTGGGTTGGCCTGCTCGAAGAGTTTCACTACCTCGGAGAACGGACCAAGCTGACCGCAGGGAACCATGAGCTCGATGCTGGTCATGGGGCCTGCGCCTGGGGCGACGCGGGTTTCCCCTGGCCGGCGCGCGCAGCCCGCCGCCAGCAAGCCCATCCCCACCGCCATCAATAGCATCCATCGCTCAACTCTGCTCACCAGTTCCTCCTTCTCGAGACACATCCTGAGGCGAGGATAACATCTCAGTTTATCGAAGTATGCTGACAGAGTTATGAAGAAAATGAGTCGTTTTGCCGCATTATGATTCCGTCCCTGACAAGCATTCACTTCCTCATCAGCTACGGCTGTTCCTCCGAGTGCGCCCACTGCTTCGCGTGGGGCTCTCCCAGCCGCCAGAGCGGCATGACGGCGGAGCAGGTGGACGGGTTCCTCGACCAGATTCTCACGTTGGGGACGGTGACGAGCGTGTGCGCGGAGGGAGGGGAGCCGTTCACCCGCTACCCGGTGCTGCTTCACTTTCTGCGGCGCGCCACCGCTCTGGGGCTTTCGGCCTCCGCGCTCACTAACGCGTTCTGGGCCACCTCCGGGCAGGAAGCCGAGTGCCGCGTCAAGGAGCTTCTCGCCGCCGGCCTTGGTAGCCTCGGCGTGAGCACGGATGAGTGGCACCGCACCTGCGTGCCGGTCGAACAGGTGGACAGGCTGCTGGAGGTGTGCGCGGCGGCGGGCCTGCCGGCCTCCCGCATGGAGACCAAGCTGGAGGGCGTCATGTTCCGCGGCCGCGCCGCGGAGCAACTCGCCCCACAGATGCCGACCCGACCCCCTGAAGAGCTCAGCACTTGCCCGCACGAGCAGCTCGGCGCGCCCTTCCGGGTTCACCTCGACTGCTATGGGCGCCTCCACTTGTGCCAGGGGCTTAACGTTGGAGTCGGCGCGCCTCGCGAGGCGGTTGCCGCCTACGACCCCGCCAGCCACCCTATCGTCCGCCTGCTCCTCGAAGGCGGCCCCCATGTCCTGGGGCGATATGCGGCCGGCCTGGGATTTGAGGTGAACGGGGGCTATGTTGACGCCTGCCATCTGTGCTACCGGGCGCGGGAGTTCCTGCGACCACGGTTTCCCCATCTGCTGGGGCCGGATGAGATGTATGGCGCGTGAGGTGGGCCGGTGGGTTTCGGGACTGAAGTCCCGAAACACCGGATACCGGAACTATTCCCTCCTGATGATCGTCTAACAAGCAGGTAGTTCGCCTGGGGCGACAGCGGGGCGGCAAGAAAGGAGCATTCGAAATGGGCGCGCAGGCCAAAGTGGAACGCCGATCTGGAATCCGACTGTATGCTTTGCTTGCTATCCTCGGCCTGGTGATCGTGGTGGCGCTGTGCGTCTTTCCAGTCTTTTCTCGGAAGCGGGAGTCGGCCCGCATGATGGCCGAGGCCGGCTGGGCATCAGAGATGGCGCGCGTCGCCGCCCCAGAGCGACAGGGATATGTCGGTAAGGCCGAGACAGGGTTTGCCCGCGGCGGAGGCGGCTTCGGCCGAGGCGGCCGCGTCAGACTCGGGGCAGCCGTCGCCCCAGAGACTCCAGCCCCGGGTGCGGAGCGGGCTGAAGCAGAAGGCTTCGAAGCAAGGGCCGCCGCCGTGCCGGGCATCTCCCCTATGCTGATCCGAACCGCCTCGCTGCGGATGCGAGTGGAGGATGTGCGCAAGGCCCATGACGAGGTGGCCCGTATCGCGCGCGAGGCCAAGGGCTATGTGGCCGACACGACCCTGAGCGGGGAGGCTGGACCGATGACTGCGAGCGTTACCATCCGGGTGCCGGCCGAGGGCCTCGATAGCGTGATAGCTCGCATCGCCGCACTGGGCAAGCTCCTGCGCAAAGAGATCAGCACCGAGGAAGTCACCGAGGAATACGTTGACCTCACCTCCCGGCGCCGCAATCTCGAACGAGAGGAAGAGCGCCTGCTCGATCTCCTCAAGCGCGCCGGAAAGGTGAAGGACCTGCTCGAGGTGGAGCAGACCCTCGCCCGCGTCCGGGGAGAGATCGAAACCATCGCCGGCCGGATGCGCTACCTCGAGAACCGGGTCGCCCTCTCTACAGTCCACGTTGAGCTCCAGGGCCCAGAGCCCAAGCCGACCACCGGCGGCCCCGTCTGGACCGCGCGCGACACCGCTCGCCAGGCCGCCCGCTCCCTCCTCAACACCGGGCGCGGCCTCGGCACCATGGCCATCTGGATCGGCATCTACGCCCCGGTCTGGCTGCCGCTCCTGCTCCTGGCAATCTGGCTGATCCGCCGCTCTCTTGCCCCTCCCCGAAAGCCCGAGAGCGCCGCTGACCCATAGACCTGCCCCTCCTTTTCCTTGACACCCCCGCCTCCTCGTGATAGCATAAGGGGGCCGGTGAGTATGGCCCGCCGACCCCTCAGATCGGCGGGCATTTGCTTTTCCCTATAACGCCCCACCAGGGCCGGACTGTGGCCCCTTGAGTGATGGCCACATACACAGAGCAGATCAAAGCGGTCATACTCGACCTGGATGGAGTGATCTATCGCGGGCAGACTCTTCTCCCCGGAGCACAGCAGATCACCGCGTGGCTGCGCGCCAGAAACTATCAGGTCTACTACTTCACCAATAACTCCACGAAGACCCGCGACAGCTATGTGGAGCTACTGGCCAACTTCGGGATCGCCTCTGATGTCGAGCACATTCTCACCTCCGCTTTCCTGACCGCGCGCTATTTCTCCGACAACGGCCTCCTGCCGGCCACCGCGCTGGTGGTGGGCGAGGCCGGCCTGGTCGAGGAGCTGCGGCGCGTCGGAGTGCGAGTCCTCCGCCGCAGAGGGAAGCGCCCGATAGGCTACGTGGTCGTCGGCATGGACCGCCGCTTTAGCTATCGCAAGCTCCACCAAGCTCAGCAAGCCATCCGCTCCGGCGCCACCTTCATCGCCACCAACCGCGACGCTACCTATCCCGTGGAGGACAACGTCATCCCAGGCGGCGGCAGCATTGTGGCAGCGGTGGCCGCCGCTGCCGAGCAAGAGCCCCTGCTCATCGGCAAGCCCTCACCCCGGGCTGGAGAGCTCATCGCCCACCAGGCTGCAATCAAGCCATCGCAAGCCCTCATAGTCGGCGACCGCCTGGAGACCGACATCGAGATGGGCCGACAAGCCGGCCTCTGGACCTGCCTGGTGCTCACCGGCATCAGCACCGCCCAAGAGGCCGCGGCACTGCCCCCCGAAGAACGCCCCCATTGGGTCATCTCCACTCTCGCCGACCTGCCCACCTTGCTCGCCTCTCCCCCTCCACCCTTCTCAGGGGGAGCACCCGAATGAGCGCCCACCCCCCGGTCGCACTCACCATAGCCGGCTCCGACTCCGGCGGAGGCGCCGGAATCCAGATGGACCTCAAAGTCTTCGCCGCGCTCGGCGTCTTCGGAACCTCCGCCATCACCGCTCTCACTGCACAGAACACACTCGGCCTCCGCGGCGCCAGGGAGACCCCGCCGGACTTCGTCGCCCGCCAGATCGAGGCCGTGCTCGACGACCTCCCGGTGGCCGCCGCCAAGACCGGAATGCTCTCCTCAGAGGCCATCGTGCGAGCCCTCGCAGACCTCATCCAGCAGCGACCATTCCCACCCCTCGTGGTGGACCCTGTCATCACCGCCAAGGACGGAGCAAGCCTCCTCTCGCAGGCGGGCATCGAGGCGCTGCGGGACCGGCTGCTGCCCGTCGCCGCGATCATCACCCCGAACCTCCCGGAAGCCGAGGCCCTCGCCGGAATGAAAATCGAGTCCCAGCAGGACGCCCGCCGGGCCGCGGCGAAGCTGCGAGACCTGGGGTGCAGTTGGGTGCTGCTCAAGGGCGAGCTTCTAGGCGGGCCAGAGGTCACCGATCTGCTGCTCGGCCCCAATGTCGAGCAGACGCTCTCTTCCCCCCGGATCCCGGGAGCCCCCGTTCACGGAACCGGCTGCGCCCTCTCCGCCGCCATCACCGCCCACCTCGCCCGCGGCCACTCCCTCCCCGACAGCGTCCACCAGGCCAGAGACTTCCTCCAGCGCCTCCTCCAGCGGTCACAGGACCTGGGCCACGGTGCGCGGGTCCTTCACCTTCAGCCAGACACCGCAGACAAGGAAGACCAGCCATGACCAAGTTCATCTTCGTAACAGGCGGCGTCGTCTCATCGGTCGGCAAGGGAATCACCACCGCCTGCCTCGGACGCCTGCTCAAGGACCGCGGGCTCAAGGTTACCATCCAGAAGATTGATCCCTACCTCAACGTAGATGCCGGCACCATGAGCCCATTTCAGCACGGCGAGGTGTTCGTCACCGAGGACGGCGCGGAGACCGACTTGGATCTGGGCCACTACGAGCGCTTCGTGGACATCGCCCTCACCACCCTGAGCAATGTCACCTCTGGCCAGGTGTATGGCGCGGTCATCAGAAAAGAGCGAGCAGGCGAATACTTGGGCCAGACCGTGCAGGTCATCCCCCACCTCACCGATGAGATCAAATCCCGCATCTACGGGGTGGCCGAGCAGTCCGGCGCGGAGGTCACCATCACCGAGATCGGGGGCACCGTGGGCGACATCGAGGGCCAGCCTTTTCTGGAGGCGATCCGGCAGATGAGGCGGGAGCTGGGGGCGGAGAACACTGTCTTCATTCATGTCACGCTGATCCCGTATGTGGGTCCGTCTGGCGAGAGCAAGACGAAGCCGACGCAGCACAGCGTGCGGGAGCTGCGCAACATCGGCATCCAGCCCGACCTCCTCCTCTGCCGGTGCCGCCGACCGCTCTCTAGGGAGATGCGGGAGAAGCTCAGCCTCTTCTGCGACGTCGCCCCCGAGGCCATCATCGAAGGCTTGGACACCGATTCTGTCTATGAGCTCCCGCTGATATTCGAGGAACAGGGGCTAGGCAGCCTGGCCGCCGAGCGCCTGGGCGTGAATGGCGCGCCCGACCACAGCGAATGGGAGCAAGTCGTGGCCCGCATCAGGAATCCCAGCCACCAGGTTGCGGTGGCCATGGTGGGCAAGTATATGGCCCTCCAGGACGCGTACATAAGCGTCACCGAGGCGCTCAAGCATGGCGGCATCGCCAACGAGGCGCGCGTGGAGATCCGCCGCGTGGATTCAGAGGAGATCGAGAAACACGGGCCAGAGAAGCTCCTGGAGGGAGTGCACGGGGTGGTGGTTCCCGGAGGCTATGGCGACCGCGGCGTCGAGGGCAAGATCATGGGCATCCGCTACGTGCGCGAGAACAAGATCCCCTTCCTGGGGCTCTGCCTGGGAATGCAGTGCGCGGTGATCGAGTTCGCGCGGAATGTGTGCGGATGGGAGGACGCCAACAGCGCAGAGTTCGACGCGAAGACCGAGCATCCCGTGCTCCATCTCCTTCCGGGGCAGCATGGGGTCACAGACAAAGGCGCCACCCAGCGCCTGGGCGCCTATCCGATGCGCATCAGGCCCGGCACCCTGGCCCGCAAGGTCTACGGCGCCGCCCGCGCCAACGAGCGCCATCGCCACCGCTATGAGGTCAATAATGATCTCCGGCCCGAGCTCGAGGACCGCGGCATGGTGATCGCCGGGACCAGCCCCGACGGAGGCCTAGTGGAGCTGGTCGAGCTGCCCGACCATCCCTTCTTCCTCGGCAGCCAGTTCCACCCCGAGTTCAAATCCCGCCCCACCCGCGCCCATCCGCTGTTCCGGGAGTTCGTCAAAGCCGCCCTCCGCCACCAGGGATGAGTGCGTTGCTTGGGTACTTCAGTGGCTGTCTCACAATTGTGCGGATAGGCTCAAGACCCTAGAATAGATTCTTCGTTTCCACCTTCGCTAAAGCTACGGTGGACAAGTCGCTCAGAATGACATCTGGCGGGGCACAGAGACCCCGCCCTACAGAGGCAACTCGTAGCACTGACCCTTGTGAGTGCTCATACCCCCTCACTTCGCGGCCTACCACCAGATGTGATTTCGCGGATTGCGAGACGACTACCAGCCTACCGAGGCGTGAAAGGCTGGTTAGCTTCTGCATCCATCCGGTAGCACCAGTGCCCCATGCACCATCTGATTATCGGGACGCTTGCCACAGCGAATGGGGCAATTGCAAGCTCTACCCACCAAAGTGAGATCCGGCTCACCATGCCCGAAACGTGAACGAACCCGGCAATTGCATCCACACCGGTTAGCAAGAAGAACCCGTACCAGAAATAGGTCCACCTGCGCTGTGCCACACTCAACAACACCAGCGTGCGCGAAGAAGTGTGCATGAGTATGGCCATGATCCGTTCAACCGGTCCGGCCAGCCAAGCAAGTGGCGTGTGAGCAGCAGATAAAGCTATGGCGGTCCGGGCTTGCTGGCTTCCGGGGAGGTTGGACATCGCTACGAGCACTCCGATCAAGGCGGCTGCCCCCACCAAAATAGCCTCGAAAGCCCCAGCGCCCACGCCAACCGCGACTGCCTGGTTCACATCGCGCGCGAGGCTTCGCCATTTCAGTGCTGCCGCGAGGGTAATGCCGATCTCGAAAACGCCTGTCAGAAGTCCAATGTACACAGCACCAAGGAATAGATAAGAGCTTCGCGGCAGCAAAGCATCGAGACCGGAAAGCAGCGGCTTGTTGAGCAACAGCGCGGCCGCGAACTTCAGCGCCACGCCCGCGGTCCATATCATTGCGCCCGCCCCAAACCAGCGCAAGGGCGTGTGCGATCTCGCCTTCCAGCCGACAAGGCAAGCGAGGCCGACCGCCATCATCAAGGGGCCTGGCAAGAGCAACAGCCATGAGATACCAGCATCCATAGCACCCACACTCCTCTTCGGGAAGTCAAAGCCGCTATTCCTGTTCGTTGGGCAGGAGCTTGCCTCCTGCTCCCTTATGTCGGTCCGGCGCCCAGACGGCGGCTTGTCCTCCCGCGAACTCGCAGGACAAGCAGACGAGGTGGGGGATTTCGATGCTGAGTCACTTTGGTGAGCAGACATGACAGCCGTCGGAACAAGGCTCACTTCCGCAGCAAGTGGAGTGAACTCCTCTGACTGGACAGTTACAGTCTCCGCTTGGTCTTGACACAGCATGGTATAATAGGCAAGGGAATCGCCTGCGGCGACCTAGCTATATGCCCGCCCTACAGGTAAGGCCGGGAGTCATTGCGTGGGACAGAGGCTCAGGATTGCTATTGCGGGGACGGGGTTCGGGGAGAAGTACGCCATTGGGTTGACGAGCAACCCGGACGTGGAGGTAGTGGGGGCCTTCAGCCGGCGGCCGGAGCGGGCGGCGGCGATGGCGGAGAGGTATGGGATTCGTTTCTCCACCCACCATTTCGAGGAGCTGCTTGAGCTGCCCGGTCTGGACGCGGTGGCGGTGGTGACACCGAACAGCACCCATGCTGAGTTCGTGAGGGCAGCGATTGCCGCGCGGAAGCACGTGATTTGCGATAAACCGCTTGCCTTGAGTGCAAGGGAGGGGAGGGAACTATACCTGGCGGCCGTGCAGGCGGGGGTGAGACATGTGACGTTCGTGCCATACCGATTCTCGCCGGCGGCGCTGGCGCTGAAGGAGGCAATGGAAGGGGGGCGAGTGGGACGGGTGGTGAGCGTGAGGGCGAGCTGGGGAGTGGATCTGAGAGGGGAGCCGTTGCGGTGGCGGTTTCAGCGGAAGCTGTCCGGGGCGGGCGTGGTGGCCGACCTGGGGGCCCATGTGTTCGATTTGCTGATGTGGTGGGTGGGGCCGATCCGCAGGGTGCTGGGGCGCTGCCGCACACTGATACCAGTGAGGCCGGCCGAGATCGGTGGGCGGAAACGAAAGGTGGAGGTGCCGGATGAGTGTTGGGCCTTGGTGGAGTTCGCTCGCTCCGGGGTGGGATCGCTGACTCTGAGCTGGAACGCGAGGCGGGATCAAGAGGCGGAGATCGCTGGGCTCAGGGGGCAGTTGAGGTATGAGTCGCAGTCGCTGCTGCAATGGTTGGGAGGGCAGGGGGAGTTCAGCCCGCGGGCCAGGTTTGTGGGGGCGCTGCCAGGGGGGCGAGAGAGCGAGCTTCCTCTGCCAGGGGGGGAGGAGTTCACGCGGCCGGAGGAGGCGCTCAGGAGGATCTTTTACCAGATCGTGTCCTATCTGCGAGGAGGAGAGAGGCCGGAGTGTGTGGCTACCTTCCGGGAGGGGGCGCGGGTGCTTAGGGTGATAGATGCGGTGGAGGAGTCGAGCAAGACCGACAGGTGGGTGGAGGTCGATGGAGCTGCTGGCTGAGGAGGCGCTAGGCGCTCGCCAGGGCTTGGTCTATCCCCTGCCGAGTGTGATGATGCGCAGAATGTCCTTGTAGGTTAGAACGACCATCAGGAGGAGGAGCAGGGCGAAGCCGATGAGGTGAACTACGATCTCCTTGCGCTTGTCGAAGGGCTTGCGGCGAATGGCTTCGAGCGCGATGATCACGAGCCGACTGCCGTCCAAGGGAGGGATGGGCAGCAGGTTCACGAAGCCGATGGCGACGGTGATGGTGGCGCATTTGCCCAAGAAGGCCAGCCAGTCAACCCCTGCCTCGCGGTAGAGCGTATGCACGACGCCGATCGGACCCATGAGTTCGGCGGGCAGTGTTCTTGTCAGCATGGCGAGGAAGCCGGAGATGTTGAGCAAGATCATCTCATAGGTGAGGGCGAATCCGGTCACGATGGACTTGGCGATCCCCATGCGCTGGGGGCGAGTGTCGAACTCGACCCCGATGAGGCCGATGGGAACTTTGACCAGCCTGAGGCCCTGGATGTCGAGAGCCGGTTCTGTGCGTGGGGTAACGGGGATGCTTCGTCGCCGCCCGTGGCGCTCGACCTCCAAGGTGATCTGCTTCTCTGGATGCTGCTGGATGACTTCCCGGATTTTGGCCACCGAGAGACCCGGGCGGCCGTTCACTCCCAGGAGTCGGTCTCCCGGCAGCAGGCCGGCCTTTGCGGCCGGGGTGTCGGGCATGACCTGCTTGATGGTGTTCAGCGCCACAGGCATGCCGATGGCCGCCCCCATGAGGATATAGATGGCGACGGCCAACAAGAAGTTCATGGCCGGGCCGGTGATGAGGACGGAGGCCTGGGCGGGACGTGATTTCCTGTCGAATCCATGGGGGTGGTCATCTCCGGGCTCCATGCCTGCGATGCGCACGAAGCTGAAGAAGGGCCAGAGGCGGAATGAGTATTGCGTCTCACCGCGGCGGAACCAGAAGAGCAGCGGCCGGCCGAAGCCGATGGAGAACTCGCGGACGGCCGTGCCCCCAAGGCGGGCGGCGAGAAAGTGGCCGGCCTCGTGGACGAAGACGGTCGCTCCGAAGGCGAGGGCAATAGCGACTAGTCGGCCGATGAAGTCCACCTGGCGAGATTCCTTTCCAGGAAGTGGCGCACCTCTTGATCGGCGGCGAGGAGGGCTGCGATGGAGTCGCCGGGCTGGGGCGAGTGGGCCTCGAGAGCAGCCTCGATGAGGTGAGGGATTTGGGGGAACTTGATCCGGCCCTGAAGGAACCACGTTACCGCGACCTCATCGGCGGCACTGAGAGCAGCCGGGGCGGTGCCCGCCGCGGAGAGGG
>Ga0315314_1002777_pt1 | contig 14223 bp, 8 predicted proteins | sample TDP9_MG_FD_203631 | JGI IMG/M metagenome (GOLD analysis project Ga0315314, IMG submission 203631) | Freshwater sediment microbial communities from Lake Towuti, South Sulawesi, Indonesia - TDP9 | ecosystem: Environmental > Aquatic > Freshwater > Lake > Sediment | place: Indonesia: South Sulawesi...
GGCTGACGGTCGGGACAAAGGAATATTCCCAGTATCCCCACGACATGTTGTTCCAGGCGAGGGCTTCATCCGCAGGTCCGCCTTCGGGTTCGAGAACGAGCGGGCGCCCGGTCTGATCCGAAGCAATGCGGAAAGCTCGCGGCAGTCCGTCAAGCGTGTCGCCGAAGATGCCGTCGGCACCGATTTCGGCCACTAGCCGCGCCGACGCCTCCCAAGGTGGCGCGCCTTCATCGCGCGTCCCCTGATCCCAGGGCTTCACCGGAAAGAGAACCTTCACGCCGCGGCGGTGAAAGTCAGCAACCATCTGCCGGAGACCGCCGATGCCCCCCGGCATGTCGCGGAGCATGTCGTACTGATTCCGATCATCAATCCCGAGGTTAGGGTAGTCGTGCCAGGCGACGACCGAGTCGATGCCGCCGAACCGCTTCTCCAAGTCATCCAGGTAGCGGTCCACAGTGTAGCGGCTGGCGACCGGGTCATACAAATACCTGTCGTGGACCATCATCAGCGGTTGGAGAAAGCTTGACTGCGCCCACTTGAGCTCCGGCCGCGAATACTCGGCGCCATCGTACCCGATGCGAACTAGGCGCTCGCAACGCCAATGCTGGATGTCCGCGAGCCAAGTCTGGGAATCCGAAGGCTTCTCAGGCCCAGGAATTTGCTGGCGCTTGGGTGGATACCTGGTGTCCTGGGCGCACAAGCAAGGGGCAACGAGCAGAATCAGCAGCGAGAGCGCCAGTATGACGCGCTTCGACATCGAAATCTCCTGCCGGCGCTCCATTCCGCCGGGGGATGAAACCGCCTTGCGCCGTCGCCACCGCTTCCCAGGATGCCTGGAGCAGACGACTAGACTTGCGCCACGGCATCCCCACCGCGGTAGCGAGACAAGCATAGGGGAACAGCACGCCGTGCCCCTGCGGGCGCAACACCGTCCGTCGTCCACACAGATGCTTCTGCGGGGCAAAGCCTCGTGCTACCTTCTGAACACAATCAGGTCTTCGAGGTAAACCCAGGCACCCTTCGAGCCTGTATAAGGTTCACCCTTCACCACCACGCGGACGGTGTGGTTTCCGGGCGCCAAGTCGAACTTGCCCCAGAGGCCCTCGCTGTCGCGCTCGCCGTCATCATTGTACGCGTCGGTTTTCGCAACCGACTGGCCGTCGAGATAGAGTTCGAGCAGTCCGCCGTCGGGACGCAGTGTGCCTACCAGCATCGCTCCGGTACCATCGAAAGTAACGGCAGCCTCGGCCCCTGCGGTTTTCGAACGCCTTGCACTGCGGCGCTCACCCGTCTTCTCCCAAGCCCCCTTCCACACCCACCGGGCATCTTTCGGCGCGATGCGCTCCACGACTTTGCCGGGCGCAAATTGCTCGAGCGCCAGGGCCTCGGGCTGCTGGACGGGAATCACCAGGTTTTGGTCGGTGACACTACCGCCCTCTCGCTTCACCACGAGCTTGGCGCGCTCGATGGTGCTCCGCACAATCGAGTTGAAGGAATAGTCGGTATACGAGAATTTCTCGTCAGCGAGGGTCGCCAGGGGCTCCGTCCATCTTGCGGGAATGGCCTTGTAGCCAAGCATGGTTCCCAGAATTCCCGCGGCGGACGAGGGATTGCAGTCGCTGTCCTGGCCCGCCCGCATGGAGACTTCCATGGTCTTCTCAAAATCGCTGTTTCCGTATAGCAGCCCCAGAACGATATAGGCGCCATTGATGCTGGCGTCGATGTTAAACGGCCGGAGCGCCCCGTCCGGGCAAGGGTCATCCTTATCCCACTTGTCTTCCAGCAGTTGCCAGGTCTTTTCCCAATCGGGATTCTCCGCCGACCACTTCAGGACATCCCGCATCATCTGGGCGTAAATGCTGCCGGGGGGAAGGGCGGCGATACCCGCTTCGACCACCTTGCGAGGGTCCTTCTCAAAGAAAGCTGCTGAATACATCGCGCCGACGAAGACGCCCCCATACACCCCATCGCCGTAATTCATCACGTGGCCCGCGCGCTGGGCGAGGCGCTGCGCGGCGCGCGGCAGGCCGGGACACATCAGGCCAACGAAGTCCGACTCGATCTGGAAATCGATGTCGTTGGCATGAAGGTTGTAATCAGGATGGCCCGAAAGTGGCGCCTTGATCCCCCGGCGCAGCAGGCGGCGCGCCGCGAGGTTCGCGTGCCAGAGGCTGTATTTCGTGTCCCTGAAGGCCTCCCCGTACTGTTCGGTGGTGGCATCGATCCCCACGCGATCCAGAACCTCGGCAAAGGTCATGTCCACGTACAGGTCGTCCTGGTTTAGAGCTCCCTTGAGTTCCTCAGGCTTCCACTCCCGGGGCTGGTCATTGATTTTCCCCCTGAACCTGAACTCGGTCGGAGCGCCATAAGTAACCCCAATCATCTGCCCTGCCCAGGCTCCGCGCACCTTATCCTCCAATTCTTCCAGCGGGAGGGTGCGCGTTCCGGCTGTTGACGTCCTGCCGCCGTTCTGGCATCCAGCGCATACCAGCGCGACAGGGATAAGCATGGCGAAGAAACCAAACCACACGACGATGCTGCGCAATCTCTCTAACATCGGAACCTCCGTTCCTGATAATGAGTAGCGTCTGGCTTTAGCCGGTCCGCTTTCATCTTCGAAAAACGATCAGATCTTGCAGGTAAACCCAGGCGCCGCGCGATTCTGGGAACGGAAGGCCAACCACGACCACGCGTATGGAGTGGGCGCCCGGCTTCAGATCGAACTTGCCCCATAGGCCTTCGTTGTAGCGGTCGTCATCGTTGTAGGAATCGACCCTCGAAAGCCGTCTCCCGTCCAGATAGATGTCAGCATATCCCCCGTCATTCCCCAGCGCGCCCACCACGACTGCTCCAGTTCCCTCAAAAGAGACGGAGGCCTGTGCGCCCGCGCTGTGTGACCGCCGCGAAATCCTGGGATAGCCATCCACCTTGCCCACCTGCTCCCAAGGCCCCTGCCAATTCCAGCGCGCATCGTTAACTTGCACTCGCTCCACGACCTTGCCGGCCCAGAACTGCTCAAGTTTGGCCTTACGAGCTTTCTGAGGCGGGATGACGATCCGGTCCTCCAGAATCCTCCCACCCGCATTTTCGATGGCGTGTTTCGCGCGCTCCAGCGTGCTCGCGACGATCGAGTTGAAAGAGTAATTCGTAAACGAGAAGTTCTTGTCGGCAACGACGGGTAGGTGCTCAACCCACTCCCTCGGGAGGGCTTTGAAGCCGCGCATTGTCCCCAACACGCCACCTACAGTGCCAGGATTGCAGTCGCTATCCTGGCCGGCACGCATCGTGATCTCCAACGATTTGCCAAAATCGCCGCCACCGTGAAGCAGGCCCATGAGGACGTAGGCCCCGTTAAGCACGGCGCTGATGTTGAAAGGCATCAAGGCGCCTTCCGGGCATGCATCGTCCCTGTCCCACTTCTCGTTGATGAGTCTCCAGGTCTTTCGCCAGTCGGGATCGCGCGCTGACCAAGCCAAGACATCGCGCACCATCTGTGCGTAGCGGCTTTCGGCAGGAATGGAGGCCAGCCCAGCCTCCACCACCTTGCGCGGGTCGTCCTCGAAAAAAGCCGCAGCATACATGCCGCTCACGAACATTCCAGCATAGACGCCGTCGCCGTACGCGATCACATGCCCGAACCGTTCAGAGTACTTCTGCGCGGTCCTGGGCAGCCCCGGAGACATCAATCCGACGAAATCGGCCTCAAACTGCGTGCCAATCTCATTCGTATGGTACGTAAATCCCGGTTGACCCGAGCGGGGCGCCCTGATGCCTCGGCGCAAGAGGCGGCGAGCTTGAAGATTGGCATGCCAAAGCTGGTACCTCGAGTCTCTGTGAGCTTCGCCATACTGCTCGGTGGTGGCATCCAAGCCGAGCCGGTCCATCACGCCGGCGAACGTCATTTGGACATAGAGATCGTCCTGAGCGAGTGCTCCCGCCAGTTCCTCCGGCTTCCAGACGCGAGGGTCCTCATTAATTCTCTGCCGAAATCTGAACTCCGTAGGGGCTCCGTATGTCACGCCCGCCATCTTCCCTGCCCAGCCCCCACGAATCCTGTCCTCAAGCTCTTCAATCGTGATCGTCCGTGTGCTGACGCCTGCCTTCTTCGCGCCTTCCGCCACCCCAGGACAGAAGCAGGCGCTCGCCACGAGTATCAAAACACCAAGAACGAAGGTACGTTTTCGGAATTCGGTGCACATCTGTCACTTCCGGAGACGGATAAGACAATCCTCTGCTGCCCTGAGGGCCGGCGCTATCGCGCAATCTCCCCCCTATAGGACACGACGCGGCCGAGTCCGATGGTGACGCCTTCCGCTTGCTCATTCTTCTGCCCCGTGACGCGCACCTGAAGGTTGTGCTTTCCGTCGGCAAGCCCCGTCAGCCAGACCGCCGTGGCCTGGTTGGCGCGGGACCATTGCTTCGGCAAGTACATGTCGCGCGTCCCCGCGGGCTTTCCGTCAAGCAGGACTTCCAGGATTCCCATGTCGTACCGCGTGTCACCCTGAACATAAATCGCGGTGCCGGCGAACTCCACTTCCATCATATCGCCCGGGTTGCTGGAATAGCGCAGTTTCTCGTATTTGGGCGCGAGCTTCCAGTCGCCTTTCCAGGCAATACGGTTATCCGTAACGTCATACTGCTCAACGGGCACCAGGCTGGGAAAGGAGATCTCCGCCGGGCCCGCCGCCCGGAAGGGCTGGACCTTGATTTGAATTGTCTCGCCCGTCACCTTTCCACCATTGGCTTGCACGTTTTCGAGCGCCAGCCGCAAACATTCCTGCGCTGCCGATTCGAGGGAGTAGTCTGTAAAGTCAAATTCCGTCCCCATATAAGGCGCCATATCCGTTCGCACCTTCTCAGGCAGGCGGCGGAAGCCCAGCATGGTGCCCACGATCCCACCGGCATTAGCGGGATTGCAGTCCGAATCCTGCCCCGCTCGCGTGGTGATCTCGACGGTGCTCTCAAAGTCGCCTTTGCCGTACAACAGACCCAGGGCGATGTAGGCGCCATTCAAACGCGCCTGGATGTTGAACTTGTTGTTGACCCCCCAGGGACAGCGGTCCTTGTTCCACTTGGTTTCGAGCTCGCGCCAAGTGGCTTTCCAGTCGTCAGGGTAGTGGTCGTGCCAGCGCAGCAAGTCACGGATAATCTGAGCGTAACCGCTGTCGGGTGGCAGGGCGCTGAGGCCGGATTCGACCACGCGCCGGACATCGTTTTCGATAAAGGCCGCCGCGTACATCGCCGAGACAAAGACCCCGCCGTAAACGCCGTCGCCGTAATTCATCAAGTGTCCGGCACGATCGCAGATCTTCTGCGCCGCCTGCGGCAAACCCGGCGAGATAAGTCCGATGAAGTCGGCCTCGATCTGGAAGTCGATGTCGTCGGCGTGGGGATTGTAAAGCGGGTGGCCCGATTTCTCCGGCGGAATTCCGGCCAAGAGATTTTGCCGGCCTTGACCATTCGCGTGCCATAGCAAGAAGCCCCCGTAAGCGAATTCTCTCGCAAACGCCGAAGCGGGCGCATCAAGGCCATGCTCGGCCACCGCCTTCAGTAACGCCATGTTGACGTACATGTCGTCCTGCCCAGGAAGTTTCTTGAGGCCGCCAGCTTCCAACTGCAGCGGGCCCTCGATGATTGCCCCTTGATAGCGAAATTCGGTCGGCCCGCCGAAGGAGACACCATAAGCTTTTCCCACCCATCCGCCACGGATCTTGTCGAGCAGCGCCTCGCGGGAAATCGTGACGGTTTGGGCCGCGGCCGCCGCAGTCATGCCGGGGATAACTACAATCGCACTCAACAGAGAAGCTCGAAACACTGTCCCTCCTATCTGCGCAAAATGAGACCCTGCCCGCGGCAGCGCCAGACTACAGACGCGGTGATACGCACCGCCCACAAAAAACCCGGAACCGGTGTTTCCACCAGTTCCGGGTGTCGAGAGAAACGTCATGGCGGACCTAGAAGGTAAATTTCAGCGCGAACTGAATGTGCCGACCCGCACGGCTGCCGGTGACCCATCCGAACGCGCTCTCCGCGCTCGTGCCGGTGTCGTTGTTAGTGTTCACGCCGGACCACTGCGGATGGTTGAAGGCATTGAACATTTCCCAGCGGAAATCCAGGCTCTTGTCTTCTGCGATCCTGAACTTCTTGAACAGGGAGATGTCCCAATTGTTGATGCCGGGCATGCGCAGGATGTTGCGGCCCGCGTTGCCACGATACTCGGCAGTCTCCACAAGCTGCCCACCGATATCCCTTTCTACTGTGGGCGGATTCTGAAGGCAACTGGTGTCGAAGTAACGCTCGAAGGTCCGGTCGCCCCCGGGGAGGTTCCCGTCGCAGGTCCGCACCGGCACGTCCCCCATGTAGTCGTAGGAGGTGTTGTCCCCATTCCAGACGCTGAAGGGGCTGCCGGATTCGAAGGTGACGACATAGTTCGACTGCCAGCCGGCGAGCAGCGCCCGCGCCCAGCGGTTCCAGTTCTTCCCGAAGGGCAGCTCGTAAGTCACGGCCGCCACGAAGCGATGTGGGTGGTCGGCGTCCGAGAGGCCGTGTGACCAATTACGGTGCCACTGGCCGCCCAGCACGTAGTTGTTGTCGTAGCCCAGATTCTGGAAGGTCACGTCGGTCTGCTTCGACCAAGTGTGGTGAACCAAAGCGCTCAGACCGTGGGAGAATTGCTTCTCGAACTTGGTCACCAGGGCGTGATAATCGTTCATCCCACCATGGTGCACGGCAATCACGCCGTCGAAGATGTCCGCGTACGCACCGTCATCACGTACCGAATTGGGACGCGCGTAGTGATAATCGCCCTCCGTGAGGTAAATGCCCTCGGGGGGAAGATTCACGTCGTCCCCGATCGTCAGCTTGGTGCCGCGCGAACCGGTATAGCCTACTGAAATCATCATGTCCTTGCCCAGCTTGCGCTGCAAGTCCAAGCTCCACCGCTGGTAGTAAGGTGTGACGGGAGTATCCTTGTCGATGGTCTGCAACCACTGCCAGGGGTAAAGGTATCCTGCCTTGTCGCCGAGCGGGAAGGGCCAGTCGCCCTTGGGGACTTCCTTCGCCGGCGGGAAGCTATTATCCAGGGTGAAGTAAACGAGGTTGGGATCGCCGTAGTTTATTTCTGCGTAGGTCGCGTTATCGAACCACTCGCCACCGTAGCTCGGGCAATTCCAGAACATCTGGTCCAGGTACTTGTACCCACCGGTGTCGTAGAAGATTCCGTAGCCGCCGCGCACCACCCAATTGTCGGTAGCGCGATAGGCGAAGCCAAAGCGCGGCAGGAAATTGTTCTTGTCCGCAGGATAGGGGTGCTTCTTGGTGCCCGGCGTGGTTCCAGGCATCACCATGCGCCAGCCGGGATAGTCAAAGTCCATCACACCCCAGTAGCTATTCGCAGAATAGGCAGGAATGGGGAGCTCGTACCTTACTCCGTAAGTCAACGTCAATTTGCGGCTGGCCTGCCAGGTGTCGTTGAAATACCAGGCCCACTCTGGAATCCGGAACCAGAGGCTGTTATCGCCGCCGACATTGTGAGTGCGCTGCCGCTGCCAGGCCACCGCGCCGGTCATAAACTCGGCCACGCTATTCCAGCCCGAGCCGTCGGCAATGTTGGGGCCGCGGCCCGTGAAGCCTCCCCAGAAGCCTACGTTGCGGATGATGTCGTTGTCCCGCTCGTCCTTGCGGTAGTAGTAGAAGCCCGTTTTGAAGGTGTGGGACTTGTAGATCTTAATGGCGTTATCCGAGAACTGCCAAATAGGGATCGCTTGATACCAGTATTCCCAGGGCCCCAGGCTGAGGCTCTCGAAAGGCCAGTTTATGTAAACGCTGAAAATCCCGTCATCATCAACCTCCAACTGGCTCTTGTCGAAATCGGTAAGGCCGCCACCGGGGAGCGACACGTTCTGTAGGAGGTCCCGATACCACGACACCTTCATGAAGTTTTTGATGACCTTAGGGTCTTCACTCATGTTCTTCCCGTGGAAGTAAGAGAAGATGAACTCATTGGTGAAGGTGGGGCTGAAGGTACGCAGCCAGTGGGCATTGAGGGTGTTGGTCTTGTGAACGGGCCCGCTGCCCAGCGTCAAATCCGGGATTATCCCGTTCTCCGTGAGTAGCTGCCCCCAGTCCCGCGCATACTTGAAGAAGAAACGGTCTTTCTCCCCCAAGTTGTAGTCAAAGCGCAGGGCGAAGTTGTCGTTGTTAATGCCCGTGGTGTATTTCCCGGTGTAGTTCACATACCGCCCGTCGGGCAGGAACGTGAGCGGATAATTCGGCAGGGGGAAATGCGACAAGTACTCCGCAGCCTTGGGGTTGACGTTCGTGATGATGTTGTCAGTGTACGCTTGGCGCTCCTGGGTCCCCACGTCGAAGCTGAACGGATCGTAGATGGCCATCGAAGGCTCGTCAGGATAGGCTTCCAACCATTCGCCAAAGTCCCCCTCCCGCTCCCGCTCAGTCGGCACGTATGCGAGGTAGGTCTCGCTTCCCCGCCGTCGCAGGCGTTCAAAGCTGGCGAAGAAGAAGGCCTTGTTCCTGCCGTCCACCAATTTGGGGATGTAAACGGGGCCGCCGACAGTGAACCCCCACTGGTCCTGGTGCCAGCCGTCTCTTCCGCGCAGAGGGTCGATGATTGTGGTGTAAGCATCCCGCGCATTCAGGCCGTTCACTTGCCGGAAATCATAAACCGTGCCGTGAAGCGTGTTCGTGCCGGACTTGGTGGTCAAACTGAGTTGGCCCACGTCGCGACCATATTCGGCCGAGTAGTTCACAATCTCGGTCTTCACTTCCTGGATGGCGTCGGCATTCACGTTGGTCAGAGGCCCCAGGACCCAATTATCGTTGTTCATGAAGCCGTCAACGTAATAGCCCACGCTGTACTCAGAGCCACCCAGGTTCATCACCTTGCCGCCGGGCATCGTCGGACTGGCCAGTCCCCAGTCCTGCCGAATGGTGTTCCCACTCCCGCTGTTGAACATGGGAGCCAGGACGGCGTAGTTCAGGAAGGAGCGGCCTTCGACAGGCATGTCGCGCACCAGCCGGTTTTCCAGGATCTGGTTGAGGCTGGCATCATCGGTCTGGATGAGCGGGGCAGCCGCACTAACGGTGATCTCCTCCGTTACTGCTCCCACCTCGAGCGTCATGTTGATGCGCAAGGTCGTGCCGTTCTCAAGTGGAGTCACAGCTGAGATGGATTTCTTGAATCCCTCCTTTGTGACCCCCACTTGGTAGTTGCCGGCAATGAGGTTGGGGAAAACATACTCCCCCAATCCTCCGGTTGTTGCCTTCCACTGAATGCCGGTGTCAACGTTTCGCAGAACCACTTCGGCCGCCGGCACCACGGCATTCTGGGCATCCGCCACCGTCCCCACGATTGTGCTGGAAATGGTAGTCTGCGCCAGCAGCCCGAGGGGAGTGGATGCCAAAATCAGGGCAAATACCAGAGATGTTTTCTTAGGCCTTTCCATTCGAACCTCCTGTCTGGATTTCGTTCCACCCAAACCGGCGACACTTGGAATCCGACGGAGTATTACAACGGCGTACAGGCGCAGGCGTGATGATCTTGGCGCTCCGCCTGGTTAAACGAACCGGACCGTCCGGCCAGCCGACACCCCCGAATATAACAAAGGGCACAGGAGAAGGGCCGTGCGGCCTGCCGCCCATAAGGCACACCCGCCCTTCGGCATAAAGGAGGAAGACTCCCCTTTACTGTCCCCCGGCTTGTCCCCATGGCCCGCCTGGCGATAGACGAGCTCAGGACAAGCATGCCCGAGGATTACTGAAACGTTTCAAGCCGTAGCAAAAATAACCCCCCGAACGGGGCTTGTCAAGCAGAAATCTCGGGAGCGCCTAGCGGCCTCCTAGCCACGCGGAGCGGGCAGGTCGCGAGCGCGACCCGAAAAGCGATACTGGCAAATCGTCAATAAGCGTACTAGCATGCCAACCATGCGTAAGCAGCGGTGCCGGGCCAGCCCGCCTGGAACCGAGATTAGCCCTGAAGCTCTGGGCAGCGCATGAAACGCGTCCGACTCCTACTCGGCTGGTTGGTGCTCGCAGCGTGGCTGCTTTCCCCCATTCGTTTGCGTGGGATGTGGCAGCAACCACAAGAATCAGACGCTAGGAGTCTTTCCAGAGCGGCGGTTGAGGCGCAAGCCGCGGGGAAATTCGAGAAGGCACTGGAGCTCTATCGCCTGGCACTGGCACAAAACCCGGCATGGTCGGAGGGCTGGGAAAGTCTCGGGATTTTGCTGGCGGACCGCCAGGAGTACGTTCCGGCCCGAGAGGCCTTTGAGAACTTGGTAAAGCTCCAGCCGAAGAGCGGCGATGCGTGGACGTTATTGGGTCTGTGCGAGTTTCGCATGGGTCAGTATGACCTGGCCGTCGGCCATTTGGAAAAGGCCAGGACCTTCGACATCGCGAACCAAGCGCTGCTGCGGCTACTCTATTACTACAGCGCTGCCGTCATGATATTGCGCGGGGACTTCGACACTGCCCAGATCCGTCTCTTGCTCCTTGCCCGGGAAGGTGTCGCAAGTGACGAACTGATGGAAGCTTACGGGCTCGCAGCGCTACGTGTTGCCTCGCTGCCGGGCCAGGAGCCGCCGGAATTGCGGACGGTGGTGCTCGAAGTAGGCCGCTTGGTGGCCAGCACTCCCCACCTGCGCGTGAAGGAAGCCACGGCGGAATTTGAGAGGCTGATTGCCAGATACCCCAGCCAACCCGGCCTACGTTACGCCTATGGAAAGTACCTAGCCTCCCACGCCTTGTACGCGGAAGCCTGTGAAGCGTTCAAGCAGGAAGTGAATAACTCACCACAGGACGCGATGGCGCGCTTGCAGATTGCTACCATCCAGTCCCAGCAACTCAACCGCGCCACTGAAGCTCTCCCCGTGGCTGAGGAAGCTGTTAAATTGGCACCCCAACTCTTTGCCAGCCACTTTGTCCTGGGAAGGATCCTTCTGAAGCTCGGCGAGACAGACCGGGCAGTGCGTGAGCTGGAAACCGCCGCCCAGCAAGCACCCGACAGCGTGATGGTCCACACCATGCTGCTCCACGCGTACAACAAGGCTAAACGAAAGGAGGATGCGGCGCGAGAACAAGACGTGCTTAGGCGACTCCAGGAGTTCGAAGCTGCGATTAAGGGGGAGACCAGCTCTCACGCCACAAAAGCTAGGCCGCAAGGAAACACCGAGCCGCCTGAGTCTGGTCCTCAATGAGCAGGTGAACCGATAGTCCCGGCCCCCCGAGATTCACTGGCACAATTCCCAGAGCAGTGTATAATCTGGGCGTGAATGAAACGTTTCAGGGTTCTCATGGCCTCCGCAGGGTTATTGAAAAGTCCGGGTAGGGAATCAGAGGAACATCCGTGGTCACACTGAAAGAAGTTGCCAAGAGAGCACGGGTTTCAGTTGGCACGGTATCTAATGTGGTGACCGGCGCGGTTCCGGTGAGCCCTCGCCTGCGCCTGCGCGTGCTGACCACGATCAAGAAGCTCGGCTACCACCCTAACGACGTGGCGCGCAGCCTGAAACTCCGCCGCACCAAAATGCTCGGGATGGTGATCTCCGACATCACCAACCCGTTTTTCTCCCTGATGGTGCGAGGGGCGGAAGACGCTGCTCTCAAAAGCAATTACCTGCTCCTGACGTTCAATACCGACGACCACGTTGAGCGCGAAAAACAGGTGCTCTCGGTGCTGCGCGCGAGGCGTGTGGACGGCATACTCCTGGTGGTGGCCCCCGGGGCAGCACGCCCCCGCCACATTGTGGAAACACTTAAAGTGGGCACACCCGTGGTTTGCTTGGACCGTCTTCCACCCGGGATTACCGTCGATTCGGTAACGGTGGACAACGCGGCAGCGGCCCGCGACTGCGTCCGGCACCTGCTCACACTTGGGCATCGCAAAATCGGAATAATCACCGGAAAGATGCTGTTGCAGACTGCCCAGCACCGCTTCCAGGGGTTCGCGGAGGCACTGCGGGAGGCCGGCCTCACCCCCAACCGGGAATGGGTCCGCGAAGGAGACTTTCACACAGAGAGCGGCTATCGGTTCGGGCGCGAGTTGCTGATGGGAAGGGATCGGCCGACGGCTTTGTTCATTTCGAACAACCTGATGGCGATAGGCGTGCTCAAAGCTCTTGCCGAGCTGGGTCTTGGCTGCCCGCAGGACGTGGCCCTGGCAACCTTTGACGACCTGCCGCTCACCGAAGTCTTCCGGCCGCACTTGACCGCGGTGGCCCAACCGGCATATTCCATTGGCTACTCGGGGGCCGAACTGCTCATACAAAGGATCGAGGCCAAGAAAAGCGACGACTCGCCGATCGCCATCCGGCTCCCCACTGAACTGAAGATCCGGGAATCCACTGTCGGATCGAGGGCACTGATAGAACGGCCATGAGACCAGGGAAGGATCTCGGCTGGGCGGAACGCGTTCGTAGAGTTGTGTGCCGCCAGAACCTCATCTGATGCAAATTTAGTCCGACTCCCGCTTGGGGAGGACCGTGCCGGATCAATCTGGTCGATCCTCGCCGAGTGAGGTTGTAGAAACCTTCCCCTTGCGTCCCACAACTTGCCGGCCGGACGTCGCGCGGGAAGAGGCCATTCTCAAGCAGCTCCAAGAGTTCGAGGCCAAACTCAAAGTCCAAACGCCCGACGCCTGCCCCCACCCCGGCCGCACGGATTCCCCAACCACCTCGCGCTCCCTTCCCCAGTAGCCGCAAACGCTCTGTCACGCTCGCGTCTTGCCGGCCATCCGAGAGTGGGATTGCCAGCCGAATCACGTTGCCCGCAGCCTCAAGCTCTGCCACACGCAAACGCCAGGGATGGCCATCTCAGACATCACGAACCTCTCCGTCTCCCCCATGGTCAGGGGCGCGAAAGAAAACTGCTGGCCGGTTCGTGACCTTTTCGTCTCGGCCGCGTCAAATGGATTGATGCCCCGCCGGGAGGGATTTGCGCTAAGACCAGACCGGGGGAAAGGGGGGGCCAGCCGCCCCGGGAACGTAACGAGGGCGGGCGGCGGAGAAAAGGACTTCTATCTAGGAAACTTCTCCGCCGCTAAACTCGTATATAGAGGCAGAACGGGTGCCGCAAGGCAGAAGGGAGGTTCCATGGTACTTCGATTGAACGGCAACACGACCATCGACAACCTGCGGAACTATTCCCGCGACATCGTTGAGAACCTGCGCGCGCTGCTGGCCTCCGGGGCCCAAGCCTACCCTGACCCTCACCGCAAGCAGTTCTACGACCTTGTGAACGGCTCCCGGATGTTCTACATCCATATCGCCCCGAACGGCAAAGTCCTGCTCTTGGCCTCCTGGCTCAAGGAGAGCACCGAAGCCTCCGCGCCAGAGGAGGCCCTGGTCGCCCAAACCTGCGCTTCTGGCGGCTAATCAGCACTGTCACCCGGCAGAACCGAAAAGCCGCAGGCCTCACGAGCGTGCCGTGCGTTGGCGGTCCTTCGCCCTACACGCCACCTACCGCCTACTACCTACTGCTCTATGGGGGGGATTCGTGGCGTGTAGCGCCGCGCGGAACTCGTCCCGAATATCTGGGGAGCCCGGCATCGGTTTCTCTTCTTCTGGCTCCTGACTTCTTGCTTGTCACTCGTCACTCGTCACTGCTCTTATGGCGGGATGCTCATGCTATGGTAGGGGCGGCCTCTGGCCGCCCGCGGGAGGGCGGAGCCCTCCCCTACGGCGGGAAATTCATGCGGCGCAGGAGGTCTTGGAAGCGCGGGTCGGAGCGCAGGGGGTCGAGCCACGGGTCTACTTTCAGGAGGGTCATCCACGGGTTGCGGTCTGCATAGGCTTTTTCCAGCCATTGAACGGCTTTCCCCTTCTCGCGAAGCCCGATATGGATCAACGCGACATGAAACGCGTCCGCATAGCTCTGCTTACCTCGTTCTTCCAATTCGCGTAGCATCTTTCGAGCCTGGGCTCTCTTTCCCGCCTCCGCGTAAATGCGACCGAGGTCGGCTCTCAACCTCATCTCCCGGGGATCAAGGGCGACCGCCTTTTCAAACTCTGATACGGCTTCCGTGTACAATCCTTTCTGCACGTAAGGCCAGCCTAGGACCGCGTACGAGAAGGGATTGGTGGGCTCCATCTCGACGCGCTGGCGGGCTAGTTCTATGGCCTTGTCATACTGGCGCGAAAACCAGTAGTGCTCCCACATCCTCGCGTTTACACCAGGTAGTCGCGGGTCAAGTTCATCGGCTCGTTGCCT
>Ga0315314_1002778_pt1 | contig 14221 bp, 17 predicted proteins | sample TDP9_MG_FD_203631 | JGI IMG/M metagenome (GOLD analysis project Ga0315314, IMG submission 203631) | Freshwater sediment microbial communities from Lake Towuti, South Sulawesi, Indonesia - TDP9 | ecosystem: Environmental > Aquatic > Freshwater > Lake > Sediment | place: Indonesia: South Sulawesi...
TGCGGAGAACATCCCTTTCTTGTCTTTCGTGGTAGTAAACATAATAAGATTAAGGTTTCCTTTTGGGCAGCCTAACATCGAGTTTTCTTTTAACTTAATGTGCTCGCTTTAGTGGTTTTGGGTTCTTCTTCTTTGCTGAAGGAAGCTCCTTTTTTCTTTCTAATTTATTCAGCGATTCCATGAATTTTTCACATGTTGCCTTCATTCTTGCATAATATTCTGGTTTCCTAGTATCATAAAACTTGTTCGCCATCAATAGGCAGTGGTCTAAGCTATGCATGAGGTTTTTAACATCCTCTTCGCTTAACTTTTCTACAACACGCTCAACTTCCTCGATAAACTTCCTCGCCACAAACCACACCTAACTAAAAACCATATGATTTGCAGTTATAAAGGTTTACAAAACGGGCTACTTTACTGTTTTCAATGGTTATTTTCTTTCTGGCGTGTTTCATGTCGCCTTTTTTGAGACGGTTTGCTATCTCTTCGGCGTTGCGCATCAGTTCCCTTCGTTCCTTAGGCTTCATTCTATGTATTTTCCTACGTACTTCATGAATCTCATTGAGAATATCCAACTGCACCATTGTTTCACTCTACTTCCACATCTCTATTTACCTCACATCATTAAAAGCCTTCTAACCCAAAAACTACAAAGACAAAACATATCTGACTCCAAATAGACGATGTCTAGACAACTCCCTATCTGTCTCAACTTCTCTCAACTTCTAATTGGCTAAAAAACCAAGAATCATATTTGGAGCCTAATAGAGGGCTCTAGACCCCCCTCTACCCGTCTCTGTCTCTCTCTCAGCGCCTATTTGGATCCAAATAGAGGGGCTAGGTCAACCGAGCGCACACACAAACACAAACAATATTTCACTACTTCCTCTCCAAAAACTCCATCAAACCTCTAGTCTCAGACTTACTCAAAACCTCAGCACACTTCCTAGGGTCAACAGCCTTAAAACCCAAACCTAGGGTTTCTAACAATCTCTGGACGCCCTTAGCCAAGTTGGGCGCTGCCAACACGCCTCGTACCTCCCGATTCACCAAGCCTCTTATAGCTTCAACATACCTTGCCAACTGCAAAGCCGCCTCTCTACTTGCAGTCTTCCTTTTAATCTCAACCACAACGAATCTACCAGCCTTGTCTACACCGTAAACGTCCACAAACCCAGGTTCAACCTTCTTCTCATACGATATGGGCTTGAACCCGTCTTCAACCAAAGAAGGCTCCATGAGTATTGCCTTCTGCATGTCCTCTTCACTGGCGTGCAACGCAAACTCACCCTTGTCAACCAGACTCAAAACAGAGAGCAAATAGACGCTGTCAAACGATATTCGAACCGACTCAGAAGGCTTTCGCCTCACAACCCGAATCTGCAACACCCTCCCAGACACATTGGCATAAAAAACACATCCCGGCGGCTGCCAATTGACTGGTTCGTAACCGATTGGTCTATGAACCAGCAATGAGCCGTCTTCCTTGAAGATTACTATGCGTTCACCAGACTCTAACTCAGAACTGGCACGTCCTCGGTAGTCAACCCGACAGTTGCCAACTATCAGAAGCGCCTTCCGCTTCGAGAGCGCATCCCTTACCAGTGAAACCGCTTTTTCAACCGTCGGATTCTGCACCGCTAAGAGAGGCTCCCGAATCGACACCTGGTTTCGCCAACAAGGTTTAGAAGACGTCGAAACCAAATAAGACTTCTGAAAAGCCTATGGCCAAGTGGAAAAAGAAACGCCAAACCATGCGGCACTACGACCAATCAGCCATGGTTTACGACGCCCAATACTACGAGGAACAAGAGGCAAAAATAAAAGTCGCCTTAGAGAGGCTCACCCTTAAGGAAGAAAGCCTCATACTCGACTTAGGCTGCGGAACAGGCTTGCTGCTCCCTCACGTCGCCGGAAGAGCCAAACTCGTCGTGGGCATAGACATTTCAAGAAACATCCTCAAAGAGGCTGAAAATCGAGTGAAACTGCATGCGAACGCAACCTTGGTCAGAGCCGACGCAGATTACGTACCTTTTCAAAACGACATCTTTGACGCCGCCTTCGCCATTACCCTACTTCAAAACACACCCAAGCCCCATCTAACTCTCAACGAAATGAAACGAGTGACCAAACCAGACGCTACAATAGTTGCCACGGGCTTAAAGAAAGCCTTCTCTCAAAAAACATTCACTCGGTTGCTAATGGAGGCTGGACTCGAAATCAGGGTCATGACAACAAACCAACACCTCAATGAATACGTTGCCGTATGCACCAAAATCTCAAAGAAAACCTTAAAAGAACCCAAACGGCTCTCTATTAGCCCAGAGGAATAATTAATGCCGACTCACGGAAGCCTCTCAAAGGCAGGAAAGGTTAGGAGCCAGACCCCCAAAATCGCGCCTACAGAAAAGAAGGGACGAATGCCTAGAATGCGGAGTCGACGCAACTACGAGAAGAGGATTGTTCTCCAGCGCAAGTCTGGACAAAACTGGATTTAGACAATGTCTTCACACTAATTCTGCCCCATGAACAAGACACTGAAAGTAGACTACGGACTTTTCACTCAAAAAGAAGAAGTTTACAAGGACATCGGGTTATGTGGAGTCCGTTACTGCCTTAACTAGAAGAACCTCATCTGCAGCCTAACATAAAGTAATGCGGTCCACAGGTTCGCGAATCTGTCAAGATCAGAAGGTTCTAGGTCGTTTTTCAAATCATTTACATCCAGAAAAGATATCCAATGTATTACTATACCAGACATTAATATAAACGTTCCTTTTTCGGGCTCATGTGGATTTAGCAACCCTGCTTCTTGTCTTGAGACTTTTGTAAGAATCTTCTAGAATTAGAGTAACTTTGTGTTTCGAAGAAATTATAACTGTGAAATCAATGCCATTTCTATAGAGTTGACCTCTTATGTCGGCGGATGTAGCCCTAATTCACGGCAACGTTATAACGATGAACCTGTCTCAGCCCAGAGCACAAGCAGTCGCTGTAAAGGGAGGCTTAATCGCTGAGGTTGGCACCAACCTTAAGGTCGAAAAATGGATTGGCAAAGAAACCAAAGTTATCGATTTGCGTGGGAAGACGGTTGTTCCCGGTTTAATCGACACTCACGTGCACATGGCGGACCTCGGGCATTCATTGAATCGGATTGATTTGAGGAGTGTAAAGTCTATCAACGAAATGCAGCGTCTGCTTCAAGAATGGGTGAGCGTGACGCCAAAAGGAAAGTGGATTCTTGGACGCGGATGGGATCAGGATCGCTTCAAAGAAAGGCGATATCCGACTCGATGGGACTTGGACAGGGTTTCACCCAATAATCCAGTGGTCTTCAATCGCGTTTGCGGTCACGCCTGCGTCGCAAACAGCAAGGCGCTGAAACTCGCAAACATAACCAAGGAAACGCTTCCACCGCCAAGCGGAGAAATAGACAGAGAACCAAAGACTGGCGAGCCCACGGGCATCTTGAGAGAGACCGCCAAAGACCTTGTTTGGAGCCATCTGCCAGAGCCAAGCGAAGAAGAACTTACCAAAGTGTGCGGTTTGGCGTGTGAGAAGGCTGTTGAAGCTGGATTGACAAGCGTCCACTGGTTTGTGAAGAAACCCGTTGAAATTCGTGTTCTTCAGAGACTGCGAGAGCAGGGCAAACTGCCGCTTCGAGTCTACATAGTAATTCCAATAGAGCTTCTAAGCAACTTCGCCGAGGCTGGTTTGAGCACGGGTTTCGGCGACCACACATTAAGATTAGGAGGGGTCAAGGTTTTGGCTGACGGTTCGCTGGGCGCTCGAACAGCAGCCCTAAACAAGCCGTATAATGATGAACCCTCAACGAGTGGAATGCTTTGTTGCAGCCAGAAGGAACTGGGCGAAATGATAATGGAGGCTCAGAAGGCTGGTTTTCAGGTCTGTGTCCACGCCATAGGCGACAGAGCCATTGACACAGTGTTGAACGCTTTCGAAAGAGCCCTGAAAAACTCTCATAAAAACACGCATCGTCATCGGGTGGAACACGCCTCAGTCTTAAACAAGCGGCTTGTTAAGCGGTTGAAAAAACTGAGCCTAACGGTTTGTGTTCAGCCCCACTTTATCATATCCGACTTTTGGGTTGAGGCTCGTGTAGGTCGAGGTAGAGCCAGATTGACTTATTCGTTTAAAACCCTCATTCAGAATGGTGTTTTGATTGCCGGCGGCTCCGATTGCCCTGTGGAACCCATCAGCCCTTTGTTGGGTGTTTACGCCCTCGTGGCTAGAGAGTCTTTTCCGGAAGAACGAGTAAGTGTTGAGGAAGCGCTGTGGATTTATACTGTTAATGCGGCGCACGCTTCTATGGAGGAAAAAGTTAAGGGTTCAATAGAACCCGGTAAACTGGCCGACTTCACGGTTTTGTCTCACAACCCCCTGACAACTAAACCAGAAAAAATCAAAGACATTGAAGTGGAGATGACTATTGTCGGCGGAAAAATTGCTTACTCAAAATCAAAGTGACTGACAGTTTATGTGCCTACGCCATTACTGGTTCTAAATAGTTTTGCGCCCTAACAGAAATTCTTTGAGGCGCAACAATCAGGGTGTTTTCAGAGATTCTAAGACTTCTCTTGTTAGGAGTATCCAATGAAGGTATGAGTTTATGGCGGCTCTCAAAGCTGGGGTGTCTGTTGCCTCAAAGGTCAAGTTTAAGGCGTCTCCTTCTTTGGTCACCTTAACTTTTGAGCGCTTTGTCAATGAAGTTCGTGTTTCAGGCTCCAAAGCCTTGAAGATAGATTCCAACTGCTCCTTCGACTCAAACCTTAAGCGGACACTCGCCTTGGCGTTCATTTGCTTTGTTCTCACACCACTCGCCCTACTGCTATTATGTGACCAATCTTCATTTTTTGAGGACGCTGCATAAAAGTTATTTGAACCTTGTTTTAAAGAAGTTGTTTCTCGTCTTTAAGACAAAATAGCGTGACATTTAGCTATTTCATGTTTTTGCCTTCTTTCTTGGAAAATAGTGGCTCGTGCGCAGGCCCATCTTTACAACGGATAGCATGAGGGGGACTTCCATTAGGGGACCTATGACGGTCGCTAGGGCTGCACCCGATCCGATGCCGTAGAGAGTTGTGGCGACTGCTATTGCGACTTCGAAGTGGCTGCTTGATCCTATTAGAGTGGTGTCTATGGCTGTTTCGTACGCCCAACCTGCAAAGTAGCCGAGGAGATAGGTCCACGTGATCATTATGGCGTAATGCATTAGGTTTGGAGCAGCTAGATAAGCGACCAAGAGGGGGTTGTTAAGAATAATTTCTCCTTCAAATGAAAACAAGACTATCAGTGTTGTTAGCAAGGCAACGATGGATATCTTTCCTACGCTTGGAATGTATGTGTTTTTGAACCACTCCTCCCCTTTTCTCCCTAATATCAACTTTCGAGAAATAGCACCGGATGCTACTGGTAACGCTATGAAGACCAAGACGCTGATGGCTATGAGGTCCCATGGCACCGGAATGCTGCTCACGCCCAAATAGAAGGCTGAAAGTGGCGCATACAAGAAAAGCATCAGCAAAGCGTTGACTGCCGTGTTTATTAGTCCCTGCGCCATATCGCCCTTTGCAAGGAACATCCACCACATGACCATAGCCGTGCACGGCGACATTCCGAGCAAAATGACACCGGCGATATATTGTGGGTTCCCAGCCAAGACAGTGTTTGCGAGAAGCGTCATTAGAGGTGGAGCTATAACCCAGTTGGCAATTATGGTGACCAATAATGGTTTAGGTCTTTTGGCTGCCAGTTTTATGTCGCTGAATCGTATTCCCACAACCGTGGGATACATCATAAAGAACAAAAGAATACCTATTGGAATCGACAACTGCCTAAACTTGAGAGAATCCATGAGTTGCCCAAATTGGGGCAGAAAATTTCCAACCAACAAACCCGCAACTATGCAGATTGCTATCCAGAGAGTCAGGTATTTCTCAAAAAACCCAAGAGTTGTTTTTCTTGTTGATGATGCTTGCGCGCATGCCAAGGTTTCTTCCCTCCTCACAGGACATTCAGTTTGTGCATGTTTTCAATAAGTTGGGGATTGGTTAAGCGGTAGAAGACCCATTTCCCTTCTTTCCTAGCCTTCACTAATCCCGCGTTTTCCAAAATTCCTAGGTGATGAGACGCTGTGGGCTGGGTCAAGTCAAGCGCAACCATCACTTCGCAGACGCATAACTCCCTAACCTTGAGAAGTTTCAGAATCCGCAGCCGTGTTTCATCAGCCAAAGCCTTGAAAAACCTGCTCTGCTCATCAACCACCTTGGCGCCTGCAACCTCTTCAGCTAAGCGTTTTAACTCATTAGCGTATCTAGGTGCCTCAACAGCATCGCACCTCCCCGACTCAATCAATCGGGCGAGTCTTCTTCTGGAACTTACTTTAAGCGCTGACGCCATTCAGGGAACCAGCCGAAGAGGAAAGAAAAACATATTTAAGTATTTAAATATATTGTTATGAAATTCGAGGCACAATTATAAAAAAAGAATAATGATCCACAAAAGCAAGATTAGATAAGTTGGGAGCCTTCAGAGAAGTGAAAAACCATACCAAAATTGTTCATGTAAACAGTTGGGAAGAGTTTAAGAGGTTGACAATTGCCCTGCAGCCAGATTTCATAGCTTATACGGTGCAGAATGCGCCGCTTTCACGCCCTCCCATTGGTTTGAGGCTTGTTTTCGCCACCCAAGACGTTCAGTATGTTTTCCTAGACTTTGCTGATGGTAACACCTTTAGACGAACAAAACTTCCGGTGTACACTCATGAAAGTGGGGATGCTTACTTCAAGGAAGAGGAACTCAGAAACTTCATTTAAGCTGAGCTGAACAGAAAAGATATCTCCCTCGTTTCGTTTGAGGTTTTAGGCTATTAACCATATTATTGGACCTTAGCCAAGCGCGCAGTTCTCTCGACGAAGATAGCGACGTAGACTACTTGGACCTATTCCAGTTCAGAAAATGCTACCTAGCCCCGTAACCTTCACAGGCACATAGAAAACAACAGGATACCACAATCCCCTTTTTTCTACTTAATTCAGGGTTAGGAAAGAGGCTTTAAATCAATAAGAACTGGACAGAATTGATGGGCAGACAAAAAACGAAAAATACGGAGAGAAGAGGCTTTACTTACCTTCTTCGACGACGGCGACCGATTCAGCTGGTAGGCCCTTTGCGGCTCGTTTTGCCACTTCGCCAAGCTTAGTTGTGGGCGTGTAGGCGCCGCCTGTAAACACCGAGCCGCATTTTCGGCACTTCCAGACGCCTACGCTTTGGCGTCTGACCGCTTCGGAGCCGCATTGAGGGCACTTGTGCGCTTTTTTCAGTCCAGAAATGGCTGCGATGTAGCGTTTTCGCACGGTGGCGCCGTAGCGGGCTTCTAAGCCTCTGGTTGGTCCTACCTTCTTTGTTCGTCTCTTGCCCATCTTTTCACTCCTTCACCACGAGTCTACGCTGTTCCTCCGCCTTCTGCCGAGCTGTCTTGCTGGCTTCAAACACCTGTTCAGCGGTGAAGTAGCCGTATCCTCCCTTCTGTATGGCACAGATTTTTCCGTCTTTCTCCACCGTCATTGTGAGCCTTGCGTCCATCACTTGTTCCTCTTCAAGCCATGGGTCAACAATCAGTTTGTCGTTGATTTTGGCAAAGGTCACTGCCACAGGATAGTTGCGTATTGGCAGAGGTTTGTAGCCTGGTTTGATTTTGACTTCGCCATCTTTCACCTCGTAGTTGAACATCTTGGTATTGAGCAAAGCCGCCAAAGCCGCCAGACTTGAGGCGTCGATGAGGTTTCCATCGTGATTGAGTACGTAGACGTCTACAAAAACAATAAACACCTTCTTTCCAGGTTCGATGACTAGGTCTTCTGTGGCGATGGCTTTAGACTCTCTTATACCTCTATCAACAACCCTTGCCAATTCAATGGAGTTTTCGTCTGGGGGTCCAGGCTCAAAGGTGGGCGAAGCCAGTGGCACCAACTCGGCATTGACGGTTAAGACTCCTTCATTTGGGGTGTCGGGGAACGGTTCACCAGTCTCAAATTTGACTCCTACCAACACTTCGGTTTTGCCTAAACGCACACGAGCCGAGCCCTCGGCGCGTTCGATGAGTCCAGCTTCAACCTGCACCTCACGGTAGTCGGTTAGTCCTCGTCCGTCGAGTCGTTTTCCACGGGAGATAAGCTGGGCGATGCGTTTTTGTCTGATTCTCGAAGCCATTATGGAAGACATTATTTCTCACCTGCCTCCGTCTCTTCTTTTTCCGCTTCAGCCTCTTTGGCGACCACATACTTAGCCTTTAAGGCTTCCTTCTGGACTTGACTTGCCTGTTTGCAGCCTTCAAGGGCTAGGCTGACTGTCTGCTCGAATTCTTCGCCTGTCAGCATCCCGTCCATTTGAAGCAGTGTTATAGCGTTCACGCTGGGCATGTAAGCCAAGGGCAAGTCGGCTTCTCCTCCCTTGTCTTCCAAGTCAGTCAAATCCAACACGAGGCGACCCTCAACCTTACCAGCAGCACAAGCACTCACCAAGTCTCGCATGGGTATACCCGAGTCTGCCAACGCCACCGACGCAACGGTGATGCCAGCGCATCGTGTTCCTCCGTCAGCCTGCAAAACTTCGATGAAAAGGTCTATTGAGGTGCGGGGATAATACTCGGTGAAAACAGACGGCTCCAAGGCTTCCCGCATCACCTTTGACAGCTCCAACTCTCTCCTTGAAGGTGCAGGTGACTTTCTTTCATCAACCGAGAACGGCGCCATGTGATAGCGACAGCGCAACACTGCTCGGTCGGGCAGAGCCAAGTGTTTGGGATGAACCTCTTTCGGTCCGTAAACCGCCGCGAGAATCTTGTTCTTTCCCTGTTCAATGTAGGCGGAGCCATCTGCGTTGCCTAGAATCCCCACCTCTATTTTGATGGGTCGTGTCTCGTTCAGTTTTCTTCCGTCTAATCGAACATCGTTTTCATCAATCAGTTTTTCAGGTTTCTTCTGTGACATTTTTTACAACCTCCTTTTCTCCTTTCTGTTTCCTCAGCATCTCTGTCACACGGTCTGTTAATCCAGTCGTGTGAGCTTCCTGCTCGATTTTGCGAATGACCATGACAGCCAAACGCTCGTCTTCGGGTGACTTGCCGCTTATGAGGATTCTTCCGTTCTGGCCTATGGTGATTTGGCAGCCCGTCTCTTGTTTCACCATGGTTATCATCGAACCTTGCTTCCCAATCACGCGTGGAATCTTGGTGGGCGTTATCTCTATGATCTGTCCTCGGGTGATTTTTCCGAGTCCTCGCTCAAGAATTGTTAGGAGCGGGTCGCGTGTTCGGTCGTAGTCCACTATTTTGGCGATTAGCATGTCGCCCACGTCGAACAATGCGGGCAAGTCGTCTCTCTGTGGCTTGAAGGGTCTTTCAAGGGCGTCTGAGGCTCTGAGCATGGCTAAGTAAGGTGCTCTGACGTCAACCACCCAGCCGCCCAGGGTTACTTCCATCACTTTGCCAATGACGGTGTCCCCAACCATTGGCACGTAGAAAGACTTCAACGCCACAACATAGACCCGCTTGTCCTCATAGTTGGCAAGTCCAACACAGGTGGCGTAGATTCTTCCGTCTTCTTTGTGAGTGTTTTCCCCAGCCACATAATCGTTTTCCGCCAGCAAATCGCCTGGCGTCACGAGTTGTCTTCTCTCATAAAAAACTGGCATTTTCTTTTTTCCTCCTGAACAGTTTATTTTTCCATTCATATTAACATATTAACCGATTTTTGCTTCTGCGGTGCCGCGGGTTAGTTCTCCGAGTTTTTCAAGAAAGGGACCGTAGAGTCCTGCAGGCATTTCCACGACTGCAAACCATGAGCCGTCGGCGCGCCACTCTTCTCGTTTTATGGTTCCGAATCCCTTGACTGAACCGTAGGCTCTGCTGGCGTATTGGGGTGGTATGTGAACGTTGACGAGCACCTGCTCCATTTTTAATGGAAGAATCGGTCTGAGCAGTTTTATGATTTCTTTAGCCTGCTCTTCTGTTTCTTTGAACGGGTCGATTGGATAGTGAACCTGTTGCATGGCTTGTTCTATGCGCATGGGCGGATGGGGCAGATTGGTTTTTGGGTCAACGCAGTGTCTTGAGATAAAGAATATGATTTGTCTCCGCCTGTCTTCGGTCATCTGTTTCCTCTGTTCAGTGGTTAGATGGAGCACTCCTCGTCTTAGGATGGTTTCGGCGATTTTGAGTGTCTCGGTTGTGCCAAATGCCTTTCGAAGTTTCTCTTCAGACGGTTTTGTTCCCTTATTGGCGTCGCTGTAGATGATGTCACTTACTAAAGCTTCAGAGAGCGCTGTGCCTTTTCCAAGGCGGAAGGAAAGCGCTGGGTCTGGTTTGACCAGTATTTCGAAGTGTTCGCCTTCATGGGTTAGGCGTGCAATCGTGTAGCGCTGCTGACTCATCGGGCTCCACTGCCCTCTATGCTCCTCCGATGGTTTTCGATTTCTTCGTCAGTGAGCATCTTCATTTTTTTGGTGGCTGCAGAAATAACGGCGATTTTGACTCTCGGCGGCTCACCTCTTGCCTCTTGTGCTTTAACCAGGGTTTTTATGGCTAGTTTGGTTGCTGATTCGAGGTCTAAGTCCTCTTTGTAATCTGTCTTGAGTATGCCCTCAACTGTTTCTCGTCCGATGCCAACCGCCACGGCTTTCCAGCCTCTTATCGAGCCGCTTGGGTCGGTTGCGAAGAGTCTGCTGCCCGTTTTGTCTATGCCACCGAATATTATCGAAACGCCGAAGGGTCTCACTCCTGCGTGTTGGGTGTAGAGTTGTTTTATGTCGCCCACTCTCTTGGCAACGATTTCCACGTCTATGGGTTCGTCGTACATGAGCCTGTTGCTCTGAGCGTAGATTCTAGCCTGATCAATCAATATGCGAGCGTCTGAGCCCAAACCCACCACAACAGCGCCCAAGTGATCGTCAACCTCGAACAGTTTCCAAATGAAGTTTTGATCCTGCAGGTTGGATTCGAGTTTTTCCTCGGCTCCTAACACAATCCCTTCGGAGCACGCTACTCCCAATATTGTTGCTCCTCGGTTGACCGTTTCTAGGGCGTATTCCACCTGAAACAATCGCCCGTCGGGTGAGAACACTGTTATGGCGCGGTCGTATGCTCCCGGCGCCGCAAACATTGACATGTTTCATTTTCACCTCTTAAACACACATATTCCAATGTTTCATCCGTTTTGCTTGTTTCAGTTGTGGAGACGCAACTAAAAACCTTTTCGTATAGTTCTTGGCATGTTAGGTAAACTTTTCCTTTATATTTTTCTTAAGACCGTGACATCTTCCTTGTCTGTGAGAGGTCGTACTCGCAATTTGTTTATAGACTTGTGTGGCGGTGCTCCAAAATATCGGATATAACCCTTATTTAGTTATCCGATATTTTTTTATGTCGGTTAATGCACAGAGACCAAGGGAACGTCGCTATGCAGATGTTGAAGGTTAGCATATACGCTAGAATACTTTCAAAAAAGAAAACTCTGGATAGTCTCCGTCCTTTGCCCTCTGGGCTTGTCCAAAAACTGTGGGAGCAAATGCAAATTGAGTTTACGTATAATTCTAACGCCATCGAGGGCAACACTTTAAGTCTTAGGGAAACTCAGCTCGTCATCCAAGAGGGAATAACGGTTCGTGGGAAAAGCCTCAGAGAGCATTTGGAAGCCAGAAATCATCCAGAAGCCATTACCTATATTGAGAAACTTGCTCAAAGGGGGAACACAATCAAACTAGAGGACATCTGGAAGGTACACCAGCTTCTGATGCGTGGCATAGACGACCAGAACGCAGGCAAATACCGAACTGGCCAAGTGAGAGTTGCAGGCGCCACCTTCATGCCGCCTCCAGCAGGCAAGATTCAGCCTATGATAAACGAGCTTTTGCAGACTCTCAGGCAAAATCCAGAAGAATTAAGACCGATTGAACTGGCAGCATTTTTCCATCACAAGCTGGTCTACATACATCCTTTTCTGGACGGCAACGGCAGAACTGCAAGGCTTCTAATGAACGTGGTACTAATGAGAAGCGGGTATCCGTTCACAATCCTCCTGAAAGTAGACCGCCCGAAATATCTGAGAACATTAAGCGAGGCGGACAACGGAAACATGGTTCCCTTCGCAAACTTCATAGCCAAGTGTGTAGAAAGGTCACTTGACCTCTACCTTCTCACGTTTGAAAAAGAATCAGAAATACTGACACTGGCAGAGGCGAGCAAACTCACGCTGTATACACAAGAATACCTAAGCCTATTGGCGCGAAAGGGAAGCATAGGAGCTTTCAAACTCCGCAGAAACTGGATCATAACAAGGAAGGCGTTAAACGAATACCTTAAAGCGCATCCGCAAGATTGATGTCGAAACTTAAATTACTGTTAGGTTATAGATATAAGAGTGGGGCAATTGGATGGGGCATGATGGGGTCTGGAAGACCCTTGCCGATTTGATTACAGAGTTTCGGAAGAGGGGCGAATCCATTCCATCCAACGTTATGGAGGACCTGCGCGCTGCCAAAACCCTGATACAGGTTTTGAGGGCAGACCCGTCTCATATTGAAAACGTTCCCTCCATTGAACTTTATCTCGGAAACGTTGAGTCCTACCTCATCTTTGAGGCGCAGAAAAAGTTTGGGTCAGAGTTCGCGGAAAAATGGATGCGGAAAATTAAGGAAACCAGAGAAACCAAAGCTGCGGGAGAAAAACCCGAGCCGTCTTCAAAATTTGTGCTAGGTCTCCCTCGAACACAAAAATGGGTGCGCCTCCAAACTTCGAAAGAAACGCCTGAAAAGGAAATTAGAAAGTTGGCTGAGGAGACAGGCCTTTCTTTTAGAATGCAGAAAGACGGTTACATGCTTGTTTACGGCGACGATGAAAAACTGAAACTCTTTGTCAAGAAGGCTGCGGAGAAAATTAGCAGTGGAAAGGCTCAGTAACCTCGCTTTTGGGCAAAACAGTTAAAACTTATTCCGCATGTATAAATTCTCTAGAAGGTTTCTCTAGAAAAATTGTTAGTCCAAAAATTGGCAGAGGCTTGCACAAGAGAGGTGAAGGATGGCTTAACCAAAAATGCCGCACATCAAAAAACTTGAACTGAGAGGCTTCAAAACCTTCGGTCAATCGACCTCCATTTTGTTAGAGAAAGGCTTCACAGTCATAACAGGACCCAACGGAAGCGGCAAAACCAACATCATGGACGCCATCCTTTTTGGGCTAGGTGAACTAAGCGCCCGACGACTGCGCGCTGAAAACTTCGCCAAACTCATTTTTCACGGTTCTCCTGAAGCCAGCTTGGAGAAGGCGAAGGCTGCCAAGATTGTCATGCAGTTTGACAACTCGGACAGCCGCATACCCGTGGACACGAGCACGGTTACTGTCTCGAGGGAAGTCTACAGAAACGGACAGAGTGTCTATAGACTCAACGGGAGACGCATGTCAAGGGCTAACATTGTGGACACTTTGGCTATGGCTGGAATCAGCGCCACTGGACACAACTTTGTTTTGCAGGGAACAATAACCCGCATGGCTGAGATTGCACCTTTTGAACGCAGAAGAATCATAGAGGACATGGTTGGCATCGCCCAATATGATGCCGAGAAGGCGGAAGCAGAGGAGAAGCTGCGAGCCGCTGAAATCTCCATCAAAACAGCCATGGGCAGAATCGACGAGGTTCAGAAGCGAGTAGACGACCTAGAACGAGAACGCAACCAACTCTTACGCTTCAACTTCATTCAAGACGAGATAAAAAGGTTCGAAGCTATAAAGATCAGCCATGAAATGGGCGAGGTTCAAACCAGAATCAAGGACTTGTCGTCTACGGTTGAAGAAGCCAACAGCAAGGTTGAAAACCTGAAACAAATGCGCGAAAAGCTACGTGGACAACGTCACGGAGTCGAAAAAGAATGGAGAAAATTCAGCTCAGAAAAGGTGGAAGAGGGCGGCACACGGATTCTTGAAATTCAAATCAAAATAGGAGACATAAAGTCCAGACTAACCGAACTCGCCACAAAAATAGGCGCTGGAACAACCAGCCTTGAAGGACTCAAAAAGGTTCGGGAAAACAGCCTGCAACAACTGGAAGCCATCAAAAACGATGTGACTGCCAACCGCAAGATTCTTGAGCAATCCAACCGAGAACGCAATCGCCTAGCCAAAGAAATCAGCGCTATGCAGTCAGAGCAC
>Ga0315314_1002779_pt1 | contig 14220 bp, 14 predicted proteins | sample TDP9_MG_FD_203631 | JGI IMG/M metagenome (GOLD analysis project Ga0315314, IMG submission 203631) | Freshwater sediment microbial communities from Lake Towuti, South Sulawesi, Indonesia - TDP9 | ecosystem: Environmental > Aquatic > Freshwater > Lake > Sediment | place: Indonesia: South Sulawesi...
CGGTAAGTGGTATGTCGCCCTCGGTGATGATGCCGGCTCTTATAGCATCACCAATATCGTGGTTAATATAGGCCACAGTATCGGCAATCTTACATACCTCACCTTCTAGGGTATTTACCTTTCCCCAGTCTTGTCCCAGGATATCAGTCCTTGTCTTAGAGTGATTAACTATACCGTCTCTCACCTCCCAGGTAAGATTGAGCCCGTAACCATTATTCTCTAAAAGGTCAACAACTCGTAGAGACTGCTCATTATGTCTGAAGCCATGGTGATAGAGCTCATCTAAAACCTCCTCTCCCACGTGACCGAAGGGGGTGTGCCCTAGGTCATGACCTAGAGCGATTGCCTCAGTCAGGTCTTCATTAAGGTTTAGGGCACGGGCTATGGTGCGAGCTATTTGAGACACCTCCAGGGTATGGGTTAGTCGGGTTACATAATGGTCACCTAACGGGGCAATAAAGACCTGCGTCTTATGCTTGAGACGGCGAAAAGCCTTGCTATGGATGATGCGGTCTCGGTCGCGCTGAAAGGCGGTGCGCACTGAGCATGGCTCTTCAGGTCTGAGCCTGCCCCGCGACAACCGGCTTTTGGTTGCGTACGGAGAGAGGCTTTCTTCCCTTTCTTCAGTTAGCTGGCGAATGTTTAACCGCTCAATCATTCGGCTTCAATTTCTCTTCCACTTTGGCAATTATTTCTCTGGTTTTATCAATCATGTCCGGGCTGACTGAAACTGAGGTAATGCCCCACTCCACCAGTTTTTCAGTAAGTTCAGGGTAGACCGAAGGTGCCTGCCCGCAGATAGAGGAGGTAACCCCCATGCTTTTGGATACTTTGACCAGCCGTTCCAGGGCGATAAGCACGGCTTCATCCCTTTCGTCAAAGGTGTCGGCTAGTTTTTCGCTATCTCGGTCAATGCCTAGGATGAGCTGGGTTAAATCATTTGAGCCGATGGATATGCCATCAATACCAACCTCAATAAACTTTTCTAGTAGAATGAAGTTAGACGGTACCTCAGCCATCATCCACAGTTTGAAATCGCCAGAGCGCTTTAGCCCTACCGACTCCATAATTTTTACCGTTCGAGCCAGTTCTTCAACGGTTCGGACGAAGGGAATCATAACCCAAAGGTTAGAGTATGCCTGTCTTATTTTTTTGATAGCTTCTAATTCTAACTTAAACACCTCAATGTCGGTAATGTACCGGGAGGCACCCCGGTAGCCAAGCATTGGGTTCTCCTCAACAGTTTCATAATTCTCCCCACCTTTGAGGGCTCTATACTCATTGGTCTTGAAATCATTGGTTCTGTAGACTACCGGACGGGGATTGAATGCCTTGGCAAAGATGGTCAGTCCATCGGCGAGCTTATCTATGAACTCTTGGCCCCGGTTTTGACTAAGCATAAAGTTGGGGTGCTCACCAATCTGGGCAACCATGAACTCGGCTCGAAGCAAACCAACACCATCAACGTTACGGGCTGCCACCTTGTCAGCTAGGTCAGGTTGAGCCAAGTTTACGTAAACCTTTGTCTTTGTCTTGATTCTTTTCTTAGGCACAGTGGCAGCACCAGCCGACACTGTCTCGGCTACCTTCCCCTTGTAGACCTTGCCTGTTGAACCATCTACGGTGATTATCTGTCCGTCTTTCAGGGTAGAGGTGGCTCGCTCGGTACCGACCACACAGGGTATGCCTAACTCCCGGCTGACGATAGCGGCGTGGGCGGTTCTACCCCCGCGGTCGGTGACAATAGCCGCCGCCCGCTTCATTGCCGGCACAAAGTCGGGGGTGGTCATTTCAGCAATCAGGATATCGCCTTCTTTTACCTTATCTATTTGGGAGGTGTCAGGTACTAGTTTGGCTGGTCCTGAAGCTATGCCGGGGCTGGCGGGTGCCCCGGTCAAAAGTACCGGGGCAGTAATTTCAGGCGCAACCCCAACGGCTACCTCTTTCTTTATCATAGTTACCGGGCGGGTCTGGACGATAAAGATTTCCTTATCCTCTTTCGCCCATTCTATATCTTGAGGGAAGTGATATAAATCCTCAATATATTTGCCTAGCTTAGCCAGAGTAATTATGTCATCGTCGGTTAACTTCTGCTGGGTTTGCATTGAAGACGAGAGTGGCACTTTAATGTTAGGTTGCTGGTCGTCACCTGCTGGATTCCTGATTAGTTGCCAATCTTGCTTGCTAATTTTTTTGCTACTAATTTTTACGTCCTCTTTATTTACCAGGTAAAGGTCAGGGTTTACCTCTCCTGAGACGATAGCTTCACCAAGCCCAAAGACAGCCTCAATAACAATCTTACTGGCGTCACTGGTTACTGGTTCTAGGGTAAACATAACCCCGGATGCCTCAGATTGCACCATCTTCTGGACCGGGACAGCGATGCCAACTTCAAAATGGTTAAAACCTTTTTGATGTCTATAGAAAATGGCTCGTGGGCGAAAAAGGGATGCCCAGCACCCTTGAACGGCAGCTATCACTTGTTCCTCCCCTTGGACATTTAGAAAAGTAGTTTGCTGCCCGGCAAAGGAAGCTGTGGGTAGGTCTTCGGCAGTAGCTGAGGAGCGCACTGCAACCAAGCCTCTACCCATTTTGATATAAGCACCCCGAATCTGTTTGGCTATTTCCTTAGACATAGGAGCATCCAGGATTATCTGTCTAACCCGAGCCGCAGTTTCCTGCAGTTTTTTACTATCATTAACATCTAGAGGTTCTAAAAGCTCGCGAATTTTATCAGTGATTCCCGACCTTTGTAGAAAGTCGTAATAGGCGTTAGCGGTTACAATGAAGCCAGGGGGGACAGGTATTTGGGCATTAGTCATTTCACCCAAATTTGCTCCTTTACCACCGACAAGGGGAATATCATTTTTGGAGACTTCATTGAACCAAACAATAACCCTTCGGCTTTCTCCCATAATCAGCCTCCTTTTCGGTTAAGGTGGAAGATTTTTACTTTAGTTTATTAATTATATCATAATAAACTGGTTTAGCCGAATGCTATTAGATATTGTTTTAGACTCCGTCTCTTATTAAGATTGTTTGGCAACCTATCCCCCTTGTCCCCCTTATGCAAGAACTTCATCTACCTCTTTCAGGGAAGGGGGAGTGTAGATAAGAGAGGGGTGCCACCCCTCTCTAAAACTTCTTTCAAGGAGAGTCAAAGAGAGGCTACGCCTCTCTTATACAACCAATTCCCCCTCCCTTCGTAAGGGAGGGGGATAAAGGGGGTGGGTTGATAAATATCTAAGGGGGGTGAAGTTGACCCATTAGATTTTCTGACGGGGTGGGTAAACGATATCTCCTGTTTTAGTTGACAGTGGTGGTAATGAGGAGTAGAATTAAATATGTTATCGATAGATAGGGGGTACGGTTATGATAGAGATGATTATTGACAGTATTCGAGTTAATATGGTGAATTACCAGCGGGTAGTGATTTTGAAAGAGAAAGATGCTGAGCGTTATTTGCCTATTTGGATTGGTCCCGCTGAGGCGGATGCCATACGGATAAAACTTCAGGGTGTTACTGTACCTAGACCTTTGACTCACGATTTGTTACAAACGGTAATCAGTAGCTTGGGTGGTACTGTCAACTCTGTCATCGTTAGCGACCTTAAAAACGACACCTTTTACGCCAAGATTGTTCTTCATGTAGATAGCGGGGTAATAGAAATTGACTCTCGTCCTAGCGATGCTCTAGCCCTGGCAGTAAGGGAGGAAGCGCCTATTTATGCTGAGGAGGCAGTCTTAGATAAAGCCGGTATCTTTCTGGATAAGGAGTCAGGCAAGCCTATTCCCAGTGAAAGGGAAGCAGGTAAGGCTGGGGGGAAGGGTAAGGAGATTAGCGAGGAAGAACTAAAGAAGATGTCGGCTTTCTATGATTTCATTAATACCCTTGATTTAGACGACTTTGATAAGCGTAAATCTTAAGCCAGACTTTTGTCTTAGAGGCTGGATTATGGAAGAGGGTCTTATTAAAAGGTTGTTAGCTTCAGTAAAGTGCGGTGTTTGTGGGCAGTGCTATGAGGTAGATAATATTAATATCCTTAGCCATAACCAAGATTTATGGTTTTTGAGTGCCATTTGTTCAGCATGCCATACCCGGTGTTTAATAGCCGCCATAGTTAAGGAGGGTAAGGCGCCTGAGGTTATTACTGACCTCACTGAGGCAGAGCTGGGTAGATTCAAGAAGGCGGGTAAGTTAACCGCTGATGATGTGCTAGAAATGCACAATTTCCTGAAGAATTTTGACGGGGACTTTTCTCGGCTGTTTAGCCGAAAGTAGGCTTGGTGTAATAAGAGCTAGAAAGACTTTTTGCGCATCATAATTAAAGAGCCCTAGAACTTTTTGTTCTAGGGCTCTTCATTGCCTAAGGATGGCTTATCAAAGCAATTCTTGCGGAGCTGAATTTAGTATTAGCCATAGGAATAATTACAATTACTGGCTCTAGAAGGAGTTCTTAAACAAATGCTAACCTTGCCCCAAATCCTTGCCATTGCTATCTTCATTGGGGTGCTCGTCAGTATCATACTGGGCAAGTTACGCCGTTATGTTTCGGCTCTTATTGGTGCTGCTCTTATCTTTATAGTTGTCTTTACTATCGTCTTAAAAAGCCCGGGGATGGCACTTGACGTTTTAAATATGGAGCAAATTGGTCAATTTAGCTTCTGGATACCCGGGCAGGAGCGCATAGTATCCTACGGCGTAAACTGGCAGACCATCATCTTTATTGCTGGTATGATGACCATGGTGGAAGGTCTGGGTGCAGTAGGATTCTTCCGCTGGTTATGCTTGTATCTGGCTAGAATGGTCAACTACCAGGTTGTTCCCATCTTGGTTACCTTTATGCTGCTCTCAGGCTTCTTAGCGATGTTTATTGATAGTATTACAGTATTATTGTTTTTGGCTTCGGTAACCATTGAACTGGCTCGCCTGCTTAAATTCGACCCGGTTCCCGTAATAATTGCTGAGGTTTTTGCTGCTAATACTGGAGGTAGTGCTACCATGGCTGGAGACCCGCCTAATATAATCATAGGCACTAGCTTAGGTTATCACTTTACCGACTTTGCTGCCAACACCGGCCTCATTGCCTGGGCAGGGATGGGTGTAGCCTTAGGCTTCTTCTATTTCCGCTTCCGCAAAATGCTAGCTGCCCAGCAAAGTAATCCAAGCAACCCGCCTAATCAATATCCGGCGCCTAAAGAAGCTATTGTCAATCCCCGCCTGTTCAAAATACAAGCTGGCATTTTCATTCTGGTAGTGGCTTTGCTAGTTACTCATGCCCAAACCGGGCTATCCGTAGCCATGATAGGTTGTATTGGTGCTGCAGCTACCCTGCTTACAGCAAGGAAAGCAGCCTTAAATCTTATTAAACGGGTAGACTGGCGGACTCTACTTTTCCTCATTGGGTTGTTTATCTGTGTAGCCGGGGTGGATGAAGCAGGGGTGTTAAGGATGTTTGCCGGGTATATTGGAGATATATCAAGGGGAAATATCCAACTAGCGGTACCTATTATCCTATGGGTTTCTGCCTTTGCTTCGGCTGTGATAGATAATATTCCCTTTGCCGCCGCTATGGTGCCAGTAATTACTCACCTCTCCCAGACAGCCGGCTTGAAACTACCCCCGCTAGCTTGGGCTTTGGCTCTGGGGACAGACATTGGAGGCAATGCTACCCCTATCGGAGCCTCAGCTAATGTAGTTGCGACAGCCATTGCCAGAAGGCAGGGTTATCGTATTAGGTGGGGAAGATTCCTCAAATATGCATTCCCAGCCATGATTATGGTAGTTGCTCTATGCCACCTGATGCTAGTTGTAAGATATGCTTAATAGTTAAATTAGCCCCTCAACGGGCTCGATAACTATGCGCCCTTGATTAAGGTCAATAGATTTTACCACGTCCTCAATGGCGGGAATGAGAATCTCTCCTCTAGTACCACTGACTACATAGATATCGTTGCTCTCTGTGGTTAGAATTTCGGTGATATTCCCCAGTAGTTCTCCCTGAATTGTCTCTACTTCAAGCCCGATAAGTTGGAAGTGGTAGTATTGCCCCTCGGGCAGGGGCTGAAGCTGGCTGTGATGTATTTCTATAGCTTGTCCTCGTAGTTTTTGTGCCTCTTCAATACTATCAATGGAGCTAAGCTTGATAATTGCCTTACCTTTACGCCACTCGGTGCTGTCAATGGTCATAGGCTGCCGGTTAATATAAATCTTTGATGAAGGAACGAAGCGTTGGTGTGGGAAATCGGTTGCTACCTCTACCTTTAGTTTGCCTTTGTTACCCCACGGGGCTAAAATTTGACCAATAGTTATATACTCTGGCTGGGATAACTTCATCCTGATTTGGTAGCTGATTAACGCATTTCTAACTTCAAACTTCGTTAAATCTTCTATTCTAGACAATTTCAAGGGTGGCTCTGGTGCCAGCCTTGGCTGCTTTTACCCTAATTAAGGTGCGCATGGCTTGAGCTACTCTGCCTTGCTTTCCAATAATCCTCCCCTTATCCTCATCAGCAACTTGTAATTTAAACACGGTTCGCTGCTCATCGGTTTCCTCGGTAACTACGACATCATCGGGTGAATTGACAATTGATTTGGCGATGTACTCAATTAGTTCTTTCATGTTTTCTCCTTGGTTGTTTTGAATTTTTCCAGAATACCCACCTTTGACAATAGTCTAGCGGCGGTATCGGTTGGCTGAGCCCCTTGCCTTAGCCAGTGTAGTGCTTTTTCTTCATCTATAACTATTGTTTCCGGGCTGGTTAACGGGTTATAGTGTCCAATAATGGTGATAAATGCTCCATCACGGGGCGCCCGGGCATCAGCTACCACTACTCGGTAACTGGGCTTCTTTTTGGCACCGGCACGTCGTAATCTTATCTTTACCATCTTAGCCTTTTCGTAGATTATTATGCGCTATATTTGTTTGGCTGTCAACAATGGTTAGCAAATAGTTGCCACAGGGTTATGCAGTAGTTATAATCAAGGTGTGAAGGTGGAGAACTTGCACCGTTGGCAGGTTAGCATTGACCAGGCTGTGGACATACAGTTGAGGCTGGCAGCCCAGGTGTCCAGAAGTGGCGAAATCGGAACTCCCCACTTTATAGCCGGGGTGGATATATCAGCCGACAAAGGACAAGGGGTGGCTACCGGGGCGGTGGTTGTTTTACAGTACCCTGAACTTGAGGTAGTGGAAACAAAAGTAGTAAACGACAGGCTTAATTTCCCCTATATCCCCGGGCTTTTGTCCTTCAGGGAGGCACCCTTGATACTGGCTGCTTGTCAGCAACTTACTATTACCCCTGACCTTATTTTGGTTGATGGACAGGGGATTGCTCACCCCCGGCGAATGGGTCTTGCCTCCCACATAGGGCTCTTTTTGAATTCACCAACTATTGGCTGCGCTAAGTCTCTACTATGTGGCACACATCAATTACCAGGTGCCAGACCGGGTAGCTACGCCGAGATAGTTGACAATGGTGAGACTATAGGGGTGGCTCTACGAACTAAGCTTGGAGCCCAGCCCATTTATGTTTCCATAGGTCATAAGATTGACCTGCCAACTGCTATCTACTGGGTCATGAAGTGCTGCCGGGGTTATCGCATTCCTGAGTCAACTCGGCTTGCCCATCTGGCGGCTGGCGGCAATCTGAAACCAGAAAGTACCGTGGCAAGCGAGGTGGGCTATCAAAGAAAGCTTTTCGGATAGAAGGATTACGGTAAATAAGGAGTTAAAAAGTTATTTAGCAACCCATCCCCCTGCCCCCCTTATGCAAGAACTTTATCTACCTCTTTCAGGGAAGGGGGGAGTGAAGGTAAGAGAGGGGCTTCGCCCCCTCTCTAAAATCTCCCCCTCTCCTTTAAGAGAGTCAAAGGGAGGCGGAGCCTCCCTTATATAACCAATTCCCCTTCCTCTTATCAAGGGGAAGGGGATAAAGGGAATAGGGATACCAATAAAAATCTAAGGGGGTGAGGTTAATAAATAATAAAAGAATTATTAGGTGGGGATAGATGCAGGAGTTAAGGGATAAACTGAAGGATTTACAGGCTACAGTAGCTATGTCGTTGGTGCATCTTTGACATCGCTGCTAGGGAGAAGGAGATTACCCGCTTAGAAAAAGAGTCAGCCCAGCCTGATTTCTGGTCAGACCGGGCTAAAGCTCAGGGTATCATGCGCCGGTTAGCTGAACAGAAGAAGCTGGTGCAGTCTTGGCGTGGGCTGGAGAAAAAAGTGGCTGACATTGCTGAGTTAATCCCCTTAATACAGGAGGATGCTTCGCTGTGGGCGGAGATTCAGTCTGAAATAGGTACGGTGGCTTCCCGCCTTGATGAGCTGGAACTAGAGATGGCGTTTACCGGTGAGTATGATGACAGAAATGCTATTTTAGCTCTTCATGCCGGGGCTGGGGGTATAGAATCCCAAGATTGGGCAGAGATGCTACTGAGGATGTACCTTCGCTGGGCTGAGCGGCACGGTTATAAGGCTGAGGTATTGGACATTTCCCCGGGGGAGGAGGCAGGGATAAAGAGTGCTGTCATTGGGGTTAGCGGCGATTATGCCTGTGGCTATTTAAAATCAGAGCATGGTGTCCATCGCCTGGTTCGTCTTTCCCCTTTTGATGCTGACCACGCTCGGCATACCTCCTTTGTCTTGGTTGAGGTTATGCCTGAAGCCGAAGCCGATGTAGACGTTAAGATTGAGCCTGACGATTTGAGGGTTGATGTGTTTAGGGCAAGTGGACCGGGAGGACAGCATATGCAGAAGACGAGCAGTGCTGTCAGGTTGACCCATCTGCCTACAGGATTGGTGGTTACCTGTCAGAGTGAGCGTTCTCAGCACCAGAACAAGGAAATTGCCTTGAGAATACTCCATTCTCGCCTGCTGGATTTAGAGCTGGCAAAGAGGGCTGAGGAAAGGGCTAGGCTTAAAGGCAAGCGTATCGCCGCTGGCTGGGGTAACCAGATTAGAAGTTATGTCCTCCATCCCTATAAGATGGTAAAAGACCACAGGACTGATTATCAGACAGGCGATACCGATGCTGTATTGGACGGGGGGTTGGATGGCTTTATTACTGCCTATCTTCGGTCTAAGATGGGTGGAGAAAAATGATTAACAAGGCTCGCCTATTAGTTTTAGTTTTTTGTTTGTTGGCTTTATTAGCTCCTAGCTTGGTTCAAGCCCAGGGTAGGCTGGCAATACTGGATAGCTCGGCTCAGGCTGAGTTCCCATATATGCTTAATTTTGGTTTATCCGCTGAGAGCGATGCCAACATTACCGATATTCGTCTCCACTACCGGGTTGACCGAATAGGCTTTGCCCAGGTAACCAGCGAAGTCTATATTGAATTTGTGCCAGATAATACCGTTCGTATTGACTGGTCTCTGGAAATGGTAAAAATAGGTGGGCTGCCCCCGGGGTCTAATGTGGAGTATTGGTGGACGGTGGAGGATGCCAAGGGTGGCAAGGTTGAAACGGCGCCGGTTCAGGTTAAGTTTGATGACACCCGCTATTCGTGGCAAAGTCTAACCGAGGGTAAGGTAGCTATATACTGGTATCAGGGGGATGAGTCCTTTGCCCGTGAGCTAATGTCAACGGCGCAGCAGGCGTTAGTTCAGCTGGCTGAGGACACCGGTGCCGAGCTTGAGAAGCCAGTTAAGCTCTATATCTACGCTAATGCTCAGGATTTACAGGGGGCTATGATTTATCCCCAAGAGTGGACCGGAGGAGTAACCTTTACCCGACACGGCATTATCGCTATCGGTGTAGCTCCAGGTAATGTTGACTGGGGTAAGCGGGCAATTGCCCATGAGCTAACCCATTTAGTCATTAATCAAGTGACCCTTAACCCGTATATTGACCTGCCTACCTGGCTTGACGAGGGTTTAGCCATGCATACCGAGGGTCCGTTGGAGCCAGTATTTAGCGACTCTCTTGGTATGGCAATAGCTGAGAATAGGCTTATCTCGGTGCGGAGCCTGGCAAGCCCCTTTTCCGCCTATGCCGAGGAGTCTGTCCTTTCCTATGCTGAAAGCTATAGTTTGGTTGATTTTCTCATCACTAATTATGGCGGGGGGAAGATGCTTGAGCTACTGAATACCTTTAGGCAGGGAAGTAGCTATGACGGCGCTCTAGAGGAGGTTTATGGCTTTAATATGGATGGTCTGGATGCCTTATGGCGGGCTTATGTTATTGCGCCGGCTCAACCAAGCACGATGTCTGCAGCCCTGGTAGGTGTCGGCTACTGAAAGTTTGGAGGCAAGAATGACCAAGAAGTCATTTACTATTCACGATTTGCCTATCTCTGAGCGACCGAGGGAAAGGTTGCAAAAATTTGGCGTTGAAGCCCTATCGGCTCAGGAGATTTTAGCCCTGATTCTGGGTCGTGGCATCGCCGGTGAGTCGGTGATGGTAACCGCCCAAAGGCTGCTATCTCGGTTTGGCAGTCTTAAAGGGATTGCCAGTGCCTCAGTGGAGGAACTGTCCCAGGTGAAGGGGATAGGTATCGCCAAGGCGTCTCAGATTAAGGCGGCTTTTGAGTTGGCTAACCGGGTGGAGGGCTACTCAGAGGCTGGCAGCAAGCCAGTAGTCAAGACGCCCGATGATGTCGTCGGCTTGGTCAGAGGCAGACTAAAGGGTAAAAAGAAGGAGCACTTTCTGGCACTCTTGCTGGATACCAGAAATCAGCTAATAAAGGTGGCGGAAATTTCAGTTGGTAGTCTGGATGGTAGCCTGGTTCACCCCAGGGAGGTATTCAAAGAGGCGATATCGGCTACCGCCGCCTCGGTTGTCTTCGCGCATAACCACCCCTCGGGCGACCCCACCGCCTCAGAAGATGATATCAGGTTGACCAAAAGGCTCGCCGAGGCAGGGGAGATTGTGGGTATAGATGTTCTAGACCATATCATTATCGGCGATAAAAACTTCCTTAGCTTGAAACGGGAAGGGTTATTTTAAGTTCTTTAACAACCTATCCCCCTAACCCCCTTCCCTTGTAAGGGAAGGGGGAATATAAAAAAAGAGGGGCTGTCGCCCCTCTTACACAACTACTCCCCCTCTCCTTGTTAAGGAGAGGGGGAGCAAGGGGGTGAGGTTAATAGATAAGCTTGAAAGTAGAGTGTATGATGAAAAGAATCGTATATATACTTCTTTTAGCGGTATTATTATGCAGCCTGCTTATTGTTGGTTGTCAGCCTAAGCAGCAAATAACGCCAGTGCCACCTGCCGAAGGAACGGTTCTTACCCTTTATGACATTGACCCGCTAACCCTTGACCCAGCAGTTTCCAGTGAAATGATTTCCCATCAATATATAGTGCAGCTATTCAGTGGCTTGGTTCGCCTTGATGATAACCTGGAGCCGGCTCCTGATATCGCCCAGGATTGGAAGGTTAGCGATGATGGCAGGACTTATACCTTTTATCTCCGACATGATGTCAGGTTCCACGATGGCAGGGAGGTCAAAGCCGAGGATTTTAAGTACTCCTGGGAGCGGGCTTGCGACCCGGCTACCGGGTCTAACACCGCCGCCACCTATCTGGGGGATATTATCGGGGTTAAAGAAGCATTAGCCGGTGAGACTAAAGAAATTAGCGGGGTCAGGGTTATTGATGATTATACCCTGCAGGTAACTATTGATGCGCCTAAGTCCTATTTCTTGTTCAAGCTGACCTATCCTACTTCCTTTGTCGTTGATAGGGCTAATGTAGCCTCGGGGCGGGACTGGTGGCACCACCCAAATGGCACGGGTTCGTTTAAGCTCAAGCAGTGGGAGGAAAACAGCTTACTTGTTCTGGAGAGGAATGACCTTTACTACGGAGAGGTGGCTAAGGTTGATTTGGTTAATTTTCAATTGTGGGGTGGGGTGCCCATGAATATGTATGAGACGGGCGAAATCGATGTCACCATTGTCTCGGTTGATTATATTGATAAGGTTACCGATGAGCGGGGCTCATTTTATCACGATTTAACCACCGTCCCTGAGCTTAGCTTCTACTATATTGGCTTTAATACCACTAAACCGCCGTTTGATGATGTTAATCTCCGCCGTGCCTTCTCTCAGGCTATTGATAAAGATAAACTGGTTTCTTTAGTGTTTAGAGGTACAGTGCAGTCAGCAGGTGGTATCTTACCGCCGGGTATGCCGGGCTATAATCAAGCTTTATCAGGGCTGGGGTTTGACGTAACTAAGGCAAAGGAGTTGATTGCCAGCTCTCGGTATGGTGATGTATCTAATCTGCCGCCGGTTACTATTACCACCGCTGGCTGGGGAGGGGCAATAACGCCAGAGATGGAGGCTATTATCTATGAGTGGCGAAATAACCTGGGTGTGGAAGTCAAGGTAAGGCAGCTAGAGCCGGAAAGGTTCCTTTATTACCTCATGGAGGAGAAGGACGAGATGTTTGATATGGGTTGGATTGCTGACTACCCCCACCCCCAGGATTTTCTGGATGTTTTATTTCATAGTGGTACCGAGAACAACTATGGCGAATATAGCAACCCTGAGGTAGATGCTTTACTGGAGCGGGCAAATGTAGAGCCAGATAAAGAGGCAGGTCTGGGCTTATATCAGCAGGCGGAGCAACTACTGGTCAAGGATGCTGCCTGTCTACCGTTATGGTTTGGCGAGAATTATGTTCTAACTAAGCCCTATGTCAGCGGCTATAAGCTGAATCTGATGGGCTTTGCCATGTTAAATACCGTCTCCGTTGAGCCCCACTAGTGGCGGAGGGGGTGGGATTCGAACCCACGGTTCCCAAAAGGGAACAGCGGTTTTCAAGACCGCCTCCTTAGACCACTCGGACACCCCTCCACAGCAGTTATTATACCCAGAAGCTGGGTAAATTTCTATCTAAAGTTAGTGAGGTTTGAGGATAGCTTAAAGTCGGTTCTGCAATGGTAAGTTGATGTCAAGCACGATAGTGATTGTGGTGTTTAAATGCGGGCAACAATTATGAATGGACGTTGAACATTTGTACAACTACTACGAGTGTTTAAAGTGACTCACTGTTGTGAAGAAAGTCTCAACTTGGGGTAATAAGGGGAGTTTTTAACCAAAGTTCAATTTTTACAATTCGATGGATTGCGTTGAGAGCCGTTGTACCAAATTGCAAAACGTCATTGCCAAGGGTGGAAGGTAGTGTAGAACGTGACTTTGGGTCAGTTATATCAAACACAACAGGAACCCAGCAAATTCGCTTGTCTGGTAACGAGAACCCTACAGCACCTTCTTCAGTGTAAGATTTTATATATCCGCCTATCCCTTGTAACTGCCGCGGTTGACTTAGTTGCTTAAATTGTGATTCTTGTAGCATAAGCAAGGTATCCTTGGGTTGCAGAGTTGTAACATCGGAGCCGCTATCTATTATCATGTCTACTTGTTTAGAGGCTCTGAATCTGTGTAAAGTTACCAAGACTCTGATAAAGGGGCGTTCAGGTCCGCCTAGGTAGCCCTGTTGATAAAAGCCCTGAAATTGAAACTTTGTTTCATTCGCGGATAAATTGGAGGGCAAGAGGTATCTCCTCACGGCTGAGTATCTCAAGAGCGATGTGTTGTAAGGGCACACCACTTGTACGTAACTCCCGTACTAAACTTAGTAGATCCTTGTGATGCCCGACTACGTCTTTTTTGTGCACTGCAATCCATTGGTCAGGGTATTGCTGAATTAGTTCATCACGGTGGGAGTAGATAAAATCTTGTGATTCACTTAATACTATCGATGACTCAAACAGTTTGTTTTTGATAACTATGTCTTTTATTAGCTTGGCAAATTCTTGAAGGTCGTTCATAATTATCCCTCGCTAATTGTTCTATACACTATCAAAGTAGTTGAGGATAATACAAGCATACCACAATCATTATTATTACACAACCCTAACAGGTCTCTCTCTTCTCTTCGCTGTTTCATACCAAAGCTGCGCTGATCCTACTATCTGACGGATTATAATTAAGGATAAAACTTTTTACCTAATCACCTTCTCCCCAACGTAGGGCTGGAGGACTTCGGGGATAATTATAGTGCCGTCGGCTTGCTGGTAGTTTTCAATTATGGCAATCATGACCCGGGGCAGGGCTAGCCCTGAGCCATTTAGGGTGTGGACGAACTGGGGCTTCTCCTCGGGGGAGGGGCGGTAACGGATGTTAGCCCGCCGGGCTTGAAAATCACCGCAGTTGGAGCAGGAGGATACCTCTAACCACTCTTCACAGCCAGGCGCCCACATCTC
>Ga0315314_1002780_pt1 | contig 14216 bp, 9 predicted proteins | sample TDP9_MG_FD_203631 | JGI IMG/M metagenome (GOLD analysis project Ga0315314, IMG submission 203631) | Freshwater sediment microbial communities from Lake Towuti, South Sulawesi, Indonesia - TDP9 | ecosystem: Environmental > Aquatic > Freshwater > Lake > Sediment | place: Indonesia: South Sulawesi...
GAGAAAGTCCTCGTACGCATGCGTGTGCGGATTAAAATCAAGGTGTGAGTATAAGAATCTTCGTCAGCTCGTCCGAGCCATCGATGATGAATTCAGCGGCTGGCGCGAAGGAATTCGTCGATCATCCGCAGGGCCTTCTCCGCTGCTTGTTCCTTCACATTCCTGCGCGGCCCCTTGAAGAGATAGCGCTCGGATACCGCACCAGCCTCCGAGCTCACGGCAATGTACGCGAGACCGACGGGCTTGTTTGGGGTCGAGCCCGCAGGACCTGCGATACCAGTGATCCCCACCCCGATGTCCGCCCTCAGCGCCTTTCTGGCACCATCCGCCATCTGGATGGCGACCTCCCTGCTCACAGCGCCTTTCGTGACAAGCGTGCTCTTCTTCACTCCGAGGAGGCGGATCTTGGCGTCGTTGCTGTAGGATATGACGCCACCCAGGAAGTAGTCGCTGCTCCCGGGAACATCGGTGATCAAGTCGCCAAGCCTCCCGCCCGTGCAGGACTCGGCCACGGCTATCGTCAGTCTCCTGCCGCGAAGCATCTCGCCTATGTCCTCAGCGAGCATCCTTACCGCCCCTGCCGCGTCCTGGTTGCATGCCCGAATCGAGCAGCCTCTGCCTGGCGTCCAGGCCGTCGAGGAACTTCGCGACCTCATCAGGAACGAGGTGCTTCCATCTCCGCCCGGTAACTATCCTCCTGCGAATCTCAGTCGCTGAGTACTGCCTCGGGCTGTAGGCCTTCGTCTTGTGCACGCTGTACCCAGCTTGCTTGAACAGCGACCTCGTCAGATCACTGTTCGAGTACACAACATCGAACGGGGGGAGGTAGGCCTCGATGTGGTTGACCCATACTGAATAACGGTTGACGTCACGTATCGGGACAACGAGAACTCTCGAGCGCTCGTCCGCAGTGAGCGAGGAGAGTATCATCTGGAATCTCTCGCCCGCAGTGAACGGGTTCTTCTCGGTGTGCGACTCCTCAGCGCTGCCGATGACTACTATCAGCTCGTCGCACTTCCCCAGAACCTCTCTGAAGGCAGACAGATGCCCCTTGTGCAGCGGCTGGAACCGCCCGATGACTAGGCCGCGCAAGAACTCGGTCCTCCCTTCAATGCGCCGCGGCTCTGTCTGCGCCTGGTACGGGTGCCGGGGGTGAGGGGCGCTTGGCCGCCACGAGCTGGGCCAGTTTCTTCAGCAGTCCTTCCTTCCTGGCTCCGACGAGGGCGTGCGTGAGCACGTCGTTGAGCGTCTGAACAGGGATGACCTCTATCTTGCCGAGGTACTTGTCCTCGAGGAGGACGTCCTTGAGGTTCTCCGACGGGATAAGGACCTTCTTCAAGCCCATCTCGGCGGCCGCTTCGATCTTCGCAGTCACGCCGCCGACCGGGAGCACCTGCCCGCGCACGCTCAGGCTGCCAGTCATGGCGCAGGTCTGGTCGACCTCGATCTCCTCGAACGCGGATATCACAGCGGTAGCGACAGCTATGGACGCGCTGTCCCCCTCGATGCCCTCGTAGGTCCCGATGAACTGGATGTGAATGTCGTGGTCGCTTATGTCCTGCCCGGTGTACTTCTTGATCAGCGCAGACACGTTGAGAACGGATTCCTTCGCGATTTCCCCGAGCTTGCCTGTCGCGATGATCCTCCCGCCCTCCTTGTTCTGGGTCGGAGTAACCTCTGCCACGATCGGTGTGACGATACCCGAATACTCCGCCATCGAGGATTCTGCGTTGAGCACTGCGAGACCGTTCACTATGCCCACGACCGAGCCCTCAGTGAGGCATGTCTTGTAGTCCTTTCTGCGCTCCACAGCCCTGTCGGTCACCTGCTGCTCCAGGGACCGGGCGATCTTCTTGGCGTCGAGCACATGGACAGCGTCAACGACAGAGGCTCCCTTTTCGGTCGCGATGTCCCCAGCTACCCGGACGAGCCCTCCGAGCTCCCTCAGCCTGAGGGTGAGCATGCCTCGCCTCCCGGACCTGCGTTGCGCTTCTCTGATTATCTCGGCGACGGCGCCCTTGCTGAAGTGGGGAATCTTCTTGTCCTTCGCCACCTCCTGGGACACGAACCTGACGAGCTTCGTCCGGTTCTCCTCGGTGTCGGGCATGGTGCTGCGCATGTAGATCTCGTACCCGTAGCCCCTTATCCTGGACCTGAGCGCGGGGTGCATCCCCGCCACGGCGTCGAGGTTGCCCGCAGCGACAAGTATGAAGTCGCAAGGCACGGGCTCGCTCTTGACCATGGCGCCGGAGCTGCGCTCGCTCTGCCCGAGTATGCCGAACTCGCCCTCCTGGAGGGCGGTGAGAAGGCTCTGCTGGCTCTCGATCCTCAGCATGTTGATCTCGTCGATGAACAGTACGCCCTTGTTGGCTTTGTGTATCGCCCCGGGCTCGAGCCTTTCATGGGAGGGGGTCTCGAGGCCGCCGCTCTGGAAGGGATCGTGTTTGACATCGCCAAGGAGAGCGCCCGCGTGCGCCCCCGTCGCGTCTATGAACGGCGGCTGCTCCTCCGGCTTGTGCGAGATGATGAGCTTCGGTATCAGCAGCGCCTCGCGCCTCTGTCCTGAGTACCTGAACAGGAAGTACAGAACCACACCCCCGATTAGTCCGATCAGGAGGGGGGTGGCGTCTCCCTGGGTGAACGACAGGAAGGCCCCGAGGACTATGAACATGAAGACCAACAGCAGCGCTGAGGAGTTCTTCTGCGCGCGCTTCTGTTCAGCCTCCATCTTCTGGGCCTGGACTATCTCCCTGCCCTTGCCGGCAGGAACGAGCCTTATCTTTGGCTCGTTGGTGTCATCGGGATTGTGATATGCTATGACGTCCTGCAGCTCGCCCTTCGGCAGGAAGTCGACCATCGATCTCGCGAGCATGGATTTGCCGGTTCCGGGATCGCCTATGAGAATCACGTGCCTCTTCTGCTCCGCTGCCTTCTTGATAACCATGACGGCCTCATCCTGGCCGATGACCTGGTCTACGAGCTGAGGCGAAATCTTGATGTCGGAAGTGGTCTCGAATTGCTGAGAGGCCACCCAGTCCTCTATGTCCGGGAGCCCGAGCGTGGACCCCCAAGAATCACCTGATCCCATCGGCTGCACCAGCAATGCTCCGGAAGTGGCTGCCAGACCTATGGTGCACGGTGCTAAATAAGCATTACGCCTTCAGAACCACAGTTGTTGAACCAGCCAGTATGCCGGACGCCGTGCATCACGCCGCATCGAGCAGAGACAAGGGAAGAGCGGCCGGGAAAAGGCTGCGCAAAGATTAGAACAGAGGGTGCGTTTCACCAGTGGAAACACGACGGGAACATGAAGATCGATCAGCTGGGGCTCGACCCGAGGGTAGTCGACGTTCTTCGGCAGGACGGCATCGAGGAGCTGTATCCTCCTCAGGAGATGGCGATAGGCCCCGCCCTGGAGGGCAGGAACCTGGTCCTCGCGGTGCCGACCGCGTCCGGGAAGAGCCTGGTCGCATACTTGGCGATGCTTCAGGCGGTTCTGAAGGGGGGCAAGGCGCTCTACATCGTCCCGCTCAAGGCCCTCGCCTCTGAGAAGTACGACGACCTCTCCAGATTCGAGACGCTTGGCATCAGAATCGGCGAGTCGACAGGTGACTTCGACGAGATCGACCCAAGGCTCGATAGATACGACATCGTCATCGCAACCTCGGAGAAGGCGGATTCACTGCTGAGACATCGCGTTAGGTGGCTTGACCAGCTTTCCGTCGTGGTTGCGGACGAGATACATCTCATCAACGATCCCGAGAGAGGGCCGACCCTGGAGGTCACCCTTGTCAAGTTCAGGAAGTTCAACCCAAAGGCCCAGGTAATCGGCCTCTCGGCCACGATAAGGAACGCGAAGGAGCTCGCTGAGTGGCTGGATGCCGAGATGATCGAGAGCGACTGGAGGCCCGTGCCCTTGAAGCAGGGCGTCTATTTGGACGGAGAGCTGTTCTTCACCGACAACTCCAGACGTCAGCTCGCGGACGACGGCAATCCTGTGAGGTCCATCGTGAGGGGAGCGCTTGCCACCGGGGGCCAGTGCCTCGTCTTCGTGAACACACGGAAGTCCAGCGAATCGCTCGCTTCGGACCTCGGCACTCTGGTCAGGTCGATGGGTCAGTTCCAAAAGGACGATCTCGCGAAGATATCCAAGAGGCTCATCGACGAGCAGGACGAGCCCACGGCGCTCGGAAACAAGCTGGGGAAGGCGGTCAAGTTCGGGTGCGCCTTCCACCATGCTGGCATGACGAACCCGCAAAGGAAGCTCGTGGAATCCGCCTTCAAGAAGGGACTTCTGAAGTGCATCGTTGCGACGCCCACGCTCGCGGCGGGCATCAACCTGCCCGCGAGAACAGTGGTAGTGAGAGATGTGAGACGGTTCGACGCGAACATGGGCTACACGACAATCCCGGTCCTTGAGATCAAGCAGATGTGCGGGAGAGCTGGCAGGCCGAGGTTCGACTCCTATGGCGAGGCGGTGCTCGTGGCAAAGGACGAAGAGGAGCGGGAGATGCTCCTCGAGACATATCTCCTCGGGGAGAACGAGAACATCTATTCCAAGCTGGGAACGGAACCTGCGGTGAGATCGCATGTGCTAGCTCTCATCGCGACGAAGGCTGCCTCCTCCTTGGACGACCTTCACGAGTTCTTCGAAAAGACCTTCCTGTCCCACCAGACGGATGCCACCTATCTCAGGGAGACGATCGAGGGAGTGGTCGATTTCCTCAGATCAGAAGGGATGGTGCACAAGGACGACCCCCTGAAGTCGACGTTGTTCGGCAAGTACGTCAGCGACCTCTACATCGACCCGAAGTCCGCGGTCATCATCAGGGATTCGCTGAAGAGATACCGACCAGGGAAGCAGTTCGGAATGTTGCACACGATCTGCTCGGTACCGGACATGCCCCTCCTCTACCTGAGGCAGTCCGACTACGAAGAGATAGAGGAGTACCTGGACGAGAGGAGAGAGCAGCTGATCATCGATGAACCTTCCGATCTCGCGAAATATGAGCTCTTCCTCGCCGAGATCAAGACGGCCAAGCTGGTTGACGATTGGCTGTCGGAGGTGCGAGAGAACGACATCGCGAAGGCGTTCAGCATAGGACCTGGGGACATCAGAAACAAGATGGAGCTCGCCGAATGGCTCGCGCACGCATCAGCCCGCCTGGCAGAGCTGTTCAGCAGCGACTCGGCCGAAGGAATCAAGGAGATCAGGACTCGGATCCGATACGGTGTCAGGAGAGAACTGCTCGAGCTGGTGAAGCTCAAGGGGGTTGGCAGGGTCAGGGCGAGGGCGCTTCACGACAGGGGATACAAGACCCTCGAGGACCTCAGGACCACCACATACGACAGACTCAAGCAGATCCCAACCATAGGAGAAGCTGTGGCGCGATCCATCAAATCCCAGCTGGGTCAGGCGGAACGCGGCATTGAGCTTGAGCCACCGGAAGGCCAGAAATCCCTCAAGGAGTACAGGTAGAATGATATGTATAGAGGCGGAGGCGATGTTGGGCTGATGGACGACCCAGTCTTCGCCGCGACCGAGGAGCTGAGAGCGTGGACAGTCGACGTCCCCCCCGGGAAGGCAACGGGGCTGTTGGAGCAGGTGGTTTCTCTCGCCAAGAGTCGGGAGATCGAAGTGCTAGTTCTCCGGGCGGACCTCGTCTTCGGACTGGATCACCTGCGCAGCGCGCTTCACCATGCCAGGAGAGCCTTCTCCGGAGGAACGAATTCCTCGGACTCGATATCGATGGAGACGCTGCTCTATGCCTCCGGAGAGCGGCAGCTGAGCAGCGCCATCAAGAAGATGTCGGTCAGCCGCGAGACCAGGAAGGTATTGATAGTCCAGCTGACAGCCGGGGAACTTGCAGCCGGGACAGAATGGGCGCCTTTCCTGGAGACCATGGGCAAAGCACCACCGCACAGACTTCGCGAGTTCGGCATCACGGACGAGGAAATCGCCACACTGGGTGAGCGGAATCCGGGCGAGTTGGTCCTCGAGAAGGTGGCCTCTGTGGATATCTTGAAGAAATGATTCTGAAACATTTGGCTCTTCAAGGAGCAATTATTAGATACTACGCAGATTCCCCCGCCTCGGTTCCAGACATGGCGGCAATTGTGGAATGCGTCCCCAACTTCAGCGAGGGACGGCGGAAAGCGGTTGTCGACAAGATCGTCTATTCCATCCGATCAGTCCCTGGCATCAAAGTGCTGGATGTTGAGATGGACCCTGACCACAACAGATCAGTGGTCACGTTCACTGGCAACAAGGAGACGATTCAAGAGGGAGCCTTCAGAGGCGCGAGGGCAGCACGAGAGCTAATCGACCTCAACATGCACACGGGCCAGCATCCGAGGATGGGAGCTATCGACGTGTTGCCGTTCGTGCCGATCGCCGGCGTGACCCTGGAGGACTGTGTCGAGATTGCGAACAGGGTGGGCTCGAGGATCTCGAAGGAGCTCAAGATACCAGTGTACATGTACGAAGCCGCGGCCAGGAAGCCGGAGAGGAAGAACCTCGAGAACGTCCGCAGAGGGCAGTTCGAGGGCCTGAAGAAGGACATCCTCACGGACGAGTCGAGGTATCCCGACTACGGCCCAAGGATGCTCCACCCCACAGCGGGGGCGGTCGCGGTAGGGGCGCGCATGCCTCTCATTGCATTCAATGTGAACCTGAGGTCGAAGGACATCAAGGTAGCGAGGGCAATAGCCCGCAAGATACGCGAGAGCAGCGGAGGGCTCCCCAAGGTAAAGGCGCTCGGCTTCGCACTCGAAGCCCGCGACATGGTCCAAGTATCGATGAACCTCGTAGATTACACAGTCACGCCGGTGTCGGTCGTATTCGATTCGGTCGTCAAGGAGGCGCAGGCCAAGGGCGTCGAAGTCGCGGAAAGCGAGGTCATCGGCCTGATTCCCCTGGACGCCATATGTGACGTTGCCGCGAGGCACATGAGGATAGCGAATTTCACGAGCAAGCAGGTTCTGGAGAGGAGGATTTGGGGTTGAAGAGCCGAGACGGACTGCGTTCGTTCTGCTCCGACCTCTCATCGGATTTGCCGTCTCCCGGAGGCGGGACAGCCGCAGCGGCTGCCGGAGCAATGGCCGCTTCACTGCTGGTCATGGTATCGGGCCTCACTAGAAAGAACAAGAAGTACGAGTCTCACTGGGAGGAGATTCGCAGACTCGAGGGACAACTTGCGAGGCTGAGGGATGACCTCATCGCTTTCGCGGACGAGGATGCGCGCGCGTATGATGCTGTCGTCGATGCCATGAATAGGCGAAAAGAAGGCGCCTCGCGGAAGGGGGATGAGCTGCAGAAAGCCCTAAGGACCGCTGCTGAGGTGCCCCTTAAGACGGTCGGCTCATGTCTTGGCGTGCTGGAGGGGGCCTCGAGAATCGCGGAGATCGGGCTGAGGAGTGCTTCGTCGGACATTGGCGTAGCCACGCTGTTGGCGCATGCCGCGCTGAAGGGCGCCTCGATGAACGTCTCGGTCAATCTGGCGGATATTGACGACAAGGCGTTCGTTGAGAGGATGACAAGAGCACTCCAGGATGCTCAGGGCAAGGCTGAGTTGCTGGCGATGAGGACGACTCTCGCGGTCGGGAAACACGTTGGACCGTGACAGGCCAGTCTCCTGGAGCAATCGTATCACTTCTGATAGAGATAACGATACCTTTAAAAGCGGCCAGAAAAATGATAACCTGTGAGCCTTCAGACGGGACACTGACAACTCTCCCCCTGAGGCTCTAATCCATTCGGAGCTTGGTGCATCTTGGCAGGCAGTTACCTGAAGAGCCTACAACTAGCAAAGCAGCTAGAGGAACGCGCGAAGGAGGCCTCGAAGAACAAGGAGCTTGCCGAGAAGGACCACGAAGCCCTTCTACAGTTCTTGAAGAAGTGCAGGGAGAGCAACGTTGACCTGTCCGAGGTCGAGAAGCCTCAACGGGACTTCGAGATATCGATGGCCTCCAAGGACTACCAATCTGCGGTTGCCCACGCGAGAAAGGCTTTGGACGCGGCAAAGGCCGCATACCTGAGGAAGATCGGCGAAGTGGCCGACTCCGTCGACGCGCTGCTGGCGATGATCCAGGGGTCGGGCACCGAGACCAAGGGCGCCACGGACCTGCTTGAGAAGAGCAAGGAGAGGGTCGTCGCAGACGACCTCGAAGGCGCCATGAGACTTGCGAAGAACGCCTATGACGTGGCCGAGAGGGCGCTCCACGAGCTCTTCTCGGAGCTGCTCTCGCAGGCCCAGGAAACGATGATGCAGGCAAAGGACATGGGCGAGGACATATCCATCTACGAGGACCAGCTGGCGAGGTCGAAGACCGCTCTCGAGAACCAGGAATACGCCACGTGCATGTCCCTCCTCAAGGAGGCACTCGAAGGAGCTGGCGAGGACCTGAAGGTCCAGGTGAACTCGGCCATATCCCGCGCGGAGGAACTCGTGTCTGCGGGCGAGGAGCTTGGAGCGGACATGGCGAAGGTGAAGCTTCACATGGACCGCGCGAGGAGCTCGATCGAGTCTCTGAAGTTCAAGGAGGCGCTCTCGTACGCCAAGCGCGCTGAGGCAGAGGGTGAAAACACCATCTCATCGAAGTTCCAGGAGCGATTCAGGGAGACGAGAGAGAGCATCAAGAAGATGAAGGCAACCAAGGAGGACATGAGCATCCCCCAACAGCTGCTCGATCAGGCCCAGGGCGCCCTCAAGGAGAAGAAGTACATCGAGGCCCTTCACGCCCTGAGCACCGCTCACGAGCGGGTGCACCAGGTTCAATTCAACTCAGTCCTGGAAGTGATTTCCCAAGCGCGCGACAGATTCGTCCTGGCCAAGAAGGTCGGCGTCGACATGACCAAGGCGATAATGCTCCTCAACACTGCCAGGGACAACCTGAAGCTCGGGAAGTTCGAGGACGCCATGAACTATGCCGAACAGAGCAGGAAAGAGGTCGATGACGCTCTCGAGATGTTCTACAAGGCTAGGGACCAGATAGTCGACCTCGCCAAGGCGGCCAAGTTCGTCGCTGACCTGGGTGCGGACGCGGCTGGAGTCAGAGCGATCCTGACAGACGCCCGGAAGTTCTTCGAGGACAAAGATTACGCGAACACCATCGACGCCACGAAGCGCGGGCTCGCTGAGACCAAGAAGTTCTCTCACGACAAGACCATGGCTGCGATAGACAGGTCGGACAAGGCCGTGAAGCTTGGCAAAGAGGTCGGTGCTGATGTCACCGAGGCCGAGGGGGTCCTGCAGAGGGCCTTCGAGAGCATGTCCAAAGGCGACATGGTGACCGCTGTGGACCTCGCCAACTCGAGCCTTGAGGCCGCGAATGCAGCTATGACGAGGACCGTGAGTGACCGTCTGCAGAGCATCGACCAGTTCGTGAACGGATACTCCGGCGAGGCGGACATCAGGGAGATCAGGGAGCTGCTGACCGATGCGCGACAGCAAGTTGCCTCTTTCCAGTTCGGCGATGCTTACAACCTCATCAAACAGGTGACCCAGCGCCTCGAGGCGATAGGCCAGGACGAGTGCGACCGGGTCATTGCGCTCGCCGTTGGCCGCATAGGCGTTGTCAAGTCGGTCGGCGGGGACGCCGCAGACCTCGAGATACTTCTCACCAGGGCAAGGGACGCTCTCTCAAGGAAGATCTACGAGGATGCCACGGCCCGCGCCAGGGAAGTCATCGAGCACGCGGACGAAGTGATGGTGAAGATGCTCCAGGCAGAGTTCTCGTCCATCAAGGACACTCTCGAGGAGGCGAAAACCATCGGCATCGACACCGACGAGGCCAGGACCATCCTCAAGGACGCGAAGACCAAGGCGGACGCGCGCGAGTACAACGAGGCGTTCAGGATCACGAGAGAGGCCAACTCCTTCCTGCAGAGCAGGATCGCGAGGTATGATGGCATCAAGGACAAGATCCGCAGAACGGAGGAGCTCATAGTGGAGGCGAACAAGACCAAGGCCGACGTTTCGCCGATCCTGCGGGACCTGGACAAGGCAAGGAACTCATTCTCCAGCGGGCATTTCGATGCGGCCGAAGAGCTCCTGGACAGGTGCATAGAGGGCGCTGAGAGGAACCTGGGGATGTACCTCGCCGCCAAGTTCATCCTCAGCTCGAAGGAAGGGCTGGACCTCGCACAGGCGCATGCAATCGACGTCGAGGCGCCGGCGAAGCTCCTGGCCAAGGCCAAGGAGCTGATGAAGGCCAAGAACTACGAGGAGGCGCTCGCGTTCTCGAAGCGGGCGGACGAGGAAATCAAGAAGGTCATATTCTCAGCAATCACGGACATGACGAAGTCCCTCCAGAGGCTGATCACCGACGCGAGGAACGTGGGGGTGGACACCACCGGGCCCGAGAAGCTTTCAGAGAAGGCCCTGGAGCTTGCCAGAAAGGCCGACTACGCGGAAGCGCTCCGGTGCATCGCCTCTGCCAAGGAGGACATCAATCTCGTGAAGAACCTGAGCTCCCAGGCGGCCGTGGAGATAAGAGTCGCCAGAGGAAACCTCAAGGACGCGGAGACGCTCGACATGGACGTCGGCCGTGCCAGGGAGTTCCTGGACCAGGCGGTCGAGGCGCTGACGCGCCATCAGTACGCGATTGCCCTCGAGCTCGCGAGGAAGTCATCCGACGTCTCGTCCGAGGTCACCAAATCTCGCATCCATGAAACCCTTGAGAAGTTCAAGGAGCGGCTCGAGAAGGCTGCCTCCGAGGGCCTGAGCCTTGGGATGGCAGAGAGATGCGTCGCCGAGGGGTTCCAGGCATTCAAGGAAGGACGGTATCAGGAGTCTCTGAAGCTCGCAATGAAGTGCGAGAGCGAGATGGAACGGGCAGAGCTGCAACGGGACATAAGCACGAGAGCAGTCGAGATGGCCAGGAAGAAGCTTGACGAGGCCGTCGCCGAGGGAATAAGCGGTGCCCACATGACCGCGCTGGTGGAGAAGGCCGAGCAACTCCTCGGGCAAGGGAAGTACGTCGAGGCGATGACCGCTGCCATCGAGAGCGGCGACGAGGTGCATCTCGTGAGGGAGAGCCTTGACAGCACCAGGATCGAGATCAGCGCGGTCCGAGAACGTGTAGACCGGTTGAAGAAGGTCGGCATCGACACGTCCGAGTGCGACGAGATACTCGAGATGGCCCAGGACCACATCTCTGAGCAGGATTTCGAGAGGACGAAGGAAGCCATCATGAGGGCTTCGGACAAGGCAGCCGACCTCTTCGAGAGGTCGATACGGGACGTCATGGAGCAGAACAAACAGATGATCTCGAAGGCCAAGTCGATGGGCATCAACACGAAGGCGTGCGAGGACCTGCTTGAGGTCGCCAACACGTCCTTCTCGGAGAAACTCTGGGATTTCGCCTACCAGCAGGCGATGGCATGCCGCGACAGCTGCCTGGGCCTGATATCCAAGAAGCTATCCGGCCTTGTCGAGGAGGTCAATAGCAAGAAGGGAACTCTCAAGCGCCTCGGAGCGTCAGTGAAGCAGATTGACGACATGATTGAGGCTGCCAAGAGAGCAGACGCCGCTGGAGACACTGCGGCAGCGTTCCAGATCCTGATGACCGCAGACATGAAGATGACGGGCCTGGAGGACGCGCACAAGAAGTACCTCGATATCACGATCGCCGCCGAGAGCGCCATGGAGACCCTCGGCCGGTTCGGCCTCGCCAGGAGAGAGCCTGAGAGGCTCATGGCCATGGCAGAGATCGAGAGAGAGAAGGACTACGACTCGGCCATCGAGCTCGCTGCGGAGGCGCTTGACACCGCCAAGAACCTCATGGAAGCCTATTCCCCGGACATCAGCGGAAGTCTGTCTGCAGTCGGGGTGCAGGACGGGGCGGAGAGCGATGCGACCGTGACCCTCAGGAACACCGGACGCGCGCTCGCAAGGGACATCACCCTCCGAGTGGAGGGTGACTTCGACGTCGTCGACTCCCCCTCGGTCAGCACCCTCAAGCCTGGCTCCGAGGAACAGGTGGGTCTCAAACTTGTCCCGAGGCGCAGCGGGGCAGTGCCAATCAAGCTCACCGTGCTGGCCAAGAGGCAGCTCGATGGCAGGATGCTTTCCTTCGAGATAGAAGATGTGCTCAACGTCTTCGAGGCGGGCCCGCCGTTCAAGATGGGAAGGGCGACCGACATCACGAGATGCATCTCCTGCCAGGGAAGGATCAAACCCGGGTTCGACATCGTGACCTGCAGGTGCGGTGGCCAGCTCCACCTGTCGTGCGCGAAGAGGACAGGCATGTGTCCGGTGTGCAGCCAGAAGTACAAGTTCTAGACTGAGCCAGCTATCCTCGCCTTTGACACTCTGATGGCGGGCGTCTGGAGCCCGAAGGCGTATCGCGACTCCCTGCCGACCATGTCGACCCTCGAGAACAGTTCGAGGAGCCCAATGCCAATCGTGGCCTGTCTGATCGACCTGCCAAGCTCCCCCTTCTCTATCTTGTAGCTCTCCATCATGAGTCCCGACAACTCCCCTGTTGCGAGGTTCGGATAGTCGTAGGTCACTCGGAGATAGACTCCGTTGCGCGTCTCCCTGATCATCTCTTCCAGACTTGCGTTCCCCTGCGACACGACAAGGTTCGAGCTAGATATGCTCGGAGGCCTCCTGAAGCTCCACAATCCACCGCCCCTCGAGGAATTGCCCGTGCTCTGCACGGACTCCTTGCCAGCTGTGTAGCTGTCGTGAAGGTACGTCCGGAGGATTCCCGCATCCAGGACAGACCTCTTGGACGAAGGCGTGCCTTCGCCATCGAAGGAGTAGCTTCCGAATCCCCACCGGAGAGTCGGATCGTCAGCGACGGAGAGAATTCCGGAGCCGATCTTCGTGCCCAGCTTGCCCGTGAGATAGCTTCTCTTCCTCTGGACACTGTCTGCATTGGCCCCGCCGCCAATAGCGCTCGACAATACGAATCCAAGAGCGAGGGGCCCGATGACCACAGGCATGTCCCCGGTCTCGATCTTGGAGTGGGAAAGCCCGAGGATTGCCTGCTCGCGGGCGGCGGTCCCGACGCTCTCAATCATCCCTCCGTCGTACCGCCTGCTCCAGCCCCCATCCACGCCAGAGAACATGTTGGAGCCGGACTTCGCGACCGCCTCGGCGCTGATCTCGAAAGTCGTCATCTCTTGGCAAGAGCAGATGCCGTTGCTGTTCGCGAGCACCACCTCGCCCGCACCAATGCTGACGCCAGCATTCACAGAGGAGACCCTCTTGTTCCGTCCGGCGATCTCTGCGAGCTCTATTGCCATTGACACGGCCTCGTCAGGTTCGAGCTCCGCCAGCTTCTTCTCGAACATCCCTCCGACCTTGGCTGGCCTCCTAGCGTCCGGAAGTCCCTTGAAGTCGATGTCGGGAGTGCCCGCGCTCGCCTGGGATACCGCCAGCGCCGCCATCCGCTTGATGTCTTGGGAGTCGAAGCCTGTGCAGTAGGCAAACCCAGGGCTCCCGTGCTTGAACACCCTTATCGCAACTCCAGGATCCTCGACAACGCTCGCCTGTTTCATCGAACCCTTCTCGATCTCTGCCGTGATCTGCCTGGAGTTGGACACCAACACGTCGCACGCGTCAGGGCCGAGTCTCATCACGGTTCCGACGGTTCTCTCCGCGAGCTCGCCAAGGTCGACCACAGACACCACCTCCTAGGCCAGGCCTCCAACGACCATATGAGCGACCCGCATGTGCGGCCCGCCTTCGTTCGTCCTGGCGGTCTGGCCAGCTTTGCCGCAATACCCGGGATCGCCCAGTTTGAAATCGTTCGCAAGCCCCTCGACGTTGTTCAGGACCTCGAGAATCACCCCGGAGATCGATGCGTCCCTGTAGCGTTGGCCGACCTCTCCGCGCGCTATCTCGTAGGCCTCGTCGCACTTGAACATGAACTGGCCCTTCGACGGTTCCACGTACCCGTACTGCGCTCCGACGAGAAGCAGCCCGGCCTTGATATCCTCGAACAGCTCGTCCTTCTTCAAGTCGCCGCCTGCGATGAAGGTGTTGCTCATCCTCACGACTGGCGGGCTGCCATACGCCTGCGACCTCGCCGCACCATTCGGCTCCGCCTTCATCCTGCTGCCGGTCTCGATGCTGTGGAGGAAGCTCTTGAGGACGCCCTCGTCGATCAGCACATGCCTTCTCGCCTTCACCCCTTCCCAGTCGTATGCGAAGTAGCCGAAGGAGCCGCGTATCGTCGGGTCGTCGATCAGGCTCACTTCCTCC
>Ga0315314_1002781_pt1 | contig 14214 bp, 10 predicted proteins | sample TDP9_MG_FD_203631 | JGI IMG/M metagenome (GOLD analysis project Ga0315314, IMG submission 203631) | Freshwater sediment microbial communities from Lake Towuti, South Sulawesi, Indonesia - TDP9 | ecosystem: Environmental > Aquatic > Freshwater > Lake > Sediment | place: Indonesia: South Sulawesi...
CTTAGCCAAATCGCCCTTAACCAGCTTCTCGGCGTTGTCATGATAAGCCTGCGTGAGCAAGTCAGCTATGGCGAAGCGTTGGGCGGTTGACTCGGCAGGCGTCCGTGCCAAGGCAAGTTTGACGCCTGTTCTGGCTTCCAATTCTTTCTTGTACTTCTGCATCTCTAGGATTAGTTTGACCAAGATTTTGACGGCTTCTTCATGCTCGTGCAGTTGATAACCCGTGTGCCACTGAGCCATCTCGTTTCCGCCCACCAAACCTATCGTGTTGACCAAACCCTCAAAGTCGATGGCTGCTGTTCCCTTCTGTCCCGTTCTTGGGTCAATCGGACGCTGGGTAGCAAAGGGTATGCGATTGCGTCTTCTTATAAGTTCCATCCACTTGCGCTTGATTCTGAAAATTTCTACAGAGAGGTCCATTAAGTGGCGAGCCTCTTCAAACAGGGCGTTGTCGTTGCCGTTCGCTTTGAACGCCATTCTGGGAAGGTTTAGGCTCACAACCTGCCAGCTGCCCATGGTAAAGTGTTTTCCATCCACAAAGTTGAGCTTGTCTTGAAATTCGGGGCTACTGTCGGGTGTTTCAACAAAGCAGTAGGCGCAGCATTGATAGCATGAGACGCCTTTGCCGTAGCCTCTGTACGGGGGCATCAAATTGTCAAAGTAAGGCGTGCCGAATTTAGCCACAACACGGTGCACGTCCAGCCAAAAATCGTCGTATTCAGGCTTGAAAAACTCTGGGCTTAAACTGTTCTCTAGCTTGGGAAAGTTGAAGGGCTTACCCCTGTAGTCACCGTGGCAGGCAACCTCGTATAGCGCCTTGAACATCAAGCCCACTTCGTCCTCAAAGTCGCCATAAACGTCGGGTCCAACCTTTCCCTGCGTAACAACAGGCACCTTTCGCCAGAGCTCGGGCACACCGGGCTGCACTTGGATGTTGCTGAAGACGAGTTGACCGCCTCGGGCTACGTAGGCTTGCGTGTACTCGAAGAACATCATCTGCATCATCTGCTTGATTCGCTCGTAGCCCATGCCCTTCATGTAGGGTGCAAGGAAAACCAAGAAGTTGTAGAAGCCTTCACCGCCCGCAAAGTTGGTCTGAGCCGCAGCCAAAATCTTGGCAGTATGCAGAATAGCAACCTCGGGGTGTTTGGCTGGACCGGCCACGCTGGTTCTCGTGCCCATTCCGTCGGGCATCAAGCCGTAGTAGAAGAAGTAGCGCAGGTCCCAGTCTTGGCAGAAGGGTCGGGTTCCAAAGTATTCCAAATCGTGAATGTGCAGGTCGCCTGCTAAATGCGCATCAGCCAGCTTGGGAGACATGAGGAGCAGGTATTCTTCACCTGAGACCCAGTCTGCCTTGCGCTTGTGAGATGTCTCAGCGTTGGGCTGAAGGTTGGCGTTCTCGTTAGCCTTGAAACCCTGCCCCATGTCCATGAGGTAGGCGTCATATACAGGCGCCCCAACCCTGGTGAGAACATTACGGAAAACGGCGTATTCGGGCTTGTCCCTAGCCTTGCCAAGCAGAACATTGTTAACCAATTCCCTGATGAGGGGTCCGCTAATGAACTTCAAACGCAGGTTTAGGATTTTGCGTTCCACGTCAACCGCTATTTCTTCCGCCTCTTCCTGACTCATGGGTCTTACGTCGTAAAACTCCTTGGCGAGCCTTGTCTCGGTTAACAGCTGTTTCACGATGGCGTCTCGGTTCCAAGAGACTATGAAGCCGTCGCTTCTTCTGACCTTGGGCATAAGTTCCTGATACGCTTGAAGGGCAAGCTCTCCGTCGCCGTCACCGTTGCCCATCACCGTTGCCCTCCAGAATGCCTAAGAGCCTGTTGACCGCAAGCGTGTTTCCCTCAAAGAACTGGTCCTCGGTGTAGACTGTTTTGTCAACCTCCATAACCGGCGCCGAGAGCACCACAACGTTTCTCATAACCAGTTCTGTCATGACCCCCACGTCTTCGAGGTCGCGTTCCTCAAACTGTCGGTCGGCGTTTTTGAGCCAATCCTTCAACACCGAACACTTGTGGCAACCGTTCGAGGTGTAAACCACAACCTTTCGTGTTTCACCCGAGTTCTGAAGAGCATGACCAGCGGAGTCACCCGAAGAAACCATGAGAACACCCGCACAGAGGCGGAAAACACTATAGTGCAGAGATTAGACTTTAAACTTACATACAAATTCTTATGTAAAACTCAAAAATGTTTGCAGTTAAAGTATGATTCTTTTATACATTTTTCTGCTTAGATTTCGCATGGAGATTTTTACTTAAGTTTTTTGGAAGAAATTGTTTAAAATTTTGTATAATTCTTTTGAGAAATTTACACGCATGATGCGCAGCGGATTCAACTTCAGAGCTGCGTTGACACGTATTTCGCCGACACTCGACCAAAATTGACCAGGGTGTCAACCGAGGCGCAACTGGGACACTTGGACTGCTGTCCAGAGAAAGACTTTCCACACTGATTGCAATAGGCGAAGCTTGGGCTGTAGGCGAAGAACCCTAACTTGCTTGTGGTCACTAACCTCTTCGTTAAAGACAAGAGCTCGTCGGGTCCCTGCTCTCCACCAGCGAGTTGTATAATGGCGAGGTGTCCACCAGGCGCTTGGAGGTGCAGCCTCTCCTCAATTTTTAGACGTTCATCCTGTGAGAGATTGGCTTGGGGGGGCACGCCAACGAGGTCTGTGTAGAAGGGTTGCTCCCTGCTTCCTTTCATCTTCACTTGAGCCCAACCGTAACGTTCGACATCCAATTCTGCCAGTCGTCTGGCAGCTTCAAACCCTGGAATCATAGCCGACATAGGTCGCGTTTCGGGTTTTCGCATGATCTTGCGCACGCTACCTTGAATGTATTTCATTATTTCTTCAGCCAAGCCCAAAGCCTTTCCCTCTTCGTGTAAGGCTTTTCCAACAAAGGCTTCAACAGATTCGTTCAATCCCACAAAACTCACGAGGCGGGTTGAATTCTCCAAGCGAGCGTATTGATCACCGTTAGCCATCTGCGTGAGAAAAGGCAGCAGGTTTTCTCTCACACGTTGCTTGAGGGTCAGGTACTTGATTTCTAGAGCGCGCAAAGCCATCTCAAGCTGCTCGTCTAACAACTCGTAAAACCTAGCCGTTTTTCCCTCTGACTCGTATGCCAACCGAGGCAGATTGACCAAAACGCTGCCGATGCTGCTTGTTCGAAGGGTGTCTAGCTCCCAGTCTTGTCTCCAATCGTTGCTGAGGCGGCAACCCGTCGCTGTGTAAGACGCGATGGTTTGTTCCTTGGGATAAAGATTGGCGAAGTATGGTAGTCCACGTTCGGCGGCAAGCTTGTGCGCCTTGAACAGAAGGGGTTCACATTCTCTGTCTTGCAGTGCCTCTGGGCGAATCTTAAGGATGAGGCTGGGTTGAAGCACGGGCTTATGTTGGCTCTCTTCCAGCATGACCTCTAGCAGAAGCGAAGCGATTAAGCGACTCTCCACAACGAAGTCTCTGTAAGAGCCAACCTTGCTTCCGCCCGGTCCAACGGCGTCTTTTTCCCCTAGAAATTCTGGAACAACAAGTTCAAGTCCCACCGAGGCTTGCAGAGGCGAACTCGCGTTGGATAGAAACTGATTCAGGTTTAGGCAAAAGAGACGAAGGTTTTCTTTGACCCTGTCCGTTTCAATCCTTTTAACGAAAGGCGCCAAGAAAATGTTGAAGTAGTCGAGAAGTTGTTCTCCCGACACCTCGGTTGCGGCAATCTTGAGTAGGTTGGACACCGCCTGTAAAGCGGCTTCAAGACTCTTTGGAGGATCACTCGAAGCAGCAGCCAAATCGGGTCTAGCCAGGTGAAGCCCGTTTTTGAAGAAGAAGCGCATGTCGTGCATGAACTCGTTGGGCTTGAGAATCCACGTGCCTAAGTTGTTGAGGTGCAGCGAACCCGACAGGTGGGCGTCGGCTATGTCTCTGGGCAACACGTTGAGCAATGTGTACTCCTCGACAACCTTGTCGCCCGCTGCCCTGTGAACTGCCTCGACGCTAAGTAACTTGACGCCTGCAGACCTTATCAGTTGGGTGACGTCGTAAACGGGCAAGCCTAAGCGTGTGAGTTTGTGCCTGTATTCCTCCAAGCCCTTTTCGATGAGGATGGCGTTGACTAACTCGCGGATAAGGGGCGCTGTCAAGTATTTTGCTTTGACCTCTAGGAGGCGACCTTCGGTTTCTCTGGCTATTTTTTGGGCGAGGTCTTGGGGAACGTTTGCCTCCTTCACCAGTGACTCGGCGATTTTGTTTCTGTCGAATTCTTCCATGGCTAGGCGAGATGTGCGAACCATCATTTTGCGTCGTTTGAACGCGTGTTCTTCTATGGTTTCGGCAACCTCAACCAGCATTCGACCCAGGTCGGTTAGCCTGTACTTCTTTGTTTCAGTGTCGGGCTCGATAAGGTCGGCTTTGAGAAGAAACTTTAGGTGATAGGCGAATCTGCCCGCGTCACGGCTGGGGTTCATTTTGAGGACGTTCATTATTTCTGTGTATGAGAGGGGTCCCCTGTCCAGGAGGAGGTTGAGCACCTGTAGTCGTATGGATGAGGAAACAGCCTTGAGCACGCGGGTTCCTGGGCGTCTGGGACGATAAGACAAGGACTAAGCCTTCTTCTTTCTCTCTTTACCGGTGAGTTATAGCACTGTCGGGTTTTTAAGTTAAAATATTATCTCTATGAATAAAGAAAACCATCTATTCTGGGGCTGTCGGCTAGCTTGGTCTAGGCTATGAGCCTCGGGCGCTCGTGACGGGAGTCCAAATCTCCCCAGCCCCACCAGAAGAGAAATTGATTGTTTTTTGTAACTTTTTTTGTTTTTGGTAACTTAGTGTTACTCTGTGTTGTTTAGTGTAACTTGTGTTTTTGGTTCAGAGTTTAAATGGGGGATATATCTCTGGCTGGTCTCCTTTGGGTCATGCCGATTGTTTTAATTGTACAGCTTACGGTGAACGGTGTTCCATCGTTGAGGTTACCTGTTATCGTTAAAGTAACCATGGAGAACTCGTCTTGAGTCTGTAATTCGTTGATGATTAATGATGTTACGTCTCTTCTGATGAACTTTATCATCAAGTCTGGACTGCCATCGCCGTCGTGGTCTCCAATGTTTGTTGGAGCAGCAAGGTCAACAGGAATAGTGTTATTCAGCATTATGGAGGAAGTATCAATGTTGCTTACATCGTTGCCTTGTGTAAGCTCGATGTATGCGGTAATCCACCTTCCCTTACTCAGCAAATTCAACGTTTCAGGATTAATATCCAAGGTTGCAGCTGCTTGTCGATAGAGGTTGAAGAACGTTGGGTTTTTGTCCAGTTTAATGTGTGAGCCCGGTGTGTAGTGTTCTGGGTCTGTACCGTCAACTCTCCCGGGATAGATTCTGAAGGGTCCGGTGCCGATCATCTGTGGGTCGGGGGCGAATCCGTCTGAACCTGTTGGGTCAGGTACGAATCTGTCCCACCACTTTGCCTTTGGCACTACGGGTATTCCTGCGCTAGCCCACCAGAACGCCCAGATGCTTCTGATCTTATAGTACAAAACGATCTTGTAGCCTAAGGGCCCGTCTGGCATAACCTCTTCATCGGTCTTGCTCACATCGATGTCCATTATGTAACTCCAAAATGATGGTGGAAGAGCCCACCAACCATATTCTGAGTGGTCTTCAGCCTGGTAAAAGCCCAACTTTATAGTGTACCAAACATCTTCCGCTGTCATTTGTGTGCCATCGTGAAAGTAGACGTCATCTCTAAGATAGAACGTGAACTTACTGTTAATCGTGACACCACCGTCAGGGCTCCATGTTTCAATCTCCCCACTCTTTGCAATCCACGGAAGGTCGCCTGGGGGATAACCACTTGGGCCTCCACCCATAGGGTCGTAGGGATTAACTGCCAACAGCGTGTTGTACACTCTAAAGATAACGTCAGCGTCCCAGAACCAATAGTATTGAAATGGATTAAGCGACGTTGGCATTGTGTCGAATTTCCAACCGTACTTGATGGTTCCACCAGTGTCCACACCCTCAGGATGAGCGTTCAAGAAAGAATCAATTGCACTCGGAGCTGTGTTTATTCCATATCCCACAGAGTTGATTAAGCCAAGCCAGTATGTGCCTGTGTCTGCAGATGTTTTCTTGAAGGCTTTTCTTCCAATAGTGTTTGCCACTGGTATGTTGAACACAGCGTCTGGTTCGTTCATACGTACTTGAATGTCCAAGACCGCCTGTTTGGCTGTGGGTACGTCTGGTGCGAAATATATCAGTTCTGAGAGTCTGTCTATTTCTGGGTCATGGACATTGAAGTAGTTTGGAGCGTTTCCCCATGGATCAGGCCAATAGAACTTTGAATGATACAAATAATAGTAGTGGGTTGGCTCTCGGCTTAGTAACCAGCTTCCCGTGCGCAAGTTGAAGGAAGTTAAAGGAGGCGGCTCTGGTATACCCGGGCCCCCGGGTACGTATCGGTCCACCATTATGCCTGGTCCAAAGTCTCTCAGGTTTGGGAGGCTGCCGCCTGGACTGCCTTCCAATCGAGTTTCTATCCAGTCGCCTAGCGTTTTTCTAAACGTGTCCGTCCTGGTGTAGAATTTTAAGACAATGTTTGCGCCTGTTCTTGGGTCGTTAAACCAACCGTCAGGTTCTGTGTCAGCATATCCAGCCATGGTCAAAATTGTTGACGCCAACTGTGGATTGAATGGATATTTGGAGGCATCGTCGTTAATCCATCCTCCAATTCTAAAGACAGAACTTTCAGGCATGTGCGTGTACATTGAGTTGTGCATGTTGCCCGTCGCGTCTATTATGGCTGTTCGGTTGAGCAAGTTTGCTAAAGCCAGTCTCGCTTGGGAGCCCCTCGTTACAGTAGCACTTGGCAGGTATGGGTGCTCGGACGGCAACTGCACCAGTGTTTCGTCTCCGAAGGGATTAGGCTCAATTGGCAATCCTCCCCAATCAAGCAGTTGGTCATTGTTGTTGATGTCCAAAACCCACATATCCAGCTCGCCGCCACTGTCAGCGACTGCGAGGTCAGGGTAGGCTCCACTCATGATTGCATCATAATACTCCTTGGTTAACTTGAAGTCTGTGATGTCGATTTCTCCCGCCTTCAAAGCCTCCCACTCAAAGGTCTCATAACTATACATTTTTATCAGGACGTTGTCAACTCTCGGTCCGAACATTTCGAAACGACCGTCCTCGGTGCCTACAGGACCTACGTAAGTAGGACCATACCATGCAGACGCTGGAGCGACAAAGGAAATTGTTGCCAACATAAAAGCAGCCATAAGCATCGAGACCGATGTTGACAGATACCTTTTTCTCAATGCGTACTCCTCTCCTCAGTGAAATTGAGGTCAACCGTGCTTAAAATCTTGACTGTCTAAGCCTAGGTATTAAGATTTTATGGGGATTTCTTCCAGCCTGCTATGTTTTTTCAACCGCAACTTGGTTGGCTTTCTTTTCTCGTTTTAGTATTTCTCTGGCCACGATAATGCCTGACACCGAGGCTTGGATTAAGCCTCTTGTGACGCCGGCTCCGTCGCCTATGGTGAACATGTTGCGTATGCGTGTTTCCAACTGGTTGCTTAGTTCGAGCCTTGACGTGTAGAATTTCACTTCTGCACCGTAAAGCAATGTGTCCTTGGTGTTGAGCCCAGGCGAAACCTGGTCTAGGGCTTGGAGCATTTCCCTTATGTCGGCTAGGTAACGATACGGCAAAACGAAGCTTAGGTCGCCGGGTGTGGCGTTTTTTAGGGTTGGCACGACTAGGCTGCGGTTGATTCTCTCTTCGGTGCTTCGTCTTCCCACTTCTAGGTCGCCCAGGCGTTGGATGATTATGCCTCCGCTTAGTAGGTTGGTGAGTCTGGCGATGTATTTGCCGTAGGCTATGGGTTCACGGAACGGCTCTGTGAAGCTTGTGCTCACGAGTATGGCGAAGTTTGTGTTGGCTGTTTTGCGTTCGGCGTAGCTTTGTCCGTTGACTGTGATTATGCCCTCGTAGGATTCGGTGATGACCTCGCCTTTGGGACAGACGCAGAACGTGCGCACGTGGTCGTCGAATGATTTGGAGAAGTAGACGAATTTGGGTTCGTACAGGACGTCTGTTAATTCCTCCATAACCGAGGCTAAGATTTCGACTCGCACGCCCACATCAACCGGGTTGTTGAGCGTTTTTAATCCGAGTGTTTGGGCTTCGGTTGTGAGCCATTCGGCGCCGCTTCTGCCAGGCGCAACGATGACGTATTTGCCTTCAACTCTCTCGTCTTTTTTGGTTTCTACGCCTTCTACCTTGCCGTTCTTAACCAGCAGGCTCTTGACCTCGGCGCCTGTTTGCACTTCAACCTTGTCTTTTAGTTGGCGTCTCATATTGCGTAGGACTTGGGCGCATTGTTCGGTGCCCATGTGCCTTATTTTTTGTTGAATAAGTTTGAGCCCAGCAAACGCCGCCTTGCGTTCGATTTCGTCTATTTTGTCTGGGTCTGTGCCGTAAACATGCTCGGGTGCGCCGAAGTTGCAGTATATTGTGTCTGTGTAAGTGATGTATTCAGCTAATTTTTCTTTGGTTATGTAGTCGGTTAGCCATCCGCCAACTTCGGTTGAGAGGTCGAGTTTGCCATCGCTGAAGGCTCCGGCTCCACCCCAACCCTGCAGTAAAGTGCATGGGTCGCAGTTGACGCATCCGAAGCCTCGGCTAGCTGGACAACGGCGTTTTTCTAGGTCGGGTCCCTTATCCAACATAAGAATGTTCAGATGAGCATTATTGTTTTTGGTGAGTTCTAGGGCGGAGAATATGCCAGCTGGACCGGTGCCAACGATGATGACGTCATAGGGTTGAGGCAAAGCAACACGGCACCTAAGGTTCTATTTCAAAGCCCAAAACAAGATAACACAACAAACATATATGCTCATCGGTGATGCGCTTCAGGCTATCCTTTGAATTCTTTTAGTAACACAACTAAGTTTGGCGTTTTGTTGTGCAGGTATTCGTCTGCTGTTATCAACTTTGCTCCGTTTTCTTCAGCCATGGCTAAATAGGATGAGTCGTAGAAAGTTAGGTTTCTTGTCTTTGATATGTCGCAAGCGTTTTTTAGAAGTGCCGCATCAGCCCAAAGGTCCACAACGTCAATCTGCAATTCAAGGAACTTTTCAATAAACTCACACGCTTTTTCAGCCTTTATTCGGGGATGCCTCCAGAATATGTTCCCCAGTTCATAAACAATTAATGAGGGCGCCGACAACGACAAACGCCCTTTAACATAGGCATCTATCACTTCCAAAGCCTTATCGGAGTAAGCCTCAACAATAAAGCATTTTGCAATCACAGATGCGTCTACCACATAACTCTTCACATGGCTTCCCTCATCCGACGCAGGGTTTCAACACTGTCAAAACCAATCTTCTTTCCAGGAACCCTGTTCGCCCTTATCCATTTCAGGGACACCTCAGACCTTCTCCTCCTCAACTCTTCCTCAATAGCTTCCTTAACAAAAGCCGAAACCTCAAAACCCAACCTCTCTATATCCCTCTTAACCTCTTCGGGAACCCTAACAGCGATAACTACCTTCTTACCCAAAGTTTACACCAATGTTACTCTCTTCGTTTACAAAAATATAAACATACCGACTACATGCTCTTCAAGGAGACATCTAGCCCCAAATCAGCCTCAAAAGTCAATGCAAACATTCAGAAAAACACCAATTCAAAACTCACCCTGCCCCTTTCAAATGATACATTTCATATTTGGAGCCTAATAGACGGTCTAGACCCCCCTCTACCCGTCTCTCTGTCTCTCCCTCTGCCTATTTGGAGCCTAATAGAGGGGCTAGGTCAACTGAGCGCACACACACAAACTATTACTCTCACGTTCTAACCCCTCTTCCTCAACTCATGCAACACCATGCCTCTCAGCTTCAGTGCATCAATGTCTAGATTAGGCGTTTCACAAGCTATCACAGGCTTCAAACCCCTCTCAGCCACAAGCCTAGCCAAAAACCTAAACTCTGGACCATACTCCTCCCTGTCCAAGTTGTGATGCCTACGCTCACCCTTATCCGTAAACTCAATATGACTAAAATGACAATGCAGGTTCTTCAACGCCTTCGTACCCAGCCTCTTCTCAACCACATCCATAACCTTCGCCATATCATCTATTGTCTTAAAGCGCCCTCGGTCACGAGCGTGCAGATGCGCCCAATCAACATTAGGCTCAGTCAAATCAACCCGCTCACACAAGGACAAAACCTCCTCTAAACTGCCAAACTGCGACTGCTTGCCCATTGTTTCAGGCGCCAAACGCACCCTAGTTATGCCCAACGAACGCATAGACTCCACAACCTCTCTCATGGCTCTCTCACAGGTTTGAAAAACCTCACGAGGCGGTCTGCCAGCATACGAGCCGGGGTGAAAAACAACAATGTGCGCCCTCATCCAATCAGCGCCCGTAACGCAGGCGAGCAAACGCTTCTTGCTAGCCTCAAGCACCTCCCTTTGACCCGCAGTTAAATTGACGAAGTAAGAACCGTGAGCCGTCAACCAAACATCATGTTCAACCGCGTTCCTGCCAAGTTTCTCAGCCATCTCATGCCTAATCTGAGGAACAGGACCCCAACGAACCATCTGATACTCAAAAGCATCCAAACCCTCAGCACGCAAATACATCGGCATCTCGTCAACAGTGCGCTTCAAAACCTTAAACCCAGGCGGCATACCAGCCGGACCAAACCTTGGGCGATCAGCCAAACAGGGGGCACACTCCACGCAGTTGAACAAGTTACAGATAATCTAGGGTGCGAGCGCTTAAGAAACTGTTCATCGCCCTCTTGCACGACGATGCCGCCTAGACGAAACATACAACCCATAAATCAAAGCCAAAAGAGCAGACATCCAAGCGGCAACATTCTGACCCAAAACATACTTACCAGTCACATCCAAACCAACAAGGGAACCGGTCAAAGCCGCCCCAAACCCTGCCAAACTACTCCGAAAGCCAGGCGCCGCCCCCAAAAAGGCATCGTTGATCGCTGTTCCCAAGCCACTAACGGGAGGCAAAGCTTGCCCAACCCCGCGAACCAAGTCGGTTGTGCCCTTTACAAACCCCAGAAATGACGGATTACCCCTATACAGGTCCACAACTCCATGATAAATAAGGTCAGGATAGACCACATTATTGAGTAGGAGAGACATTGAAAGAAAAACCGCAAGAACAGTCAGAGCGCTTTTCACAGTCGCCCTAGCCAAATAAAGTCGCTTTGAAACATAAGAAACGCCTCGCATTTGTTGAAAACCAGCCTTCACAGAGCGCCAAATCCTCTGCAATCTTCGACTTATGCTCTTAGAAAACCCTCTCAACCATTTGAATCGGCGCCTTTCTGTTTCTCTACGAGTCGACGGAAGCGTTCCCCTGGTAGCTTCTGCTCTTGAGGGCACAAAGGCGGTGTACTTGATCAGATAAGCCCAGCTTGAAACAAGAACGATAATGACGGTTACAGGCAATAGGTGAAACATAGGGCTTATGGAAACACTGAAAGACCAGTTAGATACTGGAATCTGAAGGATTCCTGTCCAAGCGCCTTTGTCTGTCAACCCAAACGATTGAAAAGAATAGACCAGCAAAAACTCGAAGAAAAGAGCTAATAATAAGAACAGAAGGATTGCGGCGAAGCCCTTTGGAGCAGCCCACTTGAAGACTAAGCGCTTGCCACTGGTCTCAGACAATCTCACTTTCCAACTTTTTCAACATTAAACTGTTTCTTCTCAAGTCTTTTCCGCAAAACAAATACTTAAGGCAATTGGGTAAAATTGATCGGTTTATGGAATTATCAGCAGCGTCAGCCCAGATATTAACGGAATGGTTAAGTTGTCGCTCACCGGCGTCGGAAGAGTTTCCACGAGCATTCCTACGGCAGCACCAACAAGCGTCTTCAATGGATTAACAATAAACAGTGTGGCACCAAGCCAAGCGAAGAGGAAGCCGAAAAGAGTCCCTTCAATCTTCTTGCCCTTGTTGTATGGAAAGGCATGTCTACCAAGTTTCTTTCCCAATAATGTGGCGATGCCGTCGCCTAGCGTGAATATGGCGATTGATGCGTAGCCCACGGGGACAGGAAAAATTATCAAGGCTAACATTATGCCAACTGCGAAAAAGATTGGAGTGGTCACAAATTCGTATACTTCCGGCGTGATGGCGGCGTTCCAAGTTATGGTTGAGGCTATTGGAACGTTGTAGCCTAGCACGCGTGCTAGTTCTGACATTATGTAGAGCGAAGTGACTATGAAGATGAGGAAAGCCGCTAAGAAAGGACTCAATGCCAGATACGCTGAGACAACTGGCACAAGGAAGCCGATGATATGGATAGTTTCGCGAATAATGTCTCGCTTCGAAACAGTCCCGGCATCCAACTTTGATGTGGTCTTCTTTATTGGCGGCAAGACTTCATCAAAATCGTCTTTCACAACCACGTCTGATTTGGTGCTTAAGGCAAAGTCTGGGTTGTAACCGATTTTTAGAGCGCAGAACTTAAACATAGGCAGATTGTTTCTGTCGTCGGCGACTAAGGCGCATTCTTTCGGTGTCAAACCCTCTTTTTTCATAATTTTATCTAGAACCAGTGCCTTTCCGTTTGGTTGGATGACGTCGCCGCCAATTCGACCCGTCAAGCGTCCTTCATTAACATCCAAATTTAAGCCAACGGCGTATTCTGCGCCTAATTCATTGGCTAGATGTTCAACGAAGAGCTGTGGTAGACCGGAGCTTATTAGAGCTGTTTTGTACCCTTCGCTTCTTAGTTTTTCAAAAACTTCTCTGACGCCTGGGATTAGGGGAATCTTCTTGTAGAGTTGGAACATGTCTTCAACGGCTAGTCCGCGCAGTTGTTTGAAGATTTTTGTGAGTGCTGATTCGAGTGTTATTAGTCCTGTTTCGTAGAGTAAGCCTGCCCACAGCATTTTTAGGAAACTCAAAAGACTTAAGCGTCGGGATGCTTCAAAGAGGAGATAGCGTCTCTTTGGTATCAGCACTCCTTCAACGTCGAAGACTATTAGTCGTGGTTTCAGTTGGGTAGATTGTGAGGCGGTTTTGGCAGTCAAATAGATGCGTCCTTAGCAATGTGGGATGGTTGTGTCTTAAAATTCTCTTGTGGCTTATTCAAACTTTTGGGCGTATTTTCTATAGGCTTGGCCGTATTGGCCTGGCAGTGGGAATTCGTGTCCGCATTTTGGGCATTTTGCCATGCTACACTGTACTATGGATGGGCAGGGTCCGCAGGCGAAGGTTCTGCCGTAGCTTATGTCGAATGTGAAGTGGCATTTGGGGCAATGAATGATGTGTTTTGTTTGGGTTCTCATTGAGTGTCACTGGGGTTGTTTGTATGTTTTGAAGATGGGTTGGTTGTGTTTTAAAAATGTTTTGTGAGTGGTGTATGTGTGTGCGCACAGCAGACCTAGCCCCTCTATTAGAAAGTGATACTGAGTGATAGGCAGAGACAGAGAGACGCCTAGAGGGGGGTCTAGACCGTCTATTAGGCTCCAAATATGCTCCAAATATGAAATGTATCATTTGAAAGGAGCTGGCGGATAGGCGTTGAGAATATTGAGACAAGTTGAGAGTTGTCTAGACAACCCTGTCTATTTGGAACTCGGGTTTCTGTTCATCAGTCTCCCAGGAAAGGCACTGTTACTGATGAACCATAAATTAGACAAAAAGGAAGTCACCAAGACGCAATGGACAGAGAGGTTTTGTAGCCACACGGTTAAGAACATCTTTTCAAGAAGGGCGATTTGGCAGGGACATTGGTTTTACTCCTCCCTTTCCTAATCACGACAAAACTCTGGCAAGATTTGACCAAGAATGGAAACATGTATGGACTTATGTTGATTACGATTTTAGAAACCAGAAATGGACAACTCCTCTAACTCCAAAGGGTTTTGGAATAGAGAATGCACAATCATTCTGTATTAATGCTATGTCCCATGCTAGAGAGGCTCTTGAATCTCTAATTAAAAGACTTAACAAATCAAGACTCTAGTGCCTTTTTTCATGGTTGAGAGAGAAGTCTTTGAGTGGGTGCGAACTGGACTGAAGAGCGTTGAGTTTAGGAGAGGCAGGGCAAGACAAGGTGAATAATGCAGTCTTTCAACGTGGACAGAACATTCCAGAGAGGAATTATTCTCAAGAAAGAAGAAGAGGTCCTGTAAAATCTTAGGTTGACCCAGCAATGCCCT
>Ga0315314_1002783_pt1 | contig 14206 bp, 17 predicted proteins | sample TDP9_MG_FD_203631 | JGI IMG/M metagenome (GOLD analysis project Ga0315314, IMG submission 203631) | Freshwater sediment microbial communities from Lake Towuti, South Sulawesi, Indonesia - TDP9 | ecosystem: Environmental > Aquatic > Freshwater > Lake > Sediment | place: Indonesia: South Sulawesi...
AAACCCAGCCTCAACTAGGAACCGTGTAACAGGAACCCCAGCACCACAGCCAACATCCAACACTCTTGCATCCATCGGCAACAGACTCGCAAGTCTCCCCAGCTCTTTTGCATGTTCGAATTTGCCACGGTCAGCTTGGTATTTTTCAGCTATCTTATTATATCCTGCCCTGACGATTCTTTCTTTCTCAACCATTCTTCCTTCTCCTTTTTGACGAACAATTTATTTCCAACTTTTCATTTAAATTTAAATGCCCCTCTTAATTTGTGTTTAGGGATGACCATGGCGGTTGAGTGGCTAAGTGTACTGGAAGCCTGCTCCCAAAGAATTAGGGGAAAGGTCCTCGAACTTTTTGGGTCCCCTGAGGCGCGGGTTGCTTTAGGCGTGGGCGCCGGAGGAGATGTCATGAAGAAAATTGACGCTGTGGCCGAGGAGGCAATGATTAAAACTCTTCAGGATCATAGTATTTCCTGCACCCTCATCAGCGAGGAAGGGGGAATTAGGAAAATAGGTTCTAAGCCCAATGAGTTTTATTTGACCGCAGACCCGGTGGACGGCACCACCAACGCGGTCCGCGGGCTCCCCTTCATGGCCACCTCCCTGGCGGTTTCCTCCGCCCCCCATCTCCGAGACGTGAACATAGCCCTAGTGACCGACTTGTTTCACGGCGTAACCTACACGGCTGAGCGGGGTGGCGGCGCCCTCAAGGATGGTAAGAAAATCGCTCCGTCCTCCGTTTCCGCACTGGAGGAGGCGGTTGTGGGGGTTGACTTCGACTCCTTTAAGGGTGAGAAGCTCGTAGCCCTTTTCGCCTCCCTTGTTGGGAGGGTTAGGCACCTGAGGCACCTGGGGGCCAACGCCCTGGAGATATGCTACGTGGCCGACGGAACCACCGACGCCTTCATCGACCTAAGGGATAGGCTAAGGGTCACGGACGCCGCCGCCGCTCGTCTCATCCTAAAGGAGGCTGGGGGCCTCATGCTCACCCCAGAAGGCCTGGAGGTGGATGCGCCCCTCTCGCCCACCCAGCGAATATCCTTCATAGCCGCCGCCAACACCCAAATATACGAGAAAATCGCGCAAATCCTACGCTAGCCTCACTTAAACCCTCTCTACTCATAATCAGCCTTTAAAACAGCGCCCAGCATTAAAGTTGCCTCTCACCCCTCGTGGCCCTGCAGATTAGGTGTTGTTTGATTAATCAAATCAGGGGAGCCGAAATCGTTGGGGCTGCGGGGCACCTTTGTTGAACAATCGGAAAAAAGTTTTGTTGAACAAATCAGAGGGGTAGACCGAGAAAGTAGCGACAGGCGTAATTCAGTGGTGGTGTACTAGACCCCCCTACGTGGGGGGAGGAGAAGGATTAGGCTCTAAGAGAAGGAATTCTCTTCCTTACCCTCATCAAATAGTAGATCTGCAGAATGGATATCGCTAACAAGGCAACTAGGAAAGCCGATGATATCAGTCTGATCTCGCGACTGCCAACAAAAAGATTCACCAACAATAAAGTTAAGAAAAGAATGCCTATGGCTATCCTAATATTCTCAACAGAAGCAATTTTCTCCATGAATCTCTGGTTCTCTCCCCTCCCCCAAATCTGTGTTTCTGGATTTCTTTTAATCGTTCCTCTGAGAGATAGTATTTACCATCCACCTCTACAAAGACGCCCAACTGCCCTAAACGCCTATCCATAAGATCCTTAAATCTGGACGGAAGGCCAAGCTCCTCGAGAGTCATAGACCTATCGGGACTCGTGGCTCCCTTCTGGCGGAACTTCTCCACTATAGCAAGAAATCTTTCTCCAAGTTCAGTTCTCCTCATGGCATTTCATACATAAAATCTATTCGATGATATAAAATTTATTACATGAATTCAACACTTTCCTTCAAACTGCAACAAATAGACCATTCACAAAGAGAAAATGGTGCAGTAGGTTAAAAGCGCGCGTTCGCTCACTTAAATTTCAAAATTTCTTTTCTATGGCGTTGAAGATTTCTTCGGCTAGAACCGCCTTGGTTCCGTCCACCACCTTAACTTCTTTCTCCTTGTTGATTATGTAGGCCTTGTGGCGTTCTCCCCTTATGGCTGTGAGGTCGTTGGCCACCATCAGGTCCGCGTTCAGTTCCTTCAACCTTTCGTGGGCTCCTTCAATCAGCTCCTTTTCGGGCATGTTGTACTCCAGCTTAAAGGCGACGACGAAGAGGTCTGGGTGTTCCCCGATGACCTGTTCAATGACCTTTGGCGTGGGGACTAGCTCCAGGGACCATTCCTTCCCCGATTTCACCTTGAAATCCTCCCGCTCCTTAGGCTTGAAATCTAGGACAGCTGCCGAGAAAATCGCCACATCATAATCGTCTTTGTCCAGCTCCTTTAGGCTTTCCTCCAGCATGTCCTCGGGGCTGTAAACGTTTATGACTGGAATGTATTCTGAAAATTGGACCTCTCCGGGGCCGTATATTACCTTGACTCGGCATCCTCTGTGGAGGCCCTCCTTGGCTAAATGGTATCCGAGCCTTCCGCTGGACTTGTTGGAGATGAACCTTATGGGGTCTAAATCGTAACGGGTCGGTCCAGTCAATATTAGAACTTTTCTGTCCCTCAACCTACTCCTAGAAAGCTTCCTTATGGCGTGGTCCACCACCTCCTCAACCTTCGGGATTTTGGCTGTGCCCTCGCTGAACCTGGGGCTGATCACCGTAACTCCCAGCCTCTTCAGCTTCGCGATATTTTCCTGAAGAACGGGGCTGTCGTAGAGCCTCATGTTCATGGCGGGCACCATGATCAGCTTATCCATTTCCGTGGCCGCGCAGAGGGTTGTGACCGCGTTATCTGCGATTCCTTGGGCTATCTTCCCTATGGTGTTGAGGGTTGCGGGATAAACCATCACAAGGTCATAATCGTACAGGTGTTCCACTCTTCCCGTTAGCTCCCTAACGACCGCGTTCCCCGTGGCCCACTCCATAACCTCAGGGCTGACCCCGTATTTGACGGCGTAATCCGTCATGTAACAGTCTACCTGGGCACCGTGGCGCCTAAGCTCCCTGGCCAGCTTGGGCGCCTCAATGGCGGCGACACTCCCGGTGAGGCATAAGGCAACCTTCCTATCGGCCAGCTTATCACTCTTCCTCAATACCTCACTACCCTTCCTCTCTTCAATTTTTAGTAAGTGGGAATAGTCTAGGAACTCACCTTCACAGGGATTGCCCCTGCAGTAGAGGATCCGCGAATCCTTAAGGTTCCTTCCAACAGCCACTATGGTGGAGGAGGTCATCCTCCACTCCCCCGTTTCATCATGATAGCATATGGAACGCCTGCCCACGTTTTCCCCGTGATCCGCGGCAATCCCCTGCAGACCCCGCAGGCCCCTATCTAAATCCTTGGTATCCATCTCTTCAGCCAGCTTAAGTCCGCGGTTCTTCCTAGTTTCAGCCCTTTCAAAGATTTCCTTCACCCTGAGGGACATCTCCATCCCTGGCCATGGAGTTAAATTCGTGAACATGTGGATGCCCCTTTCCAGCTCCCTGGTTGTCACGTCCACGTCATAAAGGAGGTGAAAGCCCCTGTTTTCGTCCAAGATGACAAAGTTTCCCTTTCTATACCCCCTTTTGATTTCTTCCTTGAGGAATGTCGTGGCATCCTCCGCGGTTGAGAAACTCCCAAGCAGGTACGAGATGAGTTTCCCCCTGCTTCTTTTCACCGCCTCCAAATCGCCGCTGTGCTGGTCCGTTACGGCAACGTAGAGACCTCGCTCGTTGAAGCCAACCCAGGTTCCCATGGAGGCGACATCTAAGGGACCATACACCTTATACCTGTCCCTGGTAACCCTCGGCGGATACTCCTGGGCATCCCCCTTTGCATATCGGTTGTGGAGGGAGACTATGGGCGCGTCCCCAAAAAGTTTATAGAACAAGATTAAGGTGCACATGACAATCGGCTCCTCATGGAAACAGTGGATTTAACCAACACCCCTATTCTGAGTTAAGTACAACAGAAATCAGACCCGCAACGTTATAAGCCTTAATTAAATTTTAGTCGGTGATGGCCTCGAGGAGGCTCATGACGTTCCACAGTCGAACCCTGCTGTAGGGCGGCATGTTGGGGTCCTGCAGGATCTCGTCAAGAATGGACACGGCGTTGGACGCCCTAACCGCTGGGGTGTAATCCTGCGCGTTAAGGGCGCTCATGGCCCCCTTGGCGGCCCTCCTTATGTTTCGGGGTGTGGTGGTGTCCTCAGAAACCTGTCCAAGGATGACCAAGGCCTGATCTATCCTCTCCTCAAACTCCTTCAGCTTCTTTTTGCCCACCATATAAAAGCTCCCTCCACAATCGGTTAACGATATTAAAGTAATGTTCTAGGCAACGATTTATACTTTTACGTGCTGGAGTATTTAATCAGCTAAGTCCGTCAGGAGTTTGCGTTGTTTTCGGCCCTCTGGACCTTATCTTTCCTTTTGCTTTCCGCGGTTCCCTTGGCGCGGGTCTTGAGTAGTCTTCCCCGACCTCCTCGATCTCCTCGATTTGTAGGATTACCTGCTCTAGGCATAGGTCGAAGTCAGGGCATTCTTGGCACTCTTTCACGTGGAAGGGCCGCTTCTCACACAACTAAGAACACCGCATGGAAAAATGTAGTTGTGCGCTTCCTAGTTTTAAGTCTTTGTAATCAAGCTCAATCATCGGGAGGTATTGGTGCATAAGATAAAGCCTTTTTGAATGCTTTAGTTTAGCAAAATTAACGTGGACTTGAGGCAGGTGAAATTTAAGGAAAAGTGTGAAAGGAGAAGGTATAAATTATCATGGGGACAATAGTTACACTCAAAAACCTCTCCGGGGTTTAAAATGTCAAAGGAGCCAAGGGACCTTCGAGCCATGGCGGACCTTCTCAGGCAGGGGGCCACCCTGACGGAGCTTCCGTGTCCCGCCTGTTCCTCACCCCTCTTCAAATTAAGAAGCGGAGATTTGTGGTGTGCCCAGTGCCAAAAGCCCGTAATTCTCGTGAAGGAGGGGGTGCAACCCGCGGAGGCCACGGGCCCCCTACTCCTCGGCGCCCTGGAGGCAACAATCCTCACAAAAATCCAAGAAATGGACATGAAAATAAGGGAAGAAAAAGACCCTGAAAGCCTGCAGAGACTGAGCGGTATTTTGTCAACGCTGCTTGAAAGCCTCGAAAGGATAAGGAGGATAAGGGGCACCTAACCTGCCCACGGTGCGTTTCCCTTCGTTATCTGCGGTCAAGGGGCCAGATGTAGAAGTCAAGGGGGAAGACAGTGTCCAGGAGGAGGCCTACTCTGCCCCTAAAGTCAAAGTTTTTAGTGGCTTTTCCCGGCCCGAACAGGAGCCTAACCATGCTCCTCTGATCCAAGGTTACCTTATCCCTTCCGGGTTCACTGCAGACTTGAAGGTTTCCATCGAAATTGAGGGTTGCCCTTTGGCCAGTGTCGGTGACTTCCAGGGATAGGGTGAAGGGTGACCTGAACTCCACTCTGTTGAGCCTATCTTCGATGGTGGGCGCCAACTTTTCTAGGCAACCCTTTAAGTTTATCATTCTCATCATTCTGAAGGCGTTTATTTGGTAGTGGCCGCTAATCTCGGTTAAAACGGGAGTAAAGGGCGTAAAGATAGAAGGGGCGACTACGGTTACTCTTCCTAACTCCTCCTCGTCGAAGAGCCTCCTTAGAAAAAGTTTGAAAACTTCAGGATTTCCCCCAAATTCAACTACTGTAGCCGCCTTTTCGCCTGGGCGGTCGAGGACTAGATAGGATAGGCCGAGACCAGGAACTTCAGCCAGCCACGCCTGCATGGTTCTCTTCATGAGGCTACCGAACAGGAATTGATACATTTGCCAAGAGCGGAGGACTCTCACGGGTTCCCCGTCATGAATTTCGACTATTTTAGTCAAATCGGATCGGTCGCCTGCGTACTGCCACGATTCAACACCCGCCGTGTCCTTCACCGCCTGGATGGATCTCCTATCCACCGTGTACACGCATTCCTCCCCCGCCAGTTCCCAGCCCCACCTTCCATAACGGTCCCGATAACCGCCCAAGGAAGACAGGTCGTATCCCTCTCGGGTCATCTTTTCGACGGAGAGTTTTAAGAGACTGGAGGCGAAGCCCCTCATGCGATAATTTCCGTCTGTGGCTACTCCACCAACTTCCCCCACCTTCAGTTGGCTTCCCCTAACCGAAATCTGGAAGGGAAAGACAGAAACATGGCTCACAACCCTGCCGTCCTCTTCGATGACCAGCATGTCCTCCAGATCGTGATCGTAAACGCCGCGCCAAAAGGAAAGATCATAGCCCTGTTCGTCGAGGCGAAAAATCCGATTCAGCATATCGATCAGTTCATCGAATTCTTCCCTCCTTAAAGCCCGCGGACCCCGCATTACGTAAAACACCTCCTTCCTTTAGGGAATTGAAACCCTTTTATCAAGCGTGTTTTTCAAGAAATCGGTCACGACGGATAGGATGTCTTTAAATACCTCCTCCGCCGGCCTGTCTCCGTCAATTAATGTCAGCGTTCCAGCCTTCACTAAGCCCATGTAAACCTCCCGAACCTTCTCCTGGGTTTGCAGATCCTCCATGACCGTTCTTTTCCGCCTAATCCTTTCAAAAACCGTTTCGGGAGGAATGTCAATGTATATGGCTAAATCAGGAGTGAGGGCTAATCGGTTGATCTCCCTGATCCAGTTCAGGTCAAGGCCCGCAGCCCCCTGATAGGCCAGGGAGGAGTATAGGTACCTGTCTGAGACCACGATTTTCCCCTCCTTCAACGCGGGCTTGATCTCCCTTTCCACGTGATCGATGCGGTCAACGGCAAAAAGGAGCGCCTCCACCACGCCGGGCACCCGCCCCTCCCTCTGAAGAACCCGTTTTCTAATGAAACGGCCAATTTCTCCTCGGCTCGGCTCAGTGGTGTAAATGGCTTGAAGTCCCCTTCGATTCAGTTCCTCCACTAAAAGGCGTGCCTGGGTGGTTTTTCCGCTGGCGTCAAGCCCCTCGATGCAGATAAAGACACCCTTCTTTCCCATTCCTCAGCCCTACTCATCTTGTGAAGATAAGGGAATAAAGGCTTTTCATACTTTGCTAAAGTACTTTTCCTAAAAATTCGCAAAATGGTAGTTAAGTGAAACTGTCCTCGTCCGCAGAAAGAACATTCAGTTTATACTGATTTTTCAGAAAAGTTTAAATAGTCTGAAAAACTACTACTTGGTTGGGTGATGAAAATGGCCAAAAAAGATAAAAACGAATCTTGTTGCGTGCCGACGGGCAAGGGGATGAGCTGCTGTAGAGTTGAATCATTAATAAGCGTAGATGAGCGGGGGCAGATGGTGCTTCCCAAGGAGATAAGGGATAAGGCAAATATCCGCGCAGGCGATAAGTTGGCTGTTATAAGCTGGGAAAAAGATAGAAGGGTGTGTTGCATTTCTTTAATTAGAGTTGAAGATCTCACAGAGATGGTAAAGGGCATGCTCGGGCCCTTGATGGAAGAGATACTACAAAAATGAGCAAAGGAGGTGCGTGAGATGAAAGGGGAAGAAATTAAGAGGGTCGTGAGGAAGGGCTACGCCAAGATAGCCAAACAAGAGTGTTCTTGCTGTGGCCCCGTTAGCACTTGCAGGAGCGCTGATCTGCAAGAGACTATAAGTAAGAAAATAGGCTACACAGATGAAGAGCTTAAAGCGGTTCCTGAAGGTGCAAATTTAGGTCTTGGCTGTGGGAATCCTGTTGCCCTTGCCTCTTTAAGGGAAGGCGAGACCGTTCTTGATCTTGGTTCAGGTGCGGGATTTGATTGTTTTCTCGCTGCCAACAAAGTCGGTAGGAATGGAAGAGTTATCGGTGTGGACATGACGCCAGAGATGATCGAAAAGGCAAGAGAAAACGCCGAGAAATGCAACTACGGAAATGTGGAGTTCAGGCTCGGAGAGATTGAAAATCTGCCAGTTGCCGATAATTCTGTGGATGTGATCATCTCAAATTGTGTTATCAACCTCGTGCCCGACAAAAGAAGGGTCTTCACGGAGGCGTTCAGGGTGCTAAAACCAGGTGGCAGGCTGATGATCTCGGATATGGTTTTGTTGAAGGAACTTCCAGATTTCATAAAGAAATCCATTGAGGCATACATTGGCTGTCTTTCTGGAGCAATAATGAGGGACAAATATATAAAGACCATAAAAGCTGCAGGATTTCGTGGGGTCAGCATAATTGATGAAACATCTTTCCCTATCGAGTGTATGGCTAATGATCCAACCGCAAAGGCAATTATGGAGAATTTAAAAATACCAACTGAAAAAGTAAAAGAGGTTGCAAGTTCGGTTACAAGCATAAAAGTTTATGGGGTTAAACCAAATGAAACAACTTAGAGGGAGCGGTTACTAAAACGTGAAATTTAAATTTTATCCTTTCTATAGTTGCCGGTTAAACTTTATTTTATAATTTTTAGATCAAAACCTAAAAGTTCTTTGCCTTCTTCGTCAAAATAGAAGTCCCCTCGAAACTTTTTATCCTCTAAAAGTAATGGAAGCCAATATTTGTCATCTTGCCACATCTCGTCATAGGGGATGTCTTCAAAGGCAAACCACTGCAAATTTCCCTCTCCACCTGCCCTGGGTTCCCCTTCAAAGACTTTTGTAGAGAAAACGTGAACGACCCAGTCCAACTCGTCTCTATCGCCAAAGTAGAAGTTTAAAACCCCATGAAATTTAAAATCTAATACCTTCAAACCCGTTTCTTCAAGCACTTCCCTCGCTACGCATTCTCCAAGGCCCTCGTTCACTTCTAATTTGCCACCAACTCCATTCCACTTTCCCTCTCCGAACAACCCCTCCGATTTCTTCTGCAGAAGAAGTCTGTTATCCCTTATAATGTGGCATAAAGTTGCGGTTACCACCATCCAAATCCCCATTTTCAATGTTAAGTTCTATAAATAAAGTTTCCCGCGGTCTCTTGGTTGCCAATTTCACTTTAATGTAGTCTAAGGTATTTAGAATTGGGCATGAACTTTAATATCCAGCCAAAAAAGAACTGACTTTGCTACAGTGGAGCCCATGTCGTGGAGGGCGTAATCCTCAAGGGCTCCGAGGAGTTCCAGTTTCTTTTGGGCGGCCTCCTCATCACTCTTGAAAGTGCCCTCATACTTCTACTAAAGGCTCCCCATAGGCTGATGATCACCCATGATTTAAAGCTGGAATACGCCAAAAATAGTAATATAGTTGTTAAGTTAGTAGGGGGAATGAATTGTAGGCATGTACTTCGCTTTGATGCGTTCAAGACTACTCTTCATGAGGTAGACATCTGCAACCTTGAATATCTTGGCTTCCGTGGACAAGAAGTGGTTCATGGCTTTTTCGACTAACGCTACAGCCTTATCGGTCTCTCCTTTTGAGTAGAGCACGGCTGCCTCCAGAACCAAGGCCATGTATCTGTTGTGGTGCAACAGGTAGAACACAGCCTTCTTCTGCGCCACGCTTCTTTGCTCCTTTGCAACTCTTCTCAATCGCTCACGACTCTTCCTAACGAATTTTAGTAATTCTTGAAGCTTATCTAGGTCAGCGGCGAGAACAGGGTCACGGTGCGCGTAGTTCTCAGCTGGAAGGACGAAGGAATATATTTTCTCCAAGTAGTTTGATACGAACGCTGCCTCTTCACCGAATGCTGCTTTCAGGTAGCGCTTAATGATTTCTTCGAGGCTTGCTTGGCTGTTCCATGCTGTATTGGCCAGGATTGCCATGGGTATTCCTGTCGGGTAGAAGGCTCGAAGCGTTTGGCAAGATAGAAATCCATTCAACCCGAGCTCTCGTAGGTCACGAATGTCGTGCCAAAGGATCCTGCCGATGTTGCCGATTAGAAAGTCTAAGCCGTCCATGCCAAACCAGAAGTGGTAGTCGAAGAGAAAACTGTCCGATTGGCAACGTTGCTGCCAAGCTCTCAGGAGCTGAGTGAATTCACAGTTCGTTCTCGGGGGTGCTACTCTGTTTCTAGGAGGGGGCTCGAGGGAGACCGAACCCGCGCACTGGCTGTCGGTGAGACGGTGAATGTAGCAGCGCGTTATAGGTGCAAACATGAAGATGGTGTTTCGGTAGTTGTCTTCAATATTCTCTTGGATTGGTGGCCAGAGCGTGTTCGCGTAGCAGAGGAAGACGATCCGTGTGCTACAGTTTCGCTCCGCCAACTTTGAGGAAATGGTGTTAACGAGGCGGGCGTACCAGTCGGAAGGTGAGAGTTTCTGACAGTTTGGGCATTCACAGTGATTGTTCATTCCGTCGGAAAGCCAAAAGTGGAGGATGTCCACCTCAGGGTGGTCTAGAGCGTACTGGACTACGTGATTTACAAGGAGGTTGAAGGCTTCGGGGTTTGAGTAGCAGAGCTCGGTGTTTACTGCTACTCCGCCGAAAAGTTCTCTTTTGCCGTTAATGAGAGCGATCAGTTCTTTCTGTTTTTCCGAAAGTGGCTGTGTTGTTTTGTCCCAGCCGAGTCCTTCGATTCCAAGAGCCCCACAAGTCCAACCGTGGCCGACTCTCTCAATAATCATCCCTCTCTTCTTGGCCTCTTCTATAACTTGCGCGTCTGTCTTCAACGCTTCTTCTACTGACAGTTTGGGCAGAGGTTTGGCGCGGGGATTGTATTGCCTTGAGTAGTAACGGTTGTAAAAATATTGGGAGGTTTTGAACTGCAAAAAGAACTCGTTCATCCTTCGCTTTGCCATCCAGTCAATAAACCCTATTACAATTTCGGGCGAGACCGCTCCCTCGATGCATACTCCTCGATGTCGGTAAGAGGCCTGCTCTCTCATCTCGAATCCATAGGTTCTCGCCCTCTCGATTTTTGGAAGGATCTCCCCATCTCTCCCCGGCCACAACCATTCCGCTCCCAGTAGCTCAAGGTAACGATAGGCAGCGAAGAGGACGCTCCTAGGATTTGAACCGGTGATAAAAAGGGCATTATCTACAGTCTTCAAAACTGTTATGTCATCCAATTCGCTTTTTTCGCAAAGATCGTGAACGCCTAGACCTTCAAGGTCTTCCACGGTGCCCAGGTAGATCCCTTCTCTCGAAGAGAGACGCGGGCTAGCCATAGTAGTATTGTGCTTCACTTCAGTCATCTTTTCCAGGTAACGAGCCAGCTCTCCAGCGGCAAATCTAACCACCGGATTCACTCCCACAACGTAGATCGGAATCTTACGTCTCGATGCAGGACTTCGAGCCAAATCTTGACACTCCTCTTATTGTTGAGCAGTTCAATTGGGGTGCAAGGTCTATTAAAACTTGTGATTGCAACGAACCCAACATGAACTTGGAGAATGCAGCTCGAACATTGGTGGAGAATTTATTGAATATGCCATGTGCGAGGGGGCAAGGCCCTACGTGTTAATGTTAAACGCCCTCCTATCCACATGCCTTTGCACCAGCGTGGATGTACTAAATCAATTTTATTTCAAAAGGACCGGTTTAGAATTGAAAAGGCGCCATTCTCAGTAACAATACCTTGGAAGCAGGGATGGGGGGTTAGAGGCAGCCCTTCTCCATTAAGCGTTGGGTTGCCTTCTGGCCACAGGTCGTTGTGAGGGAGAGGGCCTCTGACAGGAGCCTATTTGCCTTCGAATACTCATGGAGGCTTATCCTCCCTTGGGCTTCCACCATCTTTAAGCTCACTTCCCTGAAACTTCGGGACCCTGTAACGTTGTAGGCTATCTCAATTTCGCCTGTCAAAGCGTCTAAAAACGACGACACGATTTTCTCCGCCCCGAAGAGTTGGTCATCCTTCAACCCACTAAGCACTCCAAGAAGTTTACCTGCAATTATCAGTTCTGACTTTATCCTCTCTGAGTACTGATAGCATAGAACTGCCTCTCGGATATTAAATGTGGAACCTTCCAAGGTTCTTCACCTTCACGCAAGTAATGCATAAGTAGTTTTTGGGGGAAGAACTTTTATCTTTGAGCGCCTCGCCCCCTATCTTGTGATGGCGAAGAGGTAGTTCTGTGAAGGAGTTTATTGAAGGGGGCAGGAAGATGCTACGCTCCCTCATTTCGGAGACGATCGTCTTTGTGGCTGGGGTGGAGATGGCGGAAGCCCATCCTGAGGCAGCCGTTTCATTAGCCAGAGCCTGCATGGAGCTTGTTAACGAGGCCATGAAGCAGATCAGCAGCCTAGAGGGAAGGGATGAGCACCTTGAAAGGGCATACGGGGAGCTGGGGATCGCAAGTGAGCTTTTTAAGTCCGTAATTGCTGGAGAGCCCGTCTCCCTCACTGCTAAGAGAGCCATTCCCCAGGGAGCGGAGGGAAGAAGGATCTTAATCTTAGACATCGCCCACAGCCACACCCACCGAGCCATCGACGCCTTGAGGAAATCGAGGAATTTTGAATCGTATCATGAACTGCTGCACCTTTTAGGCAAGGCGAGAAGGGAATCGGCTCCAACAACCCTGTACAGACTAGCCTACGAAATGGCTGGATCGTGGGGACAGTAAACTAACATAAATACAACTTGTTAACTATTCTATTTATTTGGGGATAAACTTGAAAAGGGAAGAATTAACGAAAACCGTGAAATCGGAACTGGAGCACATACCGAAGGGTGATAAAGGCTCTCCCCAGAGCGCATTAAGACGCCTTTATAACGCTAGAAGACGTTATGACCTGACCAAAACTGAAAAAACAAAGGAAGACACCCTGCAACACTGCATTCAAGCCCTAAAGAAAGACCATCCAGACTTCGTTCCCAAATACGATGAAGAGTTCTTCAAAACGCCTAAAATGCCCAAAAAAGGCCTCCTCCAGAGACTGCTCGGTAGATAAAAGGATGAGCGTTAATGTTTGAACCACGTCGTTCCCTCATCATTCGGGTTAGTGCTAATTGTCCTTGGGTTAGCCCTAGTGTTATCGCCTTTTCTCTCTAAGTTCACACCACCGTCGGAGAGGCTTGAAAAGCTACCGAAATCTTAATCTATGTCTATCGCCGCGGCAACTTCTATTTTATAACTTCGCCCATCCTGATCGTACTCGGCTCAGCCTACTTCGCTTGCCCCCCGTGGAGACTCCTAAGACTATAAGGGGCAACGTTAATGGTGAATAGATGAGGCTTTGGAGCTCCTGTCTACGCGGACCTAGAGACCCTTAAGACATGGAAACTCTTTACACTGAAAGCGGAAATCCAGTAATATGACAGATTTTTCATTACTGGCTTTGATTCCCATGTTTTTCTAAGAATTCTCTTATAGCTTCTTGTAATGCTTCGGCGGCTGAGGTTTTATTAAAGACTTATATGAAGCGGAAAGGAAGGCGAGGGACATAAGGGCTGATTAGAGTAGCATAATTAGATTAATCATTCCAGAACTAAAAAATTAACATCTTTGATAGAATTTTCATTGATCAAAACTGGCGAAATGAAGTCATGATAACCGATAAACGCTCCAATACTATGATCTTGGTAAAAACCACTATGATGAGGAAGTTGATAGTCCTTCATTCTTTCTTCCAACGACAAACCACGCTCATTTTTTAAATCTTTCCAAGGATTTGGCCTATGCATATTTTTTGTTCTTTGCCACCTACTCCACATTCTAACGTGTTTTTTGTTTTGTGGATCGAAAATGTAATAACTTTCTTTGAAATAAAACCTCAGTATTCCGATAGGAGGAGATGCAATCGTAAAAGTATTATGTGGATCAAACATCGACATCCAAATGCCTGGGAAATAACCCTTACTTATCCAATAGGGTGGAATTTCATGCCTTCTTTCCCACTCTTGTTTCATAAGATGAAAATGGTAAATAGAATCGACCCTATGAAAGTATCCATCTTCATTATATCGAGAAAGCTCTACCCAATCTGAAGAAGTCAAAATCCTAAGAGTTTCTTTATTTAATTCTGATTTTCTTCTATAGATGTCTATAACGGTCATTTACACCACCGATTTAGAAGGGAGTATAAAAAATAAAATCTTTGTGGACCCATTGTGAATGATAATTTTGGGTTAAGCCTCCGTGGGTCGGGTAGATGGTGGCGAGCAGGTCGTAAACCTTCCCCTTTGTTGTTATATCCAGATCATCTAACCCTTGATGTCCTGTTGCCATTTTTCGATTTAGCTCCTTCTCCTAACGGTTATTTCTATGGTGGACAGGTTCCTTTTCCCCTCTGGTCTTATACAAGACGGCTTGGCGCGCGCGCTACAGATCCTACTTTCTATATATCTAACTTGCTAAAAGGTTG
>Ga0315314_1002784_pt1 | contig 14203 bp, 11 predicted proteins | sample TDP9_MG_FD_203631 | JGI IMG/M metagenome (GOLD analysis project Ga0315314, IMG submission 203631) | Freshwater sediment microbial communities from Lake Towuti, South Sulawesi, Indonesia - TDP9 | ecosystem: Environmental > Aquatic > Freshwater > Lake > Sediment | place: Indonesia: South Sulawesi...
TTCAATCACCTTTCTGCCTTGTTCTTCATCTTTGACTAGGGCAATGATGCTTCCGCCCATCCCTGCGCCCGAAATCTTAGCTCCGTAGGCTCCAGCCTCTTTGGCGCTTGAACAGATCTTTTCAAGATTCGGTAGACTGAGATCGTAAAGGTCCCTCAACAGGGCATGCTGGTCGTTCATTACTTCACCAAGGATTCTGTGGCTACGATCCTCAAGCGAAGCTTTCTGAATCTCCTTCCACCTCTCACCGCCTAGATTCCGTATTATTTCATCTTTGCTGATCTTCTCGAAACGCAGAATCCTCAACGCAAACTCTGTTGATCTCTGCATTCTGAGCGTGAAGAGAATGCGACGCCTAGCCTTGTCATCCAAGACAGACAGGAAACCCTCAATCTCCTTATCGCCTATCGTCTCCCAGTGCGGCTCGTCGAACCTGAGCCCAAGCTTCGCCTTCAACGTCGCCGGGACTTCCCTGCTCTCCATCAAGGCTTTAAGTCCCCTGTTAATGTCCTCCTGCCTATAGGGATGAATGTCGACTGTGGAGTGTCTAATCCCTGAATCGATGATGGCAAAGGTCAGGTCCGTAAAGGGAAGAGGTTCAGCGCCGTACGGCGGTCGACATTCGAGTCTTATGATCCCGCCGAAGGCGACCCCATATTGGTCAAGCCGACCGCACGGTACGCCCACTTCCCGGTTTTCCGCAATGTATGCTATCTCAGCCAAGTCTTTCCTGTCCAACCCGAGCTCGCAGACATGGTTCAATAGCTCGGCGAAGCCTACCTCGAGCGCTGCGCTACTGGACAGCCCTGAGCCCACCGGGATCTCGCTCTTTATGGTTACGTCCATGCCTCTGAGTTTCCCCGCTAAGCCCCGCTTCACCAGCACGTTTACGACGCCACGCAAGTAGTTGCCGAAGAACCTTCCTTCCAGCATCTCGTTCTCCCGAATCCTGAAGGTATCTGTTGACGGCTCACTGTACCTTTCAAGATCAAGAGACCTAATCTTGAGGACCCTATCCGTTGATAGTTCTGCATAGATGCGCATCCTTAGGTCAATGGCGACAGGCACCACGGGCAAGCCCTTGTAGTCCTGATGAGTGTTTAGAAAATCCGCTCTCCCAGGGGACGAGACTATCACTGATCCGCTCATGCTCTTAACCCCTTTTCAGAACGTTCCCGTCTGCCATGATTTTCCGACTTCCACCCCAGATCCATTTCAGAAATGGCATCATGTCTCCGAGCTTGCTCTAAGTTCTTGAGCCTTCATCTCAGGAGTGTAATCGAAAGTCACTGTTCCAGCACCGGTCTCCACGCTGGCAAAGTATTTGATTTTGCCCTTTTCTCGGTATGGCGGATAGAATTCCACGTGGAGATGGTAGTAGGGGTAAGATTTCCCGTCGGTCGGTCTCTGATGCAGAACCATCATGTAAGGGAAACTCATGCTGAACAGGTTGTCGAATTTCTTCAGCACCTTCTTTAGGATTGAGGCGAACATGCCTCTTTCGTCTTCAGTTAGGTCGGTTATGGCTTCCACGTGCCTTTTTGAATATATCTGGACGCCGTAAGGCCAGTGGGCAAAAAAGGGGAGGAAGCATACGAAGCCCTCGTTCTCACATACGACTCGAAGGGCGTCATTCCTCTCTTTCTCAATCACCTTGCAGAAGAGGCAAGTGCCTGTTCGCCTCCAGTATCTTTTACCCGAGGTCAGCTCAGTCTTGACCAAGGGCGGGATGAACGGGAAGGCGTAAAGCTGTCCGTGGGGATGGTCAAGCGTGACGCCGATTATCCGTCCCTTGTTCTCAAAGATGAAGACATACTTCACATAGCCTCTTTCGCTCAGCTCCGTGAACCGCTGAGCCCACAGGTCTATCACCGCCTTGATGTTCCCGACGCTCAGATCAGCTAAGGTGGCGTCATGCTGAGGCGTGTAAACTATGATCTCGCAGACACCCTCAGCTGATCTGCTCCGGTATAGCGTATCGCGTTGAGAGACAGGCGGTGGCGGGTCAGGTCGTAGAGCTGGAAACTTGTTCGGCAAACTCAGAACAGTCCAACCTGTCTTGGGCACTTCTTCAGCGCCGGGGCAGAAGGGGCAGTATCCTTCAGGCAGTAATGGACGTCCCCCTCTTTTGCCTGAGACTATAATCCATTGGCCAAGTATCGGGTCCCATCTTAGCTCCATCTCGAGTCATACTCCTTTAGACGTGCGAGTTCAAGCTCTGACACCTTCTCTCGTGACAGATGCTCCATTACCCTTTTAACAGCTGAAGGACTCATAATCCTTTTGTTAGCTGATGGCGGAGTCAGAAAGAGATATTAGTTGGGATGAAAGTCGAGGTTCCCGTATCTGAGCTGGAAGACTGGTGACCGGTGGTGTTCGAGGCAGTCATCTTCGATTGGGACGGAACTCTGGCTGACACTGAACCCGTGGTCGTGCTTGCCTTTCAGACTGTACTAAGAGAAATCGGTTGCATAGTCAGCGATGAGTTCTTGGAGAGGCTGATCGGGATCGGTGTTAGGAACATGCTGAAGGAAGCTCTTGAAAGCACTGGTATGCATCTCGACGACAGAGCATTGGACGATCTTGTGAGGAGAAAGAACAAGGTACAATTGGGGATGACTGAAAAAATAGAACTCCTCAAAGGCGCCGTTGATATCCTCGAATCTCTGCATGACAAAGTTAAGATTGCCTTGGCAACGATGAGCAATAGAGTAGTAATGGACAAGGTGCTTGCAGAAAAGGGACTTAGGAAATACTTCAATTTCGTCATCACGGCGGACGAGGTGGAACGTCCAAAACCTGACCCCGAAGTCTTCCTAGAATGCGCGAAGGAACTGAGATGTCTGCCTGAAAAATGTGTGGTTGTGGAGGACTCTGTCTTCGGTGTGATCGCCGCTAGAAAGGCAGATATGAAATGCATTGCAGTTCCTTCGGGCGCGTACTCAGCAGAAGAGCTCAGAAAGGAAGAGCCTGACCTCATTGTCAACTCATTAGAGGAGAAACAGAAGATACTCAACTACATCCTTACCTGAACAGCAATATCTGGGTAGGAATCCGGCGCATGGTTTCCCCCGTCCGACACCAGCACCTTCGCTTGGGTTCAATATGCAACAGCATAATCCAACCGGTTGGCTGAAATAGAGGGAGGATAATGGAAAAAACGATTACAAAAGCAGTAGTCCTAGGGGTGGTTCTTGCTGTTTCATTTGACGCGTTGCTGGCTTACTATGTGGTTCAGCTCAGAAACCAGTTGTCGACGCTGTCTGAAGAGCTATCTGATCTTGATGCGAGTTTCGAAGCGTTGAAGACTTTTATTCGAGACCTTGACTATGATGAGTACGGAGGCTTCCTTCTTTTGCAGGGACGCAAGACTGGCTTCTTCCATGTGAAAATAATCGACGGGAAACATTGGCTAGTTGACCCTGAGGGCAACCTCTTCATATCTAAAGGAGCTAACCACGTAAGCTACTGGAGTGACTACGCCCCAAGCTTGGGCCACAATCCGTACAACAGAGTCGTTTCAACAATGTACGGCTCAGCAGAAAACTGGGCAAGCGAAACCGTGAACAGGCGTAGGAGCTGGGGCTTCAACACTATAGGCGCCTGGTCAAGCGAGGAGACTTTCACGAAGAGGATGCCCTACACGGTCATCTTGAACATTGCTACGGAAGCAGGCGCCGACTGGGTCAGCGGAAACGTCACTGACTTTTTCTCCGAACGCTTTGAGAGAGTGGCAGACGAAGTTGCCCATAAAATCTGTGCGCCGAAAAGAACTGACAAGCATCTAGTGGGGTACTTCACAGACAACGAACTGAGGTGGACTGCTGACTGGAGGTCTCAGAAAGAAATCTTTGATGACTACCTACTTCTCCCTGAGGAGGCTGAAGGAAAGAAGGCTCTTGTTGCCTTCCTTGAAGAGAAATACATTACGATATCGGTGCTCAACCAAGCTTGGAACGCCAACTTCTCTTCCTTCGATGACATTCTGCCTATCCAAGAAGCTCCCGAAAATGAGGCTGTGGATTCTGATAAACTCGGTTTCCTCGAAGTGGTCTCAAGAAGATACTTCAAGGTCTGCCACGACGCAATCAAGAGACACGACCCGAACCATCTAATCCTAGGTTGCAGATACGCCTTCAAGCCTCCAGACGAAGCCCTGAAAGGCTGCATAGGATATGTAGATGTGGTCTCGATGAGCTGCTACACCAACCCCTACAGTGAGGATCTGAGCAATAGGCTTCTGAACCTTGAGGCGATCCATAACATCACAGGGTTGCCGATCATCGCCAGCGAGTTCTCCTTCAAAGCAATGGACTCCGGCTTGCCAAACACAAAGGGCGCCGGAGTAGCGGTCAAGACTCAGTCAGAAAGAGCGAAGTATTACGAAGAGTTTGTCAGAGCCATGCTTCTTGAGCCATTCGTGGTTGGTTATCATTGGTTTCAGTATGCTGACCAGCCTGTTGAAGGGAGGTTCGACGGCGAGAACAGCAACTATGGGCTTGTGAACATCAGAGACGAACCTTGGAAAACCCTTGTACGAAGAGCGACCGCAGTGAACCTCCAAGCCGAGACTGCTCACATGGGTGGCTGAGAAAATTGACCTTTGTGCATGTGAGTGAATTAGACAAATCTTCTCCTAGCTTTAAAGCCTAAGAGCGTATGCCCGGTCGGTTTGAAGCCGATCTTTTCATAGACTCTTCTCGCCGGAACGTTGTCCTCCGCAACCCAAAGCAAAGCTTGCCTATCAAGCCTGATCGCCTCTGCCACCAGTGCTGAACACGCCGAGGTTGCGAGACCTCTGCCTCTCAAGGAGGGAACTGTGTAGACTCCTCTGATGAAGGCGAAATCCTCGAGCATTTCTGGAACAGTCGCCACAGACGCTAATGACCCATCGCAATATGCGCCAAAAGCGAGGCCTCGGTTGATTGCGTCCTCAATCCTTTCTCGGTATTCATGTCCAAGGCTTTTTGAAGCTTCTTCCAAGTCTTCTGTTCCCAATCTTCTGATTCGGTGTCTGATTACTGGCTGGAAAGTGTTCTGATCCGTCTTCATCACTATGTATGTTGTGATCTTGCCTCTGCTTGCAGGGTCCGTAGGCTCAATGACCTCGAAGAATTGCTCAACCTTTGCCAAGTGATGGGGCTCTATGGAAAAAACAGCTTCGTCCAGATCGATGAACTGCAAGAGATCATTGATGCCTTCAGAGGCTCCGCGCGCGTGTACGATTCTCTTGTCGTACTCAAACAGATAGCCAACAATCTCATCACTTCCAAGAGCCAACCAGACCTTAGTCTTCTCCCTCAAAAATCCCAAGTCGTAGATCGTGAAGATGTGCAGAACCCTGTCTTTGTTGAGGTAATCGCGGAACCTCTCTTCATATTCTTTGCCGAGAGGAACCGCCTGCAGTCGACCGTACACTGCGTCCCCGCCGTCTGGAACCAGTTAATCCTACTCATTAGTTCTCACAGCAAATATATGAACATAATCTAGATGTGGATTGATAATAAAAGCCCGGGCAATGCCACGGATCGGAGAATTGGGCCCAGTCTTCTGGCTTCAAAGGAATCAGCACGAAAGGGATCTATGAAGAGACGATAAGAGTGACAGTGACCGAGACTTCAATCTTACCGTCTGTTGCGGTTACATCAACCAGTTTTGTTCCAGGAGAAATTGTCGAGCGAACGAAGAAAGTCAGTTCGAAGGAAGCCTGCTCATATGCTGCTAAGGTTAAGTTGGCTGGGTGGTTAGGCTCTACAACCCCTATTGTGAAGGGGGATTCCAGCGCAACCTCAATAGTTACGGTTCCTTGAAAGCCATTCACTGATCTGATTGTGACGATTGTGCTGTTCGAGCTGCCTTCGTAGCGGCTAAGCATGATTGTTTCCGTGGCGGTTGATAGCTCGAGTCCGTGTGGCGCTATGACAAGTAGACCAAAGATTCTGTCATGCCACATGTATACGGCGAGAATCGCGACGGATAGCCCTATGACCGCTAGCTTCTTGGACACATATTCCCCCCAATAAACCCCTAATCGCCACACGTGTATATATCTTATGAATCCGTGATACTGTCGGAACATTCATGCTTGCTGAAGGAGAACTCTAGACAATGAACCCTAGGATGACTAGGACGTTATTTGCCGCGGCCAAGTACGGCGAGAGGGCAAGTCCAATGGCGCCCAGCTTTCTGATTTTTCTAGGTAAGGCCACGAACAGGAGAGCAATCGCCCAAGCAAAGAAAAGAAAGGCCCAGATTGGGCTGTATTGTGGGTTGGATTCTGACAAACCCAGAGATAAACCCGTCACTGTTGTCGCATAGTCGAATAAGGTGCCAGCCAGAACTAGGAGAAGGGCAAAGACATAAGACTGGACAGCTGCCCCTTCGCTGAGAAGTAGAGAAAGCCTAGACCTAGTGGCATCATATGCCATTTCCAGTCGTCCCTTAAGGGCAGATCGAGGTGACACCGAGTTTCACTCCTAAGACGCATGTAAGGCTGGGTTTCCGGGATTGGCAACGGTCTCCGCTGTGGTGGGGTGCAGCTTTTTCATCGGGTTTTCGTCGAACTGATTATCAGGAACCAGAGTTGCCAAAAGGATCGCGCTGACAAAGCTTCTGTTCTTCAGCATGCACTACCACAGCAGAAGATGGTGCGCAGAGAGCAACTTAAGGGACACTGGGGGACAAGCATCCCAAAACTGAAACGACAATTCCATCATGCAGCCAAATAAGATTAATATCTCGGGAAAAGGTAAGCTAAGAAGTCGGGCCCGTGGCGTAGGCTGCTGAGTGTCCCATGTGGACATGGAAGTGGGCGTAGGCAGGATAACGCGTCGGCCCTCTAAGGCACCACGCCTACCGAGGACAGCCGAAGATCCTGGGTTCAAATCCCAGCGGGCCCGCCATATTCAGGTTTTCAGAATCTTGAAGACGTAGGCGTGTTTGCAAGGCTTCTCATCAGGGGTCTTTACTTTGAGACCTTTTCCTCCTAGTGACCATTCCAGTTCCTTGTCAACGCCCAGCATCTCGACGGAGCTGACCTCCGATCTGTGCAGCTTCTTCAGCGATTCGATTGTTACCTCTTCACCTGGCCAGCCTAGGCAGATCGCATACAACGCATCATCTTTGACAGTGAACCTTATGTCCTCAGCTGTATATTGGACTTCCTTCCTTTCGCTGAAGGGTCCACCTATCTCCATCTTCGTGGGGCCTTCGCCATAGGTTACCCAAGGTGTTGTGCCGTAGATTGCCTCTCCATTGACCTTTAACCACTCGCCCATTCCAAGCAGGCGTTCCTTGGCTGGTTCGGGAATCTCACCATTAGCCTTAGGACCGACATTCAGCAAAAGGTAGCCGTTCTTACTGACATTGTCCACCAGATTATGCACAAGCATCGTGACAGACTTGTATCTTACATCATTGATATAGGACCAGGCGCCGCTGTCGTCCACCGATGTGTCAGTTATCCAGTTATGGTATGTTAGCTCACTCATTCTTCCAAGTTCAAGGTCTACGAGACCAACTCCAGGCGGAAGATCGTGGCCTTTGTACGTCACTGCGACATCTCTACCCCATTCCATGGCTTTATTGTAGTAGTAGGCAAAGATCTCCATCCGATACCTTTCCTGGACTCCCCCTAACATGAAGTCAAACCACATAAGATCTGGCTTGTACTTGTCTATGACCTCGCGGATTTTTCCTCTCCATTTTTCTAGGAAACCTTTGCTGGGTTTATTTTGATCTTCCCACTTGATGTCAGGTTTGGCATTCTGGTTGTGGATCGGGCCGTAGAGGCCAGAGTATCTCGGATCCGACGTGTCAAACTCTTTCCTCCAGTGGGGATAATACCACCAATTTTCAGCGTGGTGGAAGGCTACCATAAACTTCAAGCCTTGTCTTCTGATGGCTTTTTCCAGCTCTCCAACAACATCTCTTTGGGGACCCATCTTTGCAGCGTTCCATTCATTGGTCTCGCTGTTCCACATTGAGAAGCCGTCGTGATGTTCAGCTACGGGTCCAGCGAATTGCGCGCCAGCCTTCTTGAAGAGTTCTGCCCATTCTTCGGGGTCAAATCTCTCCGCCTTAAACATGGGGATAAAGTCTTTATAGCCAAATCTTGAAGGGTGACCATGATTCCTCAAGTGGTATTCATACTGCTCGGTGCCTTCCCTGTACATGTTGTGAGGGTACCACGAACCATTAGGACCGCACGCCGGGACTGAATAGACACCCCAATGGGTATATATTCCAAACTTGGCATCATCAAGCCATTTCGGAATAGCACAGGTCTTGAGAGAATTCCAAGTCGGTCTGTACTTTTTGCGCACTCTCATTACCTCTCAACGTGCGTGCCTAGCTATGAACATCCGTGTACTTACCAGTTTGACGCCGGACCGATCTGCCAATACCTACGTAGCATTTCGCAAGACGCTTGGCACAGTTATCTTGCTCATTCCACGATCTTCGCTATCCGTTGGATTTCTGGATCAGTGAAGATGTCCTTTTCGTCCACGCTCATGCTTGAGAACTCGGAGACTATAGCACCCTCGTTCCCTGATTGGAACCAGTGCTTAGTTTTTGGGGGTAGGGTATACTGGTCTCCTGGCTTTAGAACGATCTCGTGTTGAGCAGTGAAATACCTCTCTCTCCCTTTAGGCGGGTTGACATGAGGCTTAGGCGTCTTTTTCCCCGGCACGAAAAGGTAGACCGTTCCCCAGCGGCAACGGAAAGTTTCCTGCTTACCAGGCTTTCCGTCGATGTCAGGATGGAAATGCTCAGGGCATGTTTGGTGGGGGAACAGAACTAATTCCTTGGCGCAGTAACGTTCGTCATTGATGTACACAACTAGTTCAAGCCCAATATTGTATAGGTCTCCTAGGCCAAAGTCAGCCACTTCTATGGACTTCTGCTCCTTCGGAGTTAGGACTATGCCCGCTTTCCGCAGGTATTCAACAGCACTTCTCTGTTCCTTCTCATACTCCTCTCTGGTTATCACAGCTTATCACCAACAGGCTTTCGTATTGACGAAACGTCTGAATCAACAACTTAATAAGATTTTCTGGGTTCGACCGGGTAGCAAGGCGCCATCTTCCGCTGCCTCTCTCAAATCGTGGTCCTTGCTCTAGTTCGCTCCTTAAGTAGGATTGAACATGAAGATGGGCGAATCTTTACCTCCCACTGCCCCTTGAGAAGGTATAGAAGACTACTAGTTAGGAGCCTCATGAACTCAATAGTTAAATGTTACTTGTGTTACGTTTCTGGTTGTTGAGCATAGAAGCATAAGGTAGAAGGAGATGGTTTGATGGATCTCTCTTTCGGATATGGAGCCTTAGGAAGTCTGCCTAAGTTAAAAAGCTGCCGTGTCCGCCGAGTCTCAAGCTGTGATCGCTCAGGCGGAAATGCCGACTTTGTCGTTGTGCAACCAAGTGAGATAAAGTGTTTCGCCCAACTGAAAGGAGCCGGAGTGATTCGGCACATCTGGTTTGGCGGAGGTGCAGATGAACCCAACTACAATCGGAAGGTCCTGCTTCGAATGTACTGGGACGGCGAAAAGAATCCGAGTGTTGAGGTCCCTGTGGGCGACTTCTTCGGCGTTGGACATGCTGCTGTCGGCAGTTTCTTCTCTCTGCCGCTATCAATGTATGTGGCGGATAGCTCGACTAAGCCTACTCGCAACTGCTGGTTCCCTATGCCCTATGTTGATGGCGTTGTATTAGAACTGGCTAATGAGGGCGCAGTGCCTTATTTCCATTATTTCTACATCGATTATGAGGAGCACCGACAGATTCCAGATGATTTGGGGCGCTTCCACGCTCAGTGGCGTCGAGAGAATCCGACTAAGCCTGTGGCAAGGCTTTCTGGCGGCTCTGAGATCAAGAACCTTACTGCAACCGACAACTACATAATCCTCGATGCGAAAGGTCACGGTCAATATGTTGGCTGCGTGCTGAGCGTACGAGGTTTGTTACCAGGCTGGTGGGGCGAGGGCGATGATATGATATTCGTCGACGAGGAGATCGGCGAAGACGGTTCTTTGAAGTGGCCGCCCAGCATTCACGGAACAGGCACAGAGGATTTCATGAACTTCTCCTATGAGTTTCCCGTACGGGACACGGCCTACGGACTCTACCACGGAGTCTCTCTCTCAGGGGCTCTTCGCCAGAACGACTGGGGAACACTTTCCGGCAAAAGCAACCAGTGGTCCGTGTATCGATTTCACATCCAAGACCCGATTCCCTTCCAGAAGCGCATCCTAGTGACATGTGAACATGGGCATGGAAACGACCGTGCCGACGACTGGTCAAGCGTGGCATACTGGTACCAACTTGAGCCCCACGTAGCCTTCCCGAAGATGCTTCCTGTATCAGAAAGGCTTCCGTAAGCGGCGAGCCGGAAGACCAGGTCTTTGTAGACGAGATTGCTGGCGACTTTCGGCTGAACAAGTCTCTCATTTTATTAACCACAAAAGATCAGTATAGGTGAGTCGAGATGCTGAAACCGAAGGTCGGATTCACTGTCGAATACCACCCGCAGGAGGTCGGAGCTGAGGAAGCCCCCAACTTGCTTTCAAAATACTGTCAAATGTTGCGAAAACTGGGGTTAGCGGTCATAAAAGCAAAGGAGCCGCTTCACGATATTGAAACAGCTGCGCAGACAGGAGACCTCTTCAGAGAGAACCAAGCCGACGTCATATGCGTCCTCCTAGCCACCTGGAGCTCAGACGAACTCATACTAGACCTTCTGGAACACTGTGGTGTCCCGATAATCGTCTGGGGGTTGCCGGGGATTCACACGGGTTCGCTCTGCGGTGCCCAGCAGATAACATGCGTACTGAAAGAGCTCGGCAAGCCTCACAGATTCGTTTACCGCGACGACGAGTCAGCCCTCCAAGAGATCATGGTATACACTAGGGCGGCAGCCCTGCTCAGAAAGCTAAGAATGGTCAGATTGGGGTTGGTAGGCTACAGGGCAGAAGGCATGACCGAGACCGCCTTTGACGAGTTTGCACTGAAAGAGACAATCGGTCCCAGAGTCGTGCATGTGGACAAGGGCGAATTGAGAGACATGATCGAGGAAATCCCTGATTCCAAAGCCTTGAAGCTATGGGAAGAGGTCAAGCAGAAAGTTGGAGCTGTGCGTGTCAAGGAAGAGGACGGTTTGCGCTCTACGAAGGCTTACTTTGCGTTGAAGAAGATCATCAACGAGGACTCTCTTTCAGGCGTGACCATTAAGTGCGCCTACGATTTTATGGGGGTTGTCTGTCTTGCCTTCTCCTTGCTGGGCGACGAAGGGATCGTTGGTGGATGCGAGGGCGATGTGAACGGGCTTGCAGCAATGCTTATGCTTCACAAGTTGACGGGAAGCCCGGTCCACAACACCGATCTCCTGTCAGTCTACGAGGAGGATCACTCATCTGTCTACTCTCACTGCGGCTCTGGCGCCTTCTCTCTGGCTGAGAAGAAGGAAGACATAGCCTTAGAACCAGTGCGGTTGGCGAATGAAGGTCTCTGCGTACTCTTTCCGGGCCGCCCTGGAAAGGTGACCCTCGTCAATCTGGTCGGTCGAAAAGGAACCTACCGAATGTCCATAGTCAAGGGGGAAGCTGTCCGCACGGAGTTGGTCTTTCCAGGCAACCCAGTCAAGGTTGTCTTGCCTATCTCTGTAGACGAGTTCTTGGAAACTGTCGCGAGGGAAGGGATCGGACACCACTGGATGATCGGATATGGCGACGTAAGCGGCGAACTGGTTCAGCTGGGACAATTGCTGGGAATCAAGACCGTTTTCATTACGTAGGAAAACGCAGCTGGGAGCGCGCCAAACCATCCCTGAGGTGGGCATTCTGGGGCCAATGTTCGCTTGCAGGAGTTCGCAGAAACCATTTTAGGCATAGGCAGCTCAATTCTTGGCTTGAGAGGTTTCTTTTGTGAGGTTTGAGTTGAGTTCGCGGGAGCGGCTTCTTTTGGCGATGAGCCTGGCAGAGTCCGACCATGTTCCCCTTTGCCTAAAGTGGTGGGAGCGGCCGTTTCTGGCCGATGAGAGGGAACGTTGGAGGACCCAGTTTGAACGTGTCCCGAGGGTGCTAAAGCTTGGGATCGATGATACGCTCACTTTGAAGGTACCCATTTCCCTTAACCCGAAGGTCAAGACTCGCATCAAGAAAGTTCATCCGGCGGCGGAGAAATATCCCTTGCTCGTGAAAGAGTATCACACTCCGAAAGGTACTCTCAAACGAGTCGTGCGTCAGACTCCTGACTGGCCTTACGGGGATGATATACCCTTGTTCACAGACTTCGTCATCCCCGAAGCCCGTTCGGTTAAGTATCTGGTCGAGTCCGAGGATGATCTTGAGCCTCTGTCCTGCCTGCTTGATGAGCCGTCGAAGACGAAAATCAAGAAGTTCCTTGAAGAGGCAGAGAAGACTGGGCGTTTCGCGGATGAGAAAGGCGTGCTCGTGGATGCAGGGATGTTCTACGAAGAGGGGCACGAAAGCGGGATCTTTGGAGCTGATGCTTTGCCGTGGCTCTGCGGCCTCGTGAACATGATGAAGGCAGCCTATCAGCGGCCTAGCTTCATCGAGGGGATTCTTGATGTCATACTGGAATGGGATCTCAGATACCTTCGCTTGGCCGTTGAGTCAGGCGTCGTCGACATGATAGTCCACCGTGGATGGTACGCGAACGCGGACTTCTGGCCGCCAAACTTGTACCGCAGGTTCATCCTTCCATATGTCAAGAGGCTGGCTGACTACACCCATAGGCACGGCCTGAAGTTCTGCTACATAATGTCCATGAGCATGATGCCGCTCCTTGGCTTCTTCAAAGAGGCCGGGATCGACGTCCTCTACGGTCCGGACCCTGTCCAAGGAGGAGCAGACTTGGCGAAGGTGAAGAAGGAAATCGGAGACCGCATATGCATATGGGGAGGGCTGAACTCGGCGGTCACGCTGAAGCTGTGGAGCGAGAAACAGATCAAGGAAGCCGTCGTCGATGCCATGAAGATTCTGGCGCCAGGAGGAGGCTTCGTTCTATCAGCTATAGATCAGGTTTTCCCCGACACTCCGTGGAAGAGCATAGAAGTCATGATCGATATTTGGAAACGCCTTGCAGACTACCCAATCAGCCATTGACGTTCTTCTAGCTAGAGGGCTCATCTGAACTGTGGAAGATACTTCGACTCATGCTCTATCAGTTCGTCAAGCATCTTCTCGGCGACTTCCAAACTAGAGACTGATGAATGCGTCAGGAGAGCCTGCAGAGCTGTCTTGCGGTCACCTGTCAAAGCCGCCTCAACAGTCAAGTTTACGTGAGACAGCTGGTGTCTAAGGATGGCTTCAATGGCTTCGGGCAGCGGGCCAATGTGGACGGGTCTCACACCCACGTCTCCAACTACCGCCGGAACCTCAACCACCGCGTCGTCTGAAAGACCCGGGATGGCGCCTGCGTTCGGAACGTTGACAGCTTCATAGAAGTCATTCCGTCTGGAAACAAGGCTTTCAAGTACCTTGATCACAAGAGTCTCTTCAGTGAACGTTTCCTTGAATAGTTCGTCGATTGGACCTTTGCCTGTCGCCCATTTGACCAAACGAGACCAGGCTTCTTCCCGCCATTTCGGATCGTATATGGTTCCTTTCGGATACAGCGTCAACCCGTACGATGCGCCTTTCTCGGCCTCTTCTCTCAGGAAGTACGGAAGGAACTCAGCTACATGGGCATCTCCAGGTGATGGGAACAGGCCGAGTTTCTCGTAAAGCAGGAAGGACACGTAATGACCTCTGATTTTTCTTATGATCTCGTCTTTGCTTTGGGGTCTTCTAATGTCGTCCCAGGTTTTCTGAAGCCTATCATACCCGTCTCTCCCTTTGACGAGGATCTCTTTTACCCATGTGAAGTGGTTTATGCCTCCGGCTAGGAGGGTCAAGTCTTCGGGCTTCTCGTTCAGGAGTTTTGCCAGAAAGCTCTTTGTTCCATAGATTCCGACGCAAAGACCGACAAAATTGACGCCCGAAGTTCTGCGCACAGCCGTGCACAGGGCGGTCATAGGATTAGTCACATTCAACACGAAGGCATCAGGACATATTCTCTGAACATCTTTCGCTATGTCGATCATGACTGGAACGTGTCTGAGAGCTCTCGGGAAGCCCTGCGGTCCCGTTGTATCTCCTACAGGGGCGAAGAAGCCATACTTCGCAGGTATCTCAATATCCAGC
>Ga0315314_1002785_pt1 | contig 14200 bp, 13 predicted proteins | sample TDP9_MG_FD_203631 | JGI IMG/M metagenome (GOLD analysis project Ga0315314, IMG submission 203631) | Freshwater sediment microbial communities from Lake Towuti, South Sulawesi, Indonesia - TDP9 | ecosystem: Environmental > Aquatic > Freshwater > Lake > Sediment | place: Indonesia: South Sulawesi...
TGAATTATTAAAACAATTGCGGAAAATGGCTCCCATGGCTGATCTAGAGAACATCCTGCCGTTTAGAATTAAAGAAGGCGCCAGGATTTTGGAATAATTATCAATATATTATCGGGCCACTACCCAAGAATCGCTATCGCGGTGTATTTGTGACATATGATCTTGACGCCGAAAATATTGTCGAGGGGTGTCTTATCGGTCTTGGTTTAGAAAAAAAGAAGGACTATATGGGCATTGGTTTAAATGAATCTGGTAAGAAATGTATCGAAGGACTCGTTCCAACAGATGTGAGTAGTTCTGTATATGCTGCAAATCCTGAATTAGTTCAAAAGGCTATGAGCAGTTCAAGTAACGAGGCTAGAAGTGCAAAGCAAGAGCTGAAAAAGAAAATATTTGAAGAGTTCAGGAAACTTTCACAGCCGAATGACCATTACTTTGGAAACTTTTATCCTCTGGTTGGGGTAATCAATCGAGCCCTCTGCAAATAGAACTCACTAAAGAAGTAAGTTGCTTTAACATCTCTGGTAATCCTTATGATTATTATTCTCATGCCTTTGGTACTAAGGTGCATGCGAATAAATTTGAAGAGTAGGTTCTAACTTTGATCCGTTTCATGGTTAACTGGAGGTTACTTCAATTTTCGTTTTAATTACCGAAGAAAGAAGGCAGGGTCATGACGGCTTTGTTTTTTTATGCACATTTCAACTCGTAATCCTCATGCCCAGAAGTAATATCATCCTCAGACTTTGTAGGTGCAAGATTTAACGAGGAGGGAGTTCTTGACCCCCTCAATCAGGATTTCCTCTTTCCCCCTTCACCTTTGATCCCTTTTGAAAATAAGCAGGTATGATTGATTTCCCTTCTTGTTGATCTCCGCCTTTGGCCAATCGAATGCTCTTCCTTATTCCATGCCAACCCTATCCCTTTTTAGGGAATCCCTCGTTGATTACGGTTTAAACTTCTGACCCTGCATCTTTTTCTCTAAGCTAAATTCAGGCATACCCTGAAGACTCGGGATGTGACCTTGAAAGGAGGGATTCCCATGACCATAAAAGATGCGATCACCCTATTCGGGTATCACCAAAGATCCAACCTAAAAGCCAGGACTGTGCAAAGCTATCGCCCTCTTCTGCAAAGGTTTGAAAGCCGGTTCGCTGACCGGTCCTTCGATTCCATCGGATCAGACGAAATCTACCGGTTCCTGGAAAGTCTGACGGAGAATCTTTCCAAATCCACCCGCCGTCTACGGTATGCCCAACTGAAAGCCTTCTCTAATTTTCTCATCGAGAAGTGCAATTTGAACATCAGGAACCCATGTAATGCTCCTCTTCTGGCAAAAGCCTTTAAGACCCCCAGATAGGTGGCCCGAAGGATCTTGGATAGGGAGGTAGTTGAGGAGTTAATCTACAAGACCAAGAACCTCAGAGATAGGCTGATTGTCGAGCTTCAGGCCCGCTGCGGTTTGAGAATCGGAGAATTATTGAAGATCAAGGTGTCGGATGTCTCGGACCGGAAGCTGATCTTGAGGGGACCTAACTCTGGGAAGGAATCAGAGGTGGCCTTCATGCCGGAGCAAATTGCCAAACGGGTCAACGAATATATCCAGCAGGAAGGTCTCTCCCCCGAAGACCGGTTATTCCCCATTTGCTATTCCACGGCCAGGGCGGTGATAAGAAAGATCGGGAACCGATTGAAGGTGGTTCTAACTCCCCATGATCTTCGCCGATACTCGGCGACCCATGCGTCTCGAAACGGGGTGCCATTGGAAATCGTTTCCAAAGTGATCTTGCGGCACCAGGATCTTAAGACCACGCAGGCCTATCTGGGGAGAGTAACCGAGGGGGAAGCGATCCGTTGGATGGATATTCTGCATGGAAGATAGAAGAGATAACCTCATGAATTACCAATAGAAATCGCTGGTCTTTGGGGTATTTTCGACGGTTCTTGGACCGGCAATCACTGTTTTGGAGGATGATTTTGGTTCCTTTTTGTGCTATCTTCCTTCCTGAACTCGCCGGTTGACATAATTTTCTGGAAGGTGTAGATTTCAATCGGTATTCGATGGCGTTTGGATCTACTTCTTATCTCAGAAATGTTCGCCAGCCACGGGGATTGGCACGTTGTGGTCACCTTGGAAAGCCGCAAAAAAGACTGCTGCAGGGTAAAGAGTTTGGAAATTTTGGGTTCTCAGAGATGAGACCAAACCTGATCGCTTTTCTGATGGATTTTATTTGGGCCGGACTGTTATGAGCGAATTTATCTCTCAATTCTTCGGAGAATGAAGCACAAAAGCGAGGAGTGGAATGCCCGCATGATGCGCGTGATCATCAATCCGGAATTACTACGCTGGGCGCGCGAACGTGCAAGAAGGACGGTGCAAGACCTCGTGACCCCGTTCCCAAGGCTCGATCGCTGGGAACGCGGCGAGGAGCATCCAACGCTCAAACAGGTCGAGCGCTTCGCCAAGACTGTCCATACCCCCATTGGCTACCTATTTCTGCCAGAGCCCCCGGTCGAGAGGGTGCCAATCCCAGACTTCCGCGCGGCGGAAAATATCTACAGCGGGCACCCGACACCTGACCTCCTCGACACCATTTACATCTGCCAACAACGTCAGGAGTGGTACCGCAATTTCGCACGGTCTGCGGGTGAGGGGTCGCGGGCCTTTGTTGGCTCCATCAACATCGGGAGCGCTGTCGTTTCGACTGCTACGACCATCCGGCGGGCACTCAACTTTGACATAGAAGAGCGTCGTCGGATGCCGACGTGGACCGATGCCCTTCGCCGTTTCATCGAGCAGGCAGATGCGCTCGGCATTCTCGTGATGTGCAGTGGCGTGGTGCTCAATAACAACCGCCGCCACCTTGATCCGGAAGAGTTTCGGGGCTTTGCAATGGCGGACGATTTGGCCCCGCTGGTGTTTATCAATGGCGCGGATACCAAGGCCGCGCAGATGTTCACATTGGCGCACGAGTTGGCGCACATCTGGATCGGGCAATCCGCCATCTCCGATGCGCAAGCGCTGCTACTCCCGGATCTGGAAGTCGAGCGCTGGTGCAACCAGGTTGCAGCCGAGTTGCTCGTGCCGCTCGCTGTTCTGCGCAACGAATATGACCGGACCGCCGTACTAGGTGATGAGGTCGGCCGCTTGGCGCGGCGCTTCAAGGTAAGCACCCTGGTTATCCTGCGTCGGATCCATGACGCGGGTGGGCTCACATCCGAAGAGCTCTGGGAGGCGTACAAGCAGGAGCTCGCGAGGCTACGCGCCTTTCCCAGGGGCAGCGGCGGCGATTTCTATCTAACCCAGGCCGCGCGAGTCAGCAAGCGCTTTGCCCGTGCGCTCGTCGAGAGCACGCTGGAGGGGCAAACCCTTCATCGCGATGCCTTTCGATTGCTCGGCTTCTCGAAAATCCAAACCTTTCACGAACTCGCACGGAGCCTGGGGGTGATGATCTGATAACCTACCTGCTTGACGCCAATGTTTTCATCCAGGCCAAGAACCTATACTATGGCCTCGATTTCTGTCCGGCGTTCTGGGATTGGCTCATCGCGTACAACGAGGCCGGCCGAGTTTTCAGTATCGAGAAGGTCGGCGACGAGATCATGGCCGGCGGCGATGACCTGGCAACTTGGGCCCTAGCCCGCGCCACTAGTTTCTTCCTCAAGCCGGACGCCGCGATGCTGCCCGCACTCGGCCGGGTCAGCACTTGGGCTACCGGCCAGCATTATGAGTCGGCGGCTGTGAATACCTTCCTCCAAATCGCAGATTATTACCTCGTGGCCTATGCGCTAGCCCACGGGTATACGGTTGTCACTCAAGAGATCGCCTCGACCTCAACGAAAAGGATCAAGATTCCGGACGCCTGCATCGGCCTCGGCATCAAGTGCATGACCCCCTTTGAGATGCTGCGCCGCGAGCGGGCGCGATTTGTCCTGGGTTCGAGTACATGACGTTGCGTTATCGCAGATTTCGACTTCTGCTATATCTCTTCTGTTTTCAGATTATCGAAAATGTTTCGATATAATGTTTATCTGTTGAATTGGGGATGCATGATTTCTAACTACAATCGTTATATTCGAAAATTGGCTCAGAGCGAATAATTGTAGGTGAAATCCCCAATCAAGAGTTAACCTGACAATTCACGTCTTATCTTTTATAAATAATTACTCACTTTCTCAAGGCCCAAGGGGAGTGCAGCCGATGGAAAGACCATCGCCTCATTTTGATCCCGCCAAGGTGGTACTCCCCCTTGAGCCTGAAATGCCATTCTTTTCTGTCGCGCTGGCGAGGTTTCAGGGCTGTTTTTCTTTGCCCTTGACCTTCCTCTTTCTTATCTGCTAAAAATAGGCTAAACGAAAATATATCGGCGTGCTTAAGGAGCTTTCAGACAGCGACTTTTTTTGTGAGGTTAAAGCTTTATAGCGCAGATTATCCTCTTTTGGGGTTTTAGCCGGAAACTAAGCAATGGGGGATGTTGACATGGAAAAAGTAGAAGCAACTGCGTGTGCCAGCCACTGTGGCGGCTCTTGTCTCATGAGGGTTCATGTCAAGGATGGAGTAATCATAAGGATTGAAACCGATGACGGTGAAGAGCCTCAGCTTCGCTGCTGCCTCAGAGGAAGGGCTTATCGCCAGAGAGTCTATGCGCCAGACCGTATCAAATATCCTTTAAAGCGTGTGGGACCTCGAGGAAAAGGGGAATTTGCCAGAGTCTGTTGGGATGAAGCATTAGACCTTGTGGCTGGCGAATTGCAGAGGGTCAAAGAGACCTATGGTCCTTCGGCAATACTTTTGAGAGCTGGTGGAGGAGATGTCACCTTGCTCCACGGAACGGGAAGGATTACAGAAAGGCTACTGAATTTATTTGGAGGCTATACTGGTACTTGGGGTTACCATTCTTGGGAGGCAGCCACCTTCGCTTCGGTGGTAACCTATGGCACCATAGCCGTGGCCAACACTCGGGATGATCTGCTGAATTCTCGCTGGATCTTAATGTGGGGCTGGAACCCGAGTGACACGATTCAGAGTACGAACACCACCTGGTATCTCGCCCGAGCAAAGGAGAAGGGAGCCAAGATCGTCTCGGTGGATCCCAGGTACACGGACACGACGGCGGCATTTGCCGATGAATGGGTACCCATAAAGCCTTCCACAGACGCGGCTATGTTGATCGCCATGGCCTATGTGATGATAGAGGAGAACCTTCAAGACCAAGCCTTCCTCAACCGTTACGCAGTAGGGTTTGAACAATACAGGGAATATGTGCTGGGCGGAATAGACGGCGTTCCCAAGAAGCCCGAATGGGCTGAGGGGATCACGGGGGTGCCTGCGGCCACAATTTCCCGCCTTGCCCGAGAATACGCTACCACCAGGCCGGCGGCGCTTATTGGCGGCATTGCTCCGGGGCGGACCGCCTTCGGAGAGCAGTACCATCGTGCTGCGCTGACGTTAGCGGCGATGACAGCGAATGTGGGCATACATGGAGGCGAATGTGGAGGGAGGTGCCTGGGGGATCAGTATCCCTTTAACACCTATCCATTCAGGCTGGGCCCCTTGATGCAGGTAGGCATCAACAGGGTAGATGCAGAGGCCCCTCTTCAAAAGATAGCTCTTAAACGTTACATCGTAGGGGACCGCGTAGTCCCCCGAAGCTCTGCTCGAGTGCATGTAACTAAGCTGGCGGATGCCATTCTGAAAGGAAGAGCGGGTGGATATCACTCGGACTATAAGCTCTTCTACGTGACGAACTCGAATCCAGTCGACCAACTTCCGTACACGAAGAAGTGGGTTGAAGCTTTGAATAAGCTCGAGTTCATGGTGGTTCAAGAGCAGTTCATGACCTCGACTGCTCGCTTTGCCGACATAATCTACCCAGTCAGCACTTTTTTGGAGAAGAATGACATCATTGCCTCTGGGGCCAGACCATTTTATGGTTATTTAAAGAAGGTTATCGAGCCCATTCATGAAACGAAGTCTCAGCTTGAGATCGCTATGGCGCTGGCGGAGCGCCTGGGTATCCATGACTTTAATGTTAAGACCGACGAGGAATGGGTGAAGGAAATTGTAAATGGGAGTGTAATCCCAGACTATGAAGAATTTAAGCGGAAAGGGGTGTATCGGATAAAGCTTTCCGAACCTTATGTAGCCTTCCAGGAGCAGATAGAAGATCCTGAGTCCCACCCCTTCCCGACTCCTTCTGGCAAGATCGAGATCTATTCCAAGGAGGTTGCTGATATGAATGATCCTCTACTGCCACCGATACCCAAATATATCGAACCGTGGGAGGGGCCCGGAGACCCTCTTAGAGAGAAATACCCTTTACAGCTAATCACCACTCACTTTAAGAGGCGGGCGCACAGCCAGTTTGAAACCCTCCCGTGGTTGAGGGAACTTCAGCCTCAGGCGCTCATGATCAGTACCACTGATGGGAAAGTTCGAAATATATCAGATGGGGACCTGGTGAGGGTATTCAATGACCGCGGAGAAGTCATCGTTCCATGCAAAGTTACGGAGCGGATAATGCCTGGGGTGGTGGACCTTCCTGAGGGAGCCTGGTTCTCTCCCGATGAAAGAGGGGTGGATAGGGGGGGCTGTGCGAATGTGCTGACAACTGACAGGCACTCGCCCTGTGGATCTCAGGTGACCAACACGGCTTTGGTTCAAGTGGAGAAAGTATAGAGGAGCTTAAAATGCGGCTGGGATTCTACTTTGACCAGACAAGATGCACAAATTGTCTTGCATGTGTAGTAGCTTGTAAGGACTGGCATGATGTTCCTGCAGGCCCTGCCAGCTGGATAAGGGTTAAAGCGATAGAGGAGGGCTGGTATCCCAACCTGCGTACATCTTTTTTAGTCCAATGTTGCTACCATTGTGCGGAACCTAAGTGCGTCGAAGCCTGTCCGATACGAGCTATCAAAAAGAGGGAGGATAATGGCATTGTGGTAGTGGATCAAGAGGCCTGCCTGGGTAAGGATAATTGCAGGCTTTGTTCAGGAGCCTGTCCGTATGATGGGCCTCAATTTGGGGCGGAAGATAATGCCAAGATGCAGAAATGCGACCTATGCTTAGAGCGCTTGCTCGAGGGGTTAAAACCGATCTGCGTTGCTGCCTGTCCTATGAGGGCCCTGGATACAGGACCAATCGATAAGCTTATAAGTAGGTATGAGGGAGTTAAAGAAGCCGAAGGATTTGTTTACTCTCATGAGCTGAAGCCCTCTATCGTCTTCAGATCCAGAATGAAAAAACCCTAAGAGCGTTTCCTTCTGGCTGCACGGCATCTACCTGACTTCTTATGATGCTTCCGCGGGATGAAGCTATAGGGGAGATTTGAGGATGATAAAGGATCGATGGTCAGTAACCGGATGATTTGACTTGCTTGAAAAAATAGGCTATAAACAGCCTACATATGAAACACCATCCCTCAAGGGGGGTATTGGTAATAGGCTTAACCTCCCAATATTTCAATAGTCAATTGAAATTTCAAAAAGTCCAAGCCGAGAGAGAACCGGGGAAACCCGGGTTGTTGTCTTGCCCCTATTCAATTTGCTAACCTTGAGGCATCAAAGCGTTGCCAATTTCTCCATATTTTATTAGCGGCAAGGAGGAAAGAATATGCGAGAGAGGAAAGATGATTTTGGGGGACTGACTCGGAGGGAATTCCTTTATTTAAGCGGGGTTGGGATGGCTGGAATAACCTGGACTGGTCTTCCCGAATTAGCCATTGGAGCAGAAAAAAAGCCGAGGTATGGAGGCAGATTGCGCGTGGGCGAAAGATTCGCTTCTGCGGGGCTGGATGCCCATAAGAATCAGATTGCGGCTGATCATTTTAATTACACCCTCATGTACAATGGCCTTGCAATCATGGGTCCCCTGCCCCAAGTGAGAATGTATCCCGATCTGGCCAAATTATGGGAAATTTCCCCAGATGGAAGGGAATATACCTTTCCTTTGAGGGAAGGGGTGAAATTTCACCACGGGAAGGAACTGGATAGTGGCGATGTGAAATATTCGATCGAGCGGGTGATGAATCCGGCCACCCGTTCGCCCCGGGCTTTTGCTTACCAGTGGATTGATTCGGTCAATATCATCGACAAATACCATCTCAAAATCAGGCTGAAAGAGCCTTTTGGCCCCTTTTTAACTACCCTGACCGTCATGAATTGTCCCATCATTCCTGCTGGCTGGGAACCCACGGGGATGAAGCCGGCGCCGGGGACAGGGCCTTTTGTTTTCAAGTCAATCGTTCCAAACGAAACCGTAGAATTTACCCGATTCAACCAGTATCGGGAGGTTGACGAAAAGACGGGGAATCGCCTTCCTTATCTGGATAGCATTTATGTGAAAAAAATCGTCGATCCCACGGTCCGTTGGACTGCTCTCAGGGCAGGTGACATAGACTATACCCCAGACCCACCCAGAAAGGTCGTTATCGAGGCAATGAAGAATCCTGTACCTGGGATAGTGGTAGTAATGACCCAGCCAGTTGGCAATACGTGGATATGGTTTAACGTGAAAAAACCCCCTTTTGATAACAAGAAAGTCCGCCAAGCTATTGCCTGGGCCATTGATAAGGAGGAGCTTATCGGGGCTTCCCTTTGGGGTTTGGGAGAATCGGTCAACAATCAGCCTTTCCTGAACCGTTCGCGGATGTATATTCCCGTTGAGGACAGGAAGGTGGACTTGGCCAAAGCAAAACAGCTTCTCGCTGAAGCAGGGTATCCAGATGGATTTACCGCAGAATTTTTTGAACCCGCGGGTTTTATCTCTGACTTGGATGGTTGTCAATCCGCTATAGGTCAACTGAAAAAAATAGGAATTAACGCCACCATGAAGGTTATTGATAGAGTACCCTGGGTGAAAGGTATGAGAGAGGGAGACTATTCTATTTGCTTAAGAGGGGATACTGAAAGGCTTGACCCGGACGATGCTTTCTACATGTACTTGCACTCGAGGGAGATCGGTACGAATAATTGGTCCCGATACAGCAATAAGGAACTCGATGAACTTCTGGAGAAAGGCCGAACGGCCTTGAAGTGGGAGGACCGAGCGCCGTTTTATGGGAAAGTGGTCGAAATTATAAAAGAAGATCTCCCAATTCTATACCTGGCCAAAACCGTTATCCCCGTTGCCCACCGGGATTATGTCAAAGGGCATGGAGGGGGAGCGTCTACCTGGTTTGGCTATTATGGCGGCGGGATGAGAATGGTTTGGCTTGACAGATAAGGGTTGTTAGGAAACCTGACCAAATGTCTTTAAGCTCTATAGTTTTATCGCTACCGAGGGAAGGAGGTGGCGAATGAAACTTAAGAAACTGGGATTATGGATCGTAGTAATCCTCATCTCGGTTAACTCTTGTCAAGGGAAAAAAGAACCGGAAAAAAAAGAGGCCCCTAAGAAGGTCGCTGCTGGTTACATCATCAATTTTAAACCCAACGATGTCCTGAACCTGGTCCCACCGAAGACGCTCATTCTTCAACAACCCTCGCCTGCTGAGCAAAATATTTTTTGTTTGGATGTAGTAGTGAAAACCATAGATCAAGTGTCAGGGGTAGTTTTCGAATTGAATTTCAACCCCGCTGGCATTACTTATCAAAGCTTCAAACCGGGAGTTCTGTTTGAAGAGAAGGGGAAGCCTGTTTATCAGGTTGGGCTGAAGGAGGACCAGAAGGGAAAATTATTCGTAAAGATTTTTTTCGAATCCGGCAAGGAATGGGCGAGTGGGAGTGGAAAGCTCGTCACCCTCTGCTTTAAAGCTCTTCAACCCGGAAGGAATGATATTCTGTTTGAAAATGGCGAGCTCAGAGATTCCAAAAAGAAAAAGATCGCTGGTGTAACCTGGGTGGGAGGCCTCCTTTGGATTTTAGAAAGCAGCTGACCCTATGATATTCAAACCGGAAGGATGTCCCCCCAGGGAGAAAATCTTAAATCCATACGATGGGAAAAGGAAGACGCTTCAACACAGATCTGACCTTCTGAAAATGTTTTTAGGTTAAATATTTGAGGGACGAGGAAAAATCATGAAAGGAGGGGGACAAGAAGATATGGCGTTGCATGAAGAGTTGTGCATACGGATTTATCGGGATATGGTCCGGACCAGGGCACTGGATGAACAGATGATCAAAAACTCCCGGGGAGGGATTATGCGGGCTGCATGGCACAGTGGCTTAGGCGAAGAGGCAATCGTAGGCCCGATCTCATTGCTGAACCAGGGGGACTATGTCACTTATACCCACCGCGGGGCCTATGTTTGGATAGCCAAAGGAATGGATATGAAGGAGATTATCGCGGAGTTTTATGGGAAGGCTACGGGTTGCGCCAAGGGCAAAGGGGGTACCCATATTAGCAAGCCCAGTTTGGGTATTTTTGGTCGGGCCGGAAGTCAGGGGGGGCATTTCGTTCTGGCCATTGGGATGGCTGTGGCCGCCAAGATGAATGGCAAGGGGCAAGTCGTCATCACGTGCTTCGGGGATGGCTGTGGGACCAGGGGCACGTTGCACGAGTCGATGAATTACGCTTCCATTCACAAGCTTCCGATTCTGTGGCTTTGTGAAAACAATGGTTTCTCGGTCACGGTGGGGGTAGACAAGATGTGGCCGATCGAGAATATATCGGACATAGCCGCCAACTATGCCATGCCGGGGAAGACTGTGGACGGGACGGATGTAGTTGCAGTAACTGAAGCGGCGCAGGAGTTTTTGGCTCGAGCCAGAAGGGGCGAGGGGCCCAGCTTGCTGGAGATAAAGTTCTATCGCTGGCGAGCGCACATAGAGGGGACGACTACGGCTTATATGCCCAAAGAGGAAATTGAGGCTTGGAAGAAGAAGGATCCCCTCATGCGCTTTGAGCAGGTGTTATTAAAGCAGAACATCTTGCGAGAGAAGGATGTTCAAAAGATCAAAGGGGAGGCCGAGATTGAGGTGCAGGAAGCCCAAAGATTTGCGGAGGATAGCCCAGATCCCGCTCCCGAGGATGCCTTAGCCGATCTATATGCTGACTCTCATACCTAAAGGGGAAGAAAACGAAGGGATGCAAAAATTGGAAAGGGGATAATCAATATGCGAGAAATAACAATGGCTGATGCCATCCAAGAAGCCATCGCCGAGGAAATGAAGCGGGATGAAAGGGTATATACAATAGGCTATGCCGTAGGTCCACATGCTGGAGCCATCACCCGTCCTCTGACTAGCATCTATGATGAATTTGGGCCTGAACGGGTTCGGGAGACGGGGATTATCGAGCCCATGATTGCCGGATCGAGCGTAGGAGCGGCCTTGGCTGGGATGCGTCCCATTGCTGATTTTTCCACTGTGGACTTCATGTTTCCAGCCTTGACCGAGATTCTCGGGTTCGCGGGGATGTGGCGCTATGAGCACGGTGCTGCTGATCACATGACCATCCCCGTAGTCTTTCGCGGGGCAATTAGGACTTATGGCGGCGGGGGAGCAGAGCATTCGAGGGTGGCGATGGCCCTTTTCTGGCATGCCCCAGGCCTTAAGCTGGCGATCCCTTCGACCCCGTACGATGCCAAAGGCCTCATGAAGACGGCCATCCGAGATGATAACCCTGTGGTTTTTTTGGAGCCTGCTCGCCTTTACCAGGTGAAAGGCCCGGTTCCCCAGGAGGAGTACCTGGTCCCCTTTGGCCAGGCCAATATCCGGAGAGAGGGAAAGGACGTCACCATTGTAGCCATCGGATATATGGTGACCCTCTCCCTCCAGGCGGCCGAGGCTTTAGAGAAAGAGGGAATCCAGGCAGAAGTGATTGACCTCCGTACCCTGGAGCCTTTAGATCTCGGCACTATTCTCGGCTCGGTTCAAAAGACTGGGCGGCTGGTGGAAGTAGATGAGGACCATATGCGATGTGGGGTGGGCGCGGAGATTGCCTTCCAGGTTCAGGAACAGATATTCAGGTCTTTGAAAGGGCCGGTGAAAAGGGTGGCCAATTTAAATCGGCCGCATCCAGTGAACCTGGGATTGATAAACTATGTAATGCCCACAAGGGAAAAAATCATGGCCGCTGCCAAGGAGACTATGGCTTGACCCTATGGGTTATTCGATAAGGGCAAGCCGGTCTAACCACGAATCTATGATTTTTGAGGGGATTGAAAAATGGAAGTGAAAGTGATCATGCCACGTTTAGGCGACGAGATGGTTGAAGGTGCGATCGTGCAGTGGCTTAAGAAGGAGGGAGAGAGGGTCAACAAGTGGGAGCCTTTGTTAGTCGTAGAGACTGGTAAGGCGGCCATCGAGGTGGAAGCGGAAGTCACCGGGATTCTGAAGAAAATCCTGGTTCCGGAGAAGACTGAGCATATTCCGATAGGGCAAGTAATTGCCATAATTGAAACGGAAACTTAGTGTTGTGTCTCAGAAATAAGTGGACAAAATCGTTAGTTGTGCCGAAGGCCCGGGGGCCAGGGTTATTCGCTTGGCATCCTAACGCGATTCTTACACCGTGGATGGGGCGGGAAGAGACGCCCCGCCTCCTCGGCGGAAACAAATATGAATCTTCTTAGCCACTTGTTTCCCGGCCGAGGCTGCCTGCGCGAATCACCCTGGCCCCCGGTCCAGGTCAAAGTTGGGGGATTGGACTTTCGGCCTGATCCCCGTAAAGTGAGAAAGGGCATCTTAATTAATACCCATTATTTCTGAGACACAACATTAGTAGGATGGTGGGAATATGGCAGAAGATCACGGCGCAGAAGCAGAGCGGAGAGAAAATCCTGTGAGGGAAGCCATCCCTTTGAAAGGGTGGCGCAAGGCCATGGCGGACCTCATGCTTCGTAGCCACTCGGAATATGCTGAAGTCACGCAGATGAGGGAAGTAGACTTTAGTGAAATGATGAAGCTGCGGCAGACCTTTGTCAGTGACTTAGAGAACAGGTACGGGGTGCGGGTAACATACACCCATCTCTTGGTGAAGGCCGCAGCTCAGGCTCTGCGGCAGCATCCCATTGTCAATTCCTCATTGGTGGAAGGGGAGATTAGAATTTTGGAAGATATTAACATTGCCATTGCCGTAGCTCTGGATGATGGGGGTCTGCTGGCGCCAGTAATCCACCAAGCAGACCGCCTCTCCCTTATAGAAGTAGCCCGCAGGGCAAACAGGTTGACGGAGCAGATCAGGGCGAGGAGGTTTAGCCTGAATGATCTGAAAGGGGGAACTTTTACCGTAAGCAACGCGGGGATGTACGGCACGGATTTTGTGACTGTTCTGATCACTCCGCCACAAAGCGCTGCTTTGGGGATAGGGCGTATCGTGCGCAAGCCAGTAGTGAAGGATGAAGAGATTGTCATTCGGTCGACGATGGGGTTGAGCTTGACCTATGATCACCGGGTATTCGCCGGTGCGACGGCAGCCCAGTTTTTTGCCACTCTGCAAGAGTTGATTGAGGACCCGGCAAAGATTGATTTGGGCGTTTGAGAACGTCCGGTTTGCCGGACTGATGGGAAGATAATTGGCGCTCTCATTAAAAGAGGGAGCACATGAAGAGTGTAATAATTTAGGTTCTTCTCTCATAAGAACCGTAACGCTCGGCGTTATCGGCTCTTCCCGACGTTTTCCTGCAATTCGAGAATCGGCAAAATGCAAAGGAGATTCCAGATGCTGCTGAATAAGGAGAGGGCGTTGCAGAAAATGGAAGAGTTTCATTTGGAGGCCATTATCGCCTCCCATCCAGAGAACGTTAGCTATTTGGCTGATTTTCAAAGCCACCTTCCTTACATGTACCGATTTTTAAATATCGAAAGTTTTGCCCTTTTTCCCAGGAGGGCGGATATTGCTCCAGCCTTGATTATCTCCAAAGGCGATATTGCTTGGGCAGCGAGATATCCATCCTGGATGCCAGAGGTTTACACCTTCGGCAATCCTTTTTACTTCGTGAACCCGGAGGGCACCTTGACTGAAGGGGAAATGAAATATAAGGCGTTTTTGGATGATCGAGGGAAGGCGGCCCCGACCGCGGGGGAAGCGATCGTCAAAGCGTTAAAACAGAAAGGGCTGGACAGAGGAAGGATCGGGCTGGATGAAAAAAACGTCTACCCGGCAACCCGCGAGGAGATCATCAATGGTTTGCACCACGCAACGATCTTAGATGCCTTTGAATTGTTCCGGGTCATACGGATGGTCAAGACAACAGAGGAACTGGAGCGGATCAAAACCGCCGGTCTTCTAAACGAAAGGGTGGTGCAGTCGGTCCTGAGT
>Ga0315314_1002786_pt1 | contig 14197 bp, 16 predicted proteins | sample TDP9_MG_FD_203631 | JGI IMG/M metagenome (GOLD analysis project Ga0315314, IMG submission 203631) | Freshwater sediment microbial communities from Lake Towuti, South Sulawesi, Indonesia - TDP9 | ecosystem: Environmental > Aquatic > Freshwater > Lake > Sediment | place: Indonesia: South Sulawesi...
AGGCAATCCCAGAAGTCGAAGAAAAGAAAGAAGTTGAAAAAGAGGAGGAAATTGTCGAGGAAAAATTCTATACAATACCATTAGGCAGGGCATGGATCTCTCCGCGAAAGAAGCGGGCGCCAAGAGCGATGCGCATCCTTAAAAGTTTTGTTAGGAAGCATATGAAGCTCCGAAATGAAGCTGAAGGTGAGGAAGAAGCTGAGAAGCTGGTTATCAGCAATGAGGTTAATGAAAGAATTTGGGGCAGAGGAATCGAAAAACCGCCGCGAAAACTTAAGGTTCGGGCAGTCAGAGACAAAGAAGGAATAATAACCATTTACCTAGCAGAAGGAGACTGATGCTTGGCACTATCCCTCATTGATCTCTTTGGCAGCGCTAGCATAGGAGTTTACTCTCTTGCCACCGACACCATACTGATTGTTCCCCCCCAAGTCCCTAAAACCAAAGCGCAAAAACTTGGAGAATGGCTAAAGGCAAAGGTTGTCATCACAACGATTGGCGAATCGGTGCTCGTAGGCGCTTTGGCATGTGCAAACTCGAGCGGTATAGTTCTTCCCCACTTCATGAAAGAAGAAGAGATCGCCGCCATTAAATCAGCTTCAAACATTAACATCACCGTTATGGAGACAAAAAACACAGCCTACGGAAACCTAATCTTGGCAAACGATCATGGAGCAGTAGTCGACCCTAGACTGAAAAAGGGAGATGTGGCAAAAATAGAGGACACCTTGGGCGTTGAAGCAGTTTCTGGGGAAATAGCGGGGCTGCCATACGTTGGATCCCTCGCCACCGCGACAAACAAGGGCGTGCTTGTCCACCCGTTGCTTAGGGAGGAGGAACAAAAGATTTTGAAGGACGTTTTGAAGGTTCCTGTGGATGTGGGAACCGTCAACTGTGGAATCCCCTATGTTGCCACGGGTCTTATAGGGAATACGTTTGGGGCTGTAGCGGGTTTCATGACCACCGGCCCCGAGATGTTTATAATAGGACATGCGCTTGACTTGGTGAGAGAAGATGAGTGAGGTCAAAGTTTTCCGAGTGACCGGGAAAATAAGAAAACCGAACTTTCAAACAGACTTTTGTAAAGAGGTTCGGGCTTTAAAACCAGAAGAAGCCGTGGAAAGGGTTTACATGGAGTTGGGGAGCAAACACAGAGCCAAACGCTTCCAGATCAAAATAATAAAGGTTGAGGAGATAAGTCCGGAGGAGATTGAAAGTTTTCTGGTGAGGAAACTAACCTTAGGAGAAAGAGAAGGTGTCAAATGAAGAAGAAGCCTTCCGCAGGCTAGTCGTCGAACTTAGAATCTTGGAGGGAACAGCCGAGGCTCTGCAGTCAAGAGTAAACCTTGTGAACGCCGCCCTAACAGAACTTAGAATCGCAAGCATGACTCTGGAAGGATTAGAGAAGGAGAAGGAAGACTCACAGCTTTTCGTTCCCATAGGAGGGGGCTCCTACATAAAAGCCAAACTGGAAAGCGCGGACAAGGTTATCGTGGGAATTGGAGCCAACTTAGCTGTTGAAAGAACAATAAAAGAAGCTAAAGAAAATCTGGGAAACCGCATAGCTGAGCTGGAAAAAACGAGGGCTACCCTTGGACAACAATTTACTCAGGTTGTAGGGAAAATTCAGGATGGCAGAGCTAGACTTGAAGAGATAACGGCGAAACTAAGGGAAGGAGAGACAACGAAAGGTGTTCGAAAAACTAAGGAAAGGACTTGACGGCGTAGTCAACAAGATAGTGACCACTGAGCTAAAAGTTGAACAACTCCGCCCAATTTTAGAGGACTTTAAGCTAAACCTAATTGAAAACGATGTGGCGGTGCCTGTTGCTGAGCACATTTGTGGAGAGATGGAAAAGAGGCTGGAAGGCATCCAAGTAAAACGACTTGAAGATCGAAAAGAAATCGTGAAGAGAAATCTACACGAAATCTTGCTTGGAATCTTGACCGCCAACGAAAAGATAAGCCTGTTGGAGAATGTTGAGAGAAAGCGAAGAATGAAGGAGCCTTATTCGGTCCTTTTTGTGGGAATCAACGGAACAGGCAAAACCACAAGCATAGCCAAGGTTGCCAAGCTTCTCATGAAAAAGGGATACTCTGTTGTCCTAGCCTGCAGCGACACCTACCGTGCTGGGTCCATAGAGCAGTTGGAGGAACACGCCAAAAGACTGGGCATTCGCATTATAAAACACAAGTATGGGGCTGACCCAGCAGCCGTGGCCTATGACGCCATAAGCCACGCTAAGGCCCACGGAATAAACGCTGTGCTCGTTGACACTGCTGGGCGCATCCAAACTGACCGAAACCTCATGAACGAATTGGCGAAGATAAAGAGGGTGATCGAACCAGACATAACCATTCTAACGGTGGACGCCCTCACAGGAAACGATGCGGTTATGCAGGCTGAGGAGTTTCACAAAAGCGTTGGCATTGACGCCACAATCTTAACAAAGATTGATGCTGACGTGAAGGGAGGAGCAGCCCTAAGCGTAACCTACGTGACCCGCAAGCCCATCGTATTCATTGGAACCGGCCAAACATACGAAGACCTGCAAGACTTCAACCCTGAACAATTTACACAAATGATCTTAAAGTAGTCCAAAGGCAACAATCCTTACTTGGAGTGCGAATCCTTATAAATTTCAAGAAGCACCGTTTGCGATAAGAAATGGAGCTAAACCAAATGAGCAATGAAAGGGTTATTCAGGTTGAAAATTTGGTGAAAATCTATCGGCTTGGCAAGGTTTCGATTTCTGCTCTCCGTGGAATAAGTTTCGATGTGGCAAAAGGCGAGTTTATGGTTGTTATGGGTCCTTCGGGGTCAGGGAAGACAACGCTTCTAAACTTGATTGGAGCCATAGACAAGCCTACAAGCGGCAGAATCTTTATCGATGGAAGAGACATCACAACCCTGGGCGAAGGTGAACTCACCAAACTGCGAAGACACAAAATTGGATTCATCTTCCAATTCTACAACCTCATACCAGCATTAACAGCCTTAGAGAACGTTGAATTACCAATGTTGACGGCGGGGGTCTCGCGAAAGGACACTTCAAAACGCGCCTTTCAACTTCTTGAAACAGTTGGACTCGCAGAACGGGTGGGTCATCTCCCAGACGAATTGAGTGGTGGAGAACAGCAAAGAATAGCCATAGCAAGGGCTCTAGCTAACAGACCTAGCGTCATACTCGCCGACGAGCCTACAGGAGATTTAGACACGAAAACTGGCATGGAAGTTGTCCAAATTCTCTACGACACATCGAAGAAAGAAAATGCCACAGTTGTTGTTGTAACCCACGACCCTATGATAACCGAAAAGGCTGATGTAATTCTTCAAATGAGAGACGGCCAAACAATTGGAGAGAAAAGACTGAAGGAGCTAATTTAGTTGATATCTCTCCGAATGGCTACCCGAAACATTTCGAGAAGAAAGTCCCGCAACATCCTAACCGTTTTTGCTATAATCTTGGGCACGGCACTTTTGGTAGGCGTGAATATAGCAACAACCAGCGCCCTAGCAGAGTTCACGCGCTACCTGAATCGTTTCTGGGGAGAAACAGACATCTTCGTTCGATACGTGGGAAACGCGCCTTTCGGTGAAGGCAATGTGACAACTGTCCGCGAAACTGCTGAGGTGATTGAAAACGTTAGTGCCAGAGTTGGTTCAGGGTCTATGCCTAGGAATACATCGATATTCATAAACAACGATACACAGAAGAGAGTTGGAATCGTGGGAATCGCCGAAGATGACTTTGAATATGCAGAATACAACATCACAGGGTCTCGAAGTGTCAGTGGTCTAAATGTTGTTGTAGGGGACAAGATAGCAGAAGAATATGGCGTAAAAGTTAATGGCGCTTTCAACTTAACGATAGAAGCAGAATCTGAGCCTAAAAATTACACGTTGAAGGCAGTTGGCATATATTACCCTATTCCGCCTACAACTTCCATTGACATTTTCATTGACTTCGAGAAAGCTCAAAACATGACCGGGCTAGAAGGAAAAGTCAGCTTAATCCTAGTGAAGATTAAAGACCCAGCGAAAGTGATAGAAACAAGAGATTTGTTGCAAGAGAAGCTGGGAGTGGAATTTGAAGTTTTTGCACCGAAAATTGAGGCCCAACAGAGTATTCAAGGGCAGCTGGCGGGCTTTCAGTTTGGGCTAACCGTTATGATTATGGTTGCTTTGCTTGTTTGCGGCTTTTTGGTGTTTAACACGATGTTTATGGCTGTGAAAGAAAGAACCTATGAGATAGGCGTGTTGAGGGCTGTGGGCACATCGCGAAGACATGTTTTCCTTGTTTTTCTGGAAGAAAGTCTTCTTCTCGGAGTTGTTGGAACAGTTATCGGAATATTTGCTGGTTTAGCATTGTCTAACCTATTTGTTCTTGTGCTGGAGCAAGCCTTCCAAATGCCCAGAATCACTGGTCTTACTCTAACTCAAGACTCTGTGATAATTGGGCTTATTGGAGGATTACTAGCAGTTGTTGGCGGAGCCGTTTATCCAGCGGTCTCTGCTTCAAGAGTGAACATACTTCACGCTTTGAGACCAGAAATGCGTGTCAAAAGAAAAATTCCAGATTCCATCTTGTTGGTTGCCAGTTTACTCCTCTTCTTTTTTGGAGTTGCTTTATCCTTGGGCATGCTTCCATTTTCGATACCTTTCGTGGACATGTTCCTCATACCGCTAGGGCTTGTAATGTTTGCAGCCATTTCGGTAAAGAAGGCATCAAGGGTTTTAGTGAAACCTATCATGCTTTTAACGAGCAGTATAGGCTTGCTCTTGTCGAAAAATGTAACAAAGAAGCTGCTGAGAAACGCCGTAAGCTTCGGCATGATAGGCATAAGCCTCGCATTCACAATCACGGTTGGAGGCATACAAGCTGGAATTGTAGATGCAGTAGAGGGCGGCGTCAAAGAAGCTCTAGGAGCTGACATCATGCTTTTGTCAAATCAAACATGGATGCCTCTCAGTTTTAAAGATAATTTGACAAGTTTAGAACCAGAAAGAATTCAGTCAGTGACACCGATGAGTACTCCGTTGCGTTTCTACTGGCGCGGAACAAAAGTCTTTCATGGAGAAAATCAATCAAGCGTTGGAGTGATCGTTATCGAGCCCGAAACTTTCTATGATATCATAAAGTACAAATTTGTTGATCCACCTGAACCTGAAAAAGCTGAAGAAGTTTTCTCTAAACTTTCATCTAACAATGAAACCCTCATCCTTCCAGACGGTCTCGCACATAAACTAGATGTTTCAGTTGGCAGCAACCTTACGGTTATAACCATGTATGGAACGAAGAATTTCACGGTTGAGGGCATCTTCACTGGAGCCGCTTTACAGTTTATTTCCTTTGGCCTCCATCCCATGTCTGAGTCAATAATAATTTCTTTCAAAACTGAAAGCGCATACTTTTATGGTGAAAATAAGACTATAATATTTTTTGTTAATTTGAAAAAGGAATACAAACAGCAAGCTTCTGAGGTCGTTAAGTCAATTGATTTAGTCTATCCCCAATATGGCTTTGCTGAGTATTCGACAACCCTTCAAGATTTATTCGCTACGGTGAGAACACAGGTGGACAGAATCTTTTCCATATTCTACCTCATGCTCTACTTCGTCATATTCATCTCAACCATTGGAATAGCCATAATCATGATCATGAACGTAACCGAGCGGCGGAGGGAGATAGGTCTCTTGAGGTCGCAGGGAATGAGCCGACGCCAAATTCTCGGTATGCTCCTAGCTGAGGCTTGCTTTATGGGCATCATAGGATTCCTAGTAGGCTTACCCAGTGGGCTCCTTCTGCTCAAAAGTGCCACCAGCACAACAACATTCACTGGGTTCTGGCTGCCCTACATAATTCCATGGTTTACAATCGCGCAAGCTTTAGCCTTCGCCATCATCGCCTCTTTGGCAGGAGCCCTCTACCCAGCTCTCAGGGCTTCAAGAATGAGGATCACACAGGCTTTACAGCAAAGATAAAGAGAGGGGTTAGATTAGGTGTTAACGGGCGTAAAGCGATGCGCCGACTTCATTAGGAGAAAATAAAAGCCTAAACGGACCAAATTAGAACTTTACGCTTTACCTAAAAGTTTTAGTAGAATTCCCTTTGCCGAGTATAGTCTGTTTTCGCTTTGGTCGTAGATTATGGAGTTTGGATTCTCTATCACGTCTTCACTGATTTCGTAGTCTCTGTGGATGGGCATGTCGTGCATTATCAGAGCCTCACCGTCCTTCAGCAGTTCCCTGTTAACCTGATAGGGCATCATAAGTTTGATTCTCTTCTCCTTTTCATCCTTAAACTTTGCATCAAAGAAAAATTCCATATCCACCCAAGTGTCGGTATAAACTACATCGCAGTCTTTCACAGCCTCCTTCACATTCAGGGTAGTCCTGTACAGCCCAGTTCTCTTGGCTTTTTCAATGAGTTCCTTGTCGAAGGAGGGCTCGTTCACCATGGGCGTAACCGTGGTGATGTTCATTCCAACTTTGGTGCAGCCTACTATCAGAGAATTACACACGTTGTTGTGGATCCCGATGTAAACGAGCTTCAGTCCTTCTAGGCGTCCCTTCTTTTCTTTAATCGTCATTAGGTCGGAGATGGCTTGGCAAGGATGATATTTTTCGTCGCATCCATTTATGACAGGAACCCTAGACGCCTCAGCCATGGCATTCAGGTCTGAGTGTTTCAGTAAACGCGCCATAATACAGTCAACATTTCTTGAAAGATACTTAGTCTCGTCTCTAATGTCCGCTAGGATCAGATTCGTGGTTCTCCAGTCCATGTAGAGGGCGTGTCCCCCAAGCTGGGTCATGGCCACCTCGAAGGAAACCCTTGTCCTCGTGGAGGTTTTCTGAAAGATCATGGCCAAGGACTTACCCTCCAGAGAGGTTCGGTACCTGTCTGGATTTTTCTTAACCTCGATGGACTTGTCAATTACTTCTTCAATCTGTTCTGAGGCCCAGTCTTTAAGGGTTAGTAAATGCATGGGCGACCCCAATGGCGACACTTCCCGACAGGAACTTCTAAAGTGTGTTTAATGCTCAGAATACTTTATAAAGACAGATGGTTTACTGTCCTAGACGCGAGCTGCCTAGCTAACTATAATCCTTTACCGTTGTGGCTTGTTAGAAAGAGACTGTATGTGTCTTATGGTTTGGGAAAGGTGGAAGCCGTTTTAACGCGACATTTTTTGTAGTTCGTGTAAACGCCTTCTTACGGTTTGAAGTATTTTGTTTCTAAGTTCTTCTCCTGTTGATTTTTTCATCCTCTTGAGTTTTCGAGCGAGTTCAGCATCATGCAGTGTTTCTCTAATCCATCTTTCGTAGTCTCCACGTTCGAAGTGGAAGGTCACCGATTTTATGTCAATCGTCTTGATGTCTTCGTAGAACTCAGCCAGATTTGCTGCCCGTCTACCTGTGTATTTACCGACGTCCTCGAAGAAAAGGAACGATTGATTGGGGGGCACCGTTCTCAAAGCCTCTGAGGCATCCACTCTACTAATATTTGCCTTCATTTCATTGCATCTCCACTAGCTAAGCCTACGAAGTCGAGTAGAAAAGAATTATGAATCCAAAATACAAATTTAGAATCCAGAAAGCTTGCGCCTGAACTTTAGCTACTCCTGTCTGATAGAGGCCTATATAGCCCCTCTATATAAGTCGAAACAAAAAGTTACGAACTCTAATGCTGATACGTTGCATACAATGGGACTGTGTGCAAGCGACACTTGCGGACTTTCCTTAAATAGCAGACAACCGATTGAAAACACCATAGACAGCAACATGATAGCAACGAAAGGATTTGCGGGAATTAGATATTAATTCACTCACGACAAAAAGGATTCTGATAACTTTCAAGGCGCGCAAAATTAGTGTCAATTTTTCCAAGAGAAGCGCTAGTTCTAAATAGAACTTTGCGAGAATTATGGTGAGGATTATGAATATTGATAGAGAATTGTCCTTCATGTGGATCAAAGCTGGAGAAAGGATTCATCACTGGTCATCAGATTACTTGGAGGAAAAAGAGAAAAAGAGTCCTAGTCTCCCGTGCTCACCCCGTATTTTTTCCAATAGCCAAATGTTATTCAGCCTATAGGTGTGTAAAGTGCAACCTAACCTTATTCTATAATGAACCTCTCCCCCTTCATCGGGAAAATCTAGTGAGTCCCTCTATCGACATGAGTTACATTCTGAGAAATAAAGGCCTATTTCCTCCCTGAAACCGTAACACAAAAACGAAACAGAAAGTTACATGATCTATAAATACCATCAACATTGTTTCGGTGATTAGTGGTACAAAATTAATGCCCAAGAAACTTGGTGTGTAGTGAAGATTATCAAATCTGCATAAGGGCTAGGGAACTAGCGAGTTGATCAGTTGATATACCTTGCATTCTTTACATCTTTCGTATTCGGTTTCGTTACAGTTTCTGCATAACATTTTGTTAAGTTCTACAATCTCAGATTTCATTGCTGTAGCCCCGTTAGTTACGGGTGGTTAAGACCTAAATACAGCTTGTTTCGAAAACCGAAATATTCTATCCTTGTAGTAATGCCTTTTTGCGAAGCGCCCTTAAGGTTCCGGAAACTCCTAAAACCTGGATAACTGTGGGTTTTTCATTTATTTCTGTCACAGAAGCAAGGGAGGCTCTGACCATTTCAAGGGCGGTGTGGGAACAGCGCACAACTGCACAATTTTTTTGCGGGTCAAACTCGATGAGGCTGAGGCTGGCTTGGCTTGCGCCGTATTCTCCGAAGAGTTGGAGAACAGCATTCCAAATAGCGCCCATTACATCGCGACCATTGACAGGTTCTTCGCATACAACTTTTAGGGCAAGATATCGGCGTCTCACGCGCTTAGACACCAGTTTTCCTCCTCACAACTAGTATGCCGGGCGCTACGTAGTCCGGGCTAAGCTTTTTCCTGTTCCGTTTAACTATGGCGAGGGGATCTTCCGAAAGAGCGCGCAAAGCATGTGGCGTAGGCATGTCGAAAAGGGTTGCGAGGGCAGCGTAGTCGTGGGGTCTTCTCATGAGGTACTCGTTGGTTACCCCGCTGGAAATTGCGACTGGCACGTTCAATCTTTTTGCAATTGCCACCTCCCTTTGCAAACGGGAAAGAAGGCGGATTCTTGAAAAACCCGATAATGAGAGGAGGGGCGCCATCTCTATTTCAAGACACGACAACGCCTTGGAAGCGAGTTCAGCCTCTGCATGATCAAAGAATCTTTTATGTAGATCGGTTGCAGGGAAGAGGAGGAGGTCAACTCGCCTATCTTTGGCTGCTTGCCTCGCAACGCGTCTCGAGGTGCACGTTACTGATGTAATCTCGAACCTTCGCCTGAAACGACGCAGATCCTGAAGCAGTTCACCCGGTGTTTTTGGGGTAAGATCCATCCTTGTGACGAAATCTATCTTGGCATCGCTGCAAATGCGTTGGAGTTGATCAACTTTGTCACGCGTGACGTTGGGGGGAAGGGGTATGCCAACCAGTCTGTATCCCAGTTCAGAGGCTTTCCTAGCCATTCCTTCAACTTGATCAGGATCATTGATCGATGGGCGTAGACGGAGGTCAACGAACCTTCTCATGTTAGCATCCCGAATTCCTGGCAGGTCTTGACTATGTCTTCGATTTTCGTTTTCTTGAATTTTATTCGTATGTGAATGGGGTCAGTTGTGCAAAGCTTTAGTTCGCCTTGAAGGGCGGCTTGTTTGTCTAGTCTGACGTAGACGTTTCCCTTTTCTACGTGTAAATCAATTTCTCCACGTAACATTTCTTTATCCAGGTTGTCGAGGCGAGAGGAAAGGTTCTCAACGAAGGCTTTGATTGTTTCCTTCTCCTTTATTCTGGTTTCGAGAAGGGTTATGGGGTTGCCGTAATGTCCCTTCAGATTAGCCTTCTTAAAAACTATGTCATCTATGTAGTCGCCTGGAAGAACACGACGCACAGCCTCAACAACTTTATCCGAGTCCTCAGTTGCGTGAACGAAGAACCTGATGTCAATGTAGGCTATAGGCATTTGAGACAAACTAGGTCACAACCATCCCATTATTCTATTCTTCTAAATATTTAACCTGCCATAATACAGGCACCTGCCCTATTCTAAGAAGGGAAACTCAGACTTCGCAGATGTTGCTTGAGAATCTTGACATTTTCCTCATGTTTTGTTTTCCTTCTCAGATCGATTGATATACCCAATTTTAGCGCTAGCTTAGAATCCAATCCAACCTCCCTAAGTTCACTTCTACTGAAGCCTTTTCCTTTACGGGTTTTGCCCTTCTTTCTTATCACCGTCGGTTGCAGTTTCATAGCACTCAACTCAGTTTCTACTAGAATATGTTTGATATAAATATCGTTAATTTAGCTTCAAAAGTGTGCACGCTCACAAGGATCCCCCACCGTAAGATTAATAACTCATTGTTATTGCTATTGCGATTTTTACATTAAAAAAGAGGCATAAAAAACAGAGATGATCCCAAAAGAATTCTTCATAACAAGCGGAAAAGCAACCAGCACGGTTTCAGAGCTTAACGCCTTCGACCTCGCTCTCAAAAATGCTGGAATCGCCCAATGCAACCTTGTTTCAGTTAGCTACATACTCCCACAGGGATGCAAAGAAAGGAAATGGAAGAAAATACCAGCCGGCTCGATAATATATTCAGTAATAGCCAGAATGGACGGAGACGAAGGAACAACGATCGGCGCAGGAATCGCATGGGCATGGGAAAAGGATAAGAAATATGGACTCGTTGCCGAGGCTCACGGATACATGGATTTAAAGGCAATAAAAGAAACCTTCGAGTGGAAAATCAAAGAAATGGCGAAAATACGAGGAATAGAAATCGACGAAATAAGGTATCGCGCAGAAGTTTCGAGGGTGCCCATGGACAACTATGGCTGCGTCATAGCGGCACTAGTCTATATACCGTGATTTACCTAACCTACTTTCTTCTCCCTTAATCTACGGGTCGCCTTCCGACTTGGCCGGACTTTCTCGGCTCCACGCCCCTTGTGACGAAGCCCACGAACCCCCTTACCAGCGCTGGTTAAACCGCGGAAGGCTCGACCGTGATGAGCCCCCTCACAAATCCAGTTAACATCCTTGTCCGATTTGATGACTGGGTGACTTGGGTCAACCATGATAACCTCGAACCATTTGAAGCGGCCATCCTCCCAAACCCAGTAGGAATTCAAAACTTCTACGTTGGGAAACTTTCTCGCCGCCCTCTCTTCGGCAATCAGCCTCATGCTTTTCGCTGGCTTGTATTTGGTGACACCCATCCGCTTGGGTCTCCGCCCAGCTTTGGGTCGAATCTTTCTTAAGCCTCCGCGCCTAACACGAACCCGAGCGACAACAAACCCTTGCTTGGCCTTGTACCCTAGTTTCCTAGCTCGATCGAGGCGCGTAGGCCTTTCAATTCTATGGATTGTTGGTTGTTGGCGCCATTCTATGGTTCTTTGCCGCATCAACTCCTCCACAGGGGATGCTTCTGGCTTTTTCCAGGCCTTCGCAATGTATTTGTAAGCCATTTTCTAACTTTCCTCCATTATCGGCGGTTCAACCTAAGGTTACATCTCTACGGAGTCTGCCTCTGTATGCGGCTTGTTGCTATGAGCTACATGATGATTAATAAACCTTTTCAGCTTTTGTCTACGAGTTTTGCTTCCCTCACAAGTAGGTATCCGCTGTGATTTTCCCAAATTTTCTCTGCTCGAAGCAAACGAATTTTTTTCTTGAAAAACGGTGCGTCAAGAACTAGAGTTTCGTATTCGCCGCCCTCGCCCACAGGAGATATCTGATGTTTTTGGTGTAATTCAAGGAGGTCGTCTAGCGTTGCGTGGTCGATTTTCCTTCCAAGCCAGCTCTGATCGAAACCGTAAGCAAATACGCCTACGATGACAACCTCAAAATCGAGGTTAATGATTTCCCTTAGCAACTGGATGGAATCTTCTTGCCAGAGGGGTGCAATGGACTTAAGGTTTAGTTCTCGGCACATCTCGTCGATTCGTTGTCTTTGATATCGCGACGATATTGCTCCGGACACAACCCCTTGTATGTCGAGGGTTGCGAGCAGATTTTTCAGGTCTTCAAGCTCTATTTCTTTTATTCCAACGGTTTCAGCCCTTACTAACGGTATTCCAGCAGCCTTGGCAAATAGGTCTGTTAGATGAATGTTGGGGAAATGAAACATCCAGCTGTCTTCTCGCTGGGGAAGCATGGTAACTAGAAATTTCACTTCGTAGCCTTGCTTTAGAGCGCGATGAAGAGCTAAAGCAGAATCCTTTCCCCCGCTGATCAAAGTTGCAACGCGCATACGCCACGCAACTCAACTTAATATTACAGCCCTTTGCTAATAAGTTGCTACCGCTTCTTGTTATTCGAGACGGAAAAGGGAGGAGATGCTTTTCAAAGACAAGGGACGACTGCCCTCTAACAAAACGGAAACACGGCTACTTGGCCGTTTGGTAGACCGGCGATGATTCCGCTGCTAGTTTATTCCACGAAGGCCCGACTTCATTTAAGTGAATATTACGTCAAATGTCATAGGACTGCCAAAGTTGGATAGCAGTTTTACAGAAAAAGCCTGCAACAAGGGTGACGAGGATCAGCAGCAAGGCGACGATGCTGGAGAGGTAGCTTTTTTGGTTGTTAAGAGGCTTTTAAGGCGTCTTCTAGTTGTATTTTTTTGTCGGGCAGCCGCCTTTCCCATTTCACTTCCTCCTCACATTTTTCTGTTTTTACGTCCTACACATCTACAATATGTCTTTTTTAGACGTATCCAAGTATTAGTTCTCTCAATTACCTACATAAGCGTTTACATATCGTAGACATAAGAAGACATATTTGATATGTATACGCCCATTAAATGGCATTTCAACTAATGCGGTGACTCCTAAAAAACAGGCAAATTTTGTCAAAAATTTGGCAAGATACTCTAGCACTGTTCGAAACAAAGGAAGCCTAGTAAATTATGTTGATGAAACGTTTTTCATTCAGCCAAAATCTTTGGAAATGTTCCTCACACCGCAGAAGCGCCTCTTTGACAGGTAGCTCCCACAAGGGAACCGTTATCAACCCCCAATCACACTCCACCTCCACAGCATCTACCTCCAAGGCGAAGATGTCGCTTGAACCAACAAAACTCTTGCTAGCAAGGTTTTTCCGATTAAGGATTAAAGCCGCAAATTGACTGGGAACCTCAGCCTCTTTGGCTAAGGAGCAAACGGTGCTCTCCAGTTTCTGTTTGGTGAAGCCTGTGTTCACGATGTCGTCGACGATGAGTAAGTTTTCGCAGCGATTCAACCTTTCATGAAAGTAGTCTTCCCATTTCGAACTGGGAAAATATGACTCTACGTAATGTTGCATGTAAAGGGGGCGATGAGCCACCACGGGAACGAAGTTTTCAACTACAGCGTTCATTCTTGCCAAGGAGTAGGCTATGGGAAGCCCCTTCAAAACAACCCCCAAAACTAAGGTTTCCTTCATGTTGAGTTTATTGCTCGTGGTCTCACTCAATTTTTGAACAAGGTTCTGGGCGACGTACCTCTTTCTCATTCCCTAGCGAGCCCAAACTCTCTAGCAAGCATGGACCTTATTACTTTTTCGACATTGCGACTCATTACTTTAGCGCAGTTTCTTCTCCCTACTCCACTTCCAAGCCTCTTCAATAAAGTCTCGTGCCTTCCTTTTCCATTCATCAAAGCCTCGAGGAGAAAGGGGATAGTTCTCATAGTGGTCACGAACCTTTTTCAACAATTTGGCTGCATCACGCAAGTTTTTGAGGAGGAAAAGCTTTCCAATTCCCCTAAAAATTCGGCGAGTTGCTTCGGTTATGTTGAGACGGACATCCTCGCCCATACTAGCCTTGAAAAGATCTTCTTCAGTGATTAAACGGTGTCGCATCCCATAATTCAAGTCGTCGTCGCCTATCCCATGAATAAACAAGCGGAAAACATCTAGTCCTGCCTGCTTAGCACCATAAGATTTCATGTATCTAATATTGTAGGACCATAATCCCTCTCGGCTTAAGTCTTCCCTTTCCATGGCTTGGATGATGGTTTTTCCAGCGGTGTATCCGCCGATCATTGACGATCCCATGCCACCCCCATGGATTGGATTTACTTGGCAGGCGGCGTCTCCAACGATCAGAATGCCGTTTCCCGTCATACAGTCGAGGGGTCTCCGGGTT
>Ga0315314_1002787_pt1 | contig 14194 bp, 5 predicted proteins | sample TDP9_MG_FD_203631 | JGI IMG/M metagenome (GOLD analysis project Ga0315314, IMG submission 203631) | Freshwater sediment microbial communities from Lake Towuti, South Sulawesi, Indonesia - TDP9 | ecosystem: Environmental > Aquatic > Freshwater > Lake > Sediment | place: Indonesia: South Sulawesi...
ATTCTGAAAGTATCCGTGAGAGGTCCAGCCCCAATCGTCGAGTTCAGTGTCGTTTATGGCATTAGGAGTATTGATCAAGGGATGCAGAGAATCCGCTATTGTAACAAAATCTGAGAAAAGCCTAGTCCAAGATAAACCCCCAATGAAGGAACGAGCCCAACGTCCACCGTTAAATCCAGCATCAGCAGCGTGGATCTCTAGCATTCCACCGGAATTCACGTAACCCTCAAACCACCACCTAAATCTGTCTACATCGTTGTAAAAATTCTGATCCTGGTCTGAGGCGATAACCATTTTAGAAAACACCCGCAAGTCAATGATGCCAAACATCTTTGAACTGAAAACAAGGTACGGAACCCCAACCGCCTTGAGAACATCCTCATCAGCCTTGAAAGTCCAAGGATCTACATTCTTGAACAAAGCAAAAATCACTTGATAAACAAGTACATTGGCGTCTTTTTTGTTGTTTAATGGGTTGTCTTCATCGACAACTGGCACCGCGTAGGCACTCACATTGTACGAACCCTCAACGGTTGGTGACCACAAATAGCCAAGCGTATACTCAGAGCCGTTCGACAATTGGGGAATCAACTGAGAAGTCACGACGCTGCCGTTAATCATCAACTGCAGCTCCACACTGGTTTCATTGCTTAAGCCTGCATTCCAAACAGTAGCATTCAGCATAACTGATCTGCTTGGGTTAAGAGCCGGTGGAGCGCTCAACGCTACTGAGAGTTCATGTTCAGGGCGTTGATACCTAGACCAAACTATGGCGTTGTAGAAGAGCTGCAGGTGAAACTGATAGTACGAAGGCACTACTTCGAGCCAAGGAGAAATGTAGACCAATCCTTTATTCACTAGTATAGCACTTTCCTGAAAATGCCCCAAAGCCACGTAGGTTCCACCTGCGAGTTCGTTGGTTGTCCATCTGCCATCTGCAGGAACGGTGCCGCCAACATCTCGCATGACAAAAGGATCGGGAATGTCAACAAAAAGTGGATGCGTTGCGTTTTGAAGGTGCAGAAGGTCAGTGAAGGCTACGTCCCAAGTAAGGGTTTCATTCAAACCGAAAAGCGGAGCCAGCTTATTGTTGTTGAGAGCCATGAAATGAAACAAGCCCGCAGTTGCAATGAGACCATGCCCTTCCAAAACATACCGCGTTATTGCTTCTATCTCTGAGTCGGTGTATTCCCAAGCAAACGGGTTGGACAGAATCAAAACATCTGCTTTTGTAGAAGCGATGTCAGAGTAAGTTATGTTTTCCTTGTTCAGGACAGTGTAGTCAACATAGATCATCTTTGAACCAAGTCTATCCCAGTTAAAGTTCAGCTCCTGCCAAATGGAGGTGTCATAATCAGTCCCCGCTGAGTCGAGCACGAATGTCTTTAACGGAAACCCTACATAAACGTAAGTGGAAACCCCGTTGTTTTCAAGGCTGATCTCTTCTTGCATGGGCACGATATACGAAGTTAGGTTATACTTTCCAATTGAAGTTGGACTCCAAGATAAAGTGGCAACCGCTTTTGCACCACTTTCTAGCAGCCCAATAGAGGCTGAGTCAACAAGCGTGTCATCAACCCATAACTGAACTGTTATGTTGATCTCGGTGCTGTTTCCATAGTTGAACACTGTGCTGTTGACGAACCCGACACTCATTGGTTCAACGTAAGGCGGTGTAGTCCAATCGAAAACCATCAGCTCGTGTTCTGGCAGGCTTGTTTCAACCGTCTTTCGCGCATTGATTCTTCCATAGCCGTAGTAAGCGTCAAAGCCAACATCGCCCAAATCGTTTGATGTGTTTCTCAAGTGGAGTCTAACCTGGTCGCGCGTCATGTTTGGAAATCGACTCCAGAGCAGAGCACCAACGCCCGAAACGTGAGGCGTCGACATTGAGGTCCCGCTTTTATACCCATAGGTTCCCTCCAACAGCGTTGAATAAATGTCCACTCCCGGAGCAGCAAGTTCAACCCAGTCGCCAAAAGTGGAGAATGCAGCGCGCCTGTCAGACTGATCAGTTGCGGTGACAGCGACGACCTCTGGATAAGCTGCTGGGTAAATCTTCTGGCTTGAAGCAGTGTTTCCTGCGGCTGCGATGATTAAGACGCCGTTGTCATAAGCATATTTCATTGCGTCGTGGATCAGGCGACTGTCGTCGCCTCCCCAACTGTTGCTCAGGATGCGTGCGCCACTGTCAACCGCGTGAATAATAGCGTTGGCTAAGTCGTCCTCGTAGCCGTTTCCACTAAAGTCTAGGGCTTTTTCAGCCATGATTTTGACTTGGGCTAGTCCAGCTATGCCTATACTGTTGTTTATCACTGCGCCTATGATTCCAGCCACGTGTGTGCCGTGCCCGTGGTCATCCATAGGGTCGGCATCGTCATTTACCCAATCGTAGCCCAGAGCCGCATAGTTAGCTGCCAAGTCTGGATGGTTCCAAGCTATTCCTGTGTCGATGACCGCCACAAGGATGGATTTTTCACCTCGGGTGGTATTCCAAGCATAGTCTGCCTCTATCTTTGCGGGTCCCCACTGTAGGCTCCAGCTGGGGTCGTTGGGAACGTAGGTTGATTGAAACCTTAAGTTGGGCTCAATGTAACGTGCCATCTGCGAGGCTTGGGATACAAAATTGAACGCCTCTTTAATAGGAATCTTTGCGACCACAGCCTCCTCCTCTCTGCTTCTCATCGCAACGCTGCTCTTAACTCTGCCACCTCTCTCAGCGATGATACCGAGCAGTTTGTCTCGATTTTGCTTGGAGCTATCGAGACCGATTACGATCTCAACAAAGTCTCCATCTATCCGCACTTTGTTTTCCCACCCACTCCAAGGGGTCATATTCCATTTGGGCGCAGAAGAATCAGAGAGCAGACTTTTCTCTGTTGCCAAAGTTGACCCAGAGGCATTCGCAAGATTGCTAATTGGCTTTTCATTATCCGATTGATTAGACGAGTAGCTTGGAGAATTCGAAACGTCATATACTGCCACGGGAACCACAATGGACAAAATGCTCAGTAACATTAAGGTTAGTCCTAAACAACGGATGACCTTCATTCTTCCTTCCCCTTCTCTCGTAAATAATAGAGTGCTCATGCATAAAGAAGTTTTGAGTTAGGTAAGAACGTTATGATTAGTGACTAGACAGTTTGTTTGTTTTTTGAAATACGCGACTGCTATTACGTCAACTAAATTTGCGGTTGTGCCAGTTTGTATCGATGGGATAACAAAGTCTCCAGCAGACAACGGATACAGTGGATAATACATTAACACACTGCTAAACTCGGGATCTGGGCCAACTGTTTGCATGGTTTTTTCCACAGCGTTTCTAACAGAAAATTTTTGTTGAACTAAGTATCTTAGCAGCATAGTGGTTGCTTGGTCAGTTTGGTTGGCTAAGACGGTTCCGTTCCAGCTAACGTAGACTTTGGCGCCTCTATTGATAAACGCTGGAGCCATGGTTGTGCCTGATTTGAGCCCGTCGCATCCCATGTTAATAATGATGGTGTTTTGGAACCTACCATTCATGATGTCTCTGACGAAAGCAGATCGTACTCCAAAGTAGCGTTCTGGCAAAGATTCATCGTAAGCGACTATGCTAAGCTGGTCATTGTACAACATATCCAGATATTCCAGGTATGTTGCCGTTTCGTTCCGTTCAGAAGTGAAGAGAGTAGCTTTTTCAGTAGAGTGTACCCTGAATATTATTATGCCGAAGCCATAGGTAGGCAGGTTTTTGTAAAATGACACTGTAACGCTTTTGTCGTCAAAATAAGTTACGTTGAAGCGTCCGCTTTCTAAGATTGACGTGGCAGTTTGGCGGAAAGTGGAGTTCGGATAGGTGGCATTTAACTGATCTATTATAGCAGCTTTCATTGGTAACGTGTTATCAACGGTTTGCTGCGAGTTTGGAGAAGAAAATATGATGTAAATAAAAATCAATGAAACAACCGATGCGACTGCGATGACCATGTACGTTAGTCTTTTCTTGCTTACCATTCCCCTTGGCGCTTTGGTTTTCCTATGCCCTCTTAATCTTGCCATAACAGTACGACTCTTGAATAATTCGAGGTCTTTAAGAATGTTTTTGGCGTTTCACGTATTTAACTGATATGAACACCATGCCTACAGCCATAGCGGCGAACAGAAGGGCGATAAGGTTTATCGGCGGCGACATTGAACGAGGCTTCGCTATAGCTATATCAACTCCTCCTACTCCGGTTGGTTGGTAACGAAATACAGCGCGCAAGGTATGAGGCCCATCCATAAGAAGATTATACGGGTTGCTGGAACCAACGTTTACACCGTCCAGTTCCCAGTGGTCGAAGATGTAGTTGGTGCTCGCGATGGCTTGAACCGAAACGCTTGACCCAGAGTTGTAGGAGTATGTTCCCGCCCCAGGGTTGGTCGACCCTCCAGTTGCTGGGGAAACTGTAAGCGTATAGGTGATTGGTGTGAAGACTGCTCGCAGTGTGTGGTCGCTGTCCATCAACACGTTTATGGGGTTAGCGCTTCCAACGTTTGAACCATCGAGTTCCCAGTAAGCGAAGAGATAATTAGCGTCTGGAGTTGCTTGAACTGAAACGGTTGCCCCTGAAGTGTACGAGTATGTTCCAGCTGTGGGGTTGGTTGTTCCACCAGTAGTTGACGGAATTGTGAGTGAGTATGTCACGATTGCAGAGTAATACGCTGTAGCTGTGTGCGGTGAGTTCATACCTACTGAAACTGGGTTCACTCCGCTGCCCTGAGAATATCCGTCAATGTCCCAGTAACCAAACGTGTAGCCTGTTACGGGTTGGGCTGTTAAGGTGACACTTGTCGTCGCATCGTACCACCAGCTACCGCCTGCCTCACCTGTGGGGTTTCTTGTTGGAGGTGGCGTTAATCCTGCTGGAATAGTGGCCACAGTTAAAAGGTATTGAGTCTTCCAAGTCCACGTGATGCTTGAAGGCTGATCTAAAGTGAAGGATACCGTTGAGGCTGTGCCCGACGGTGGAACGCTTCCGGTTCCACTCCAGCCCGTGCAGACGTAGCGTGTGCCCGGCGGACCAGCAGAGGGAGAGACAACAGACGCTGTTACCATTCCTGCGTCAACCCATCCAACTGGTGAGGGTGAGCCGTACGGTGAACTGACGGTAAGATAATATTGGGTCTTGTAGTTGCCAGTGACGCTGCCTGAACCCGAAACCATTATGGAGCCGCTTTGCACGTTTGACAAGCCAGTTGTGCTCGTCCACACGTACTGTTTAGCGTTAGCCGTCACAACTAAAGGCGACTGGAAAGCAAATGTGTGTGAGGAACCGCTGTCCCACCAGAACTCGGCGGAAAGTGAGTTGTATCCTGTTCCGTCGACGGTGACAATTGTCCCAGTGAAGTCGGGACCGATTCCAGTTTGACCGAAGGTGATTTTGTACTGAAGTTGATAATTGGCGGTTGCGGTTTTGGGAGCGTCCATAATTACTGTTGCTTGATTACCAACGCCTGTTGGACTTGCACCAGTCCATGATCTAAAGTCGTATCGGGATTGACCAGCAACTTTGTCTACGATCTGAACCGCATCAACTGTTACAGTAGTTCCGCTGTCATACCAGCCCTGTCCAGTAACAGCCATCGGGTTAAGAGTTAGCACCTCTGCGGGATTAGTGTTGACGGTAAGATAGAACTGAGTCTTCCAGTTTGCTGTCGCCGTCTTCGGGCTGTCCATAATTATTGGGTCACTTGCGAGTCCAGTTCCAGAAGCATCACCGCTCCAGCCTGTAAACACAAATCGTGTGCCCGCGCCGCCAGAAACGATACCGTCAGTAAGAGTTGCATAAGCTGTTGCGCCGCTGTCATACCATCCCTCACCGCCTGGTGTGTCAGAGGGTGAAACCACAGTCAGGTAATATTGAGTTTGCCAGTTGGCTATAGCTGTCTTCGGACCATCAAGGATGATTGGGTCGGAAGGCGACGTGGTGCCTGTTGCGTCGCCACTCCAGTATGCAAAGACGTACTGGACCCCTGGTGGTCCGGCTACAGTTAGAGGTGTTACCGTGGCATAGACTGTGGTGCCTGCATCATACCAGCCTTCATCGGTTGTGCCGAATGGAGAGGAGACCGTTAAATAATATTGGAGAACATAATGAGCCGTGGCGGTATGATCAGCGTCCATAATCACAGTGTTTGGATTGACGCCCGTGCCTCTCGAGGCCCCGTCAACGTCCCAGTAGTCAAATCTATACTGAACGCCCGGTGAAACCGATACTGGAGTTGGCGCGGTTAAAATGACACTTGTGCCTTGGTCATACCAACCTTCGCCTGGAATAGTCGTAACGCCGAGTGGATCGGTTCGAACTGTCAAGTAATATTGAACCACGGGCGGGGTTGAGAACAGAGCTGTGGAGTCTTTTTCGTGGGGATTGTGAGTTACATGCTTGCCCTTCGATGGAGGCGGATATTCTGTGCTTCCGTAGGCATCAAAATGCACCCTCACTCCATCTGGGCTAGAAAAGCTAACAGAAACCTGCACATCTACATAGCTCTTAGGAGCAATGTCCCCGACAACATAGATATCGCTGAACCATGTTGGATACACATCATTTTCCCAAGTAATTGTGAAGCCATATGGCGTAGGCGTGCCATACACAAAAGAGGATTTAGGTATTGGTGTTGCACCAACCGAGAGGCTGGTCAGAGAATTATAAGCGGCATCATTGAGGGCGATAAGCAGGTGGGTATCGTACGAGGTGACGCCTCCAGATGTGTCTTCTACTCTCACAGTGAATGTTCTGGAAGCTCCAGCAGTACTGAGAAGCCAGGCCTGGCTCAGCCAAATGTCTGGGTCGGGCCCATTATAAGAGCCCTCAGGCAAGGAAACATATAAGATACTGGGGTTGGTCACGGGCACAATCTCTGAGGTTCCGCCTGTTGCGCCTTCATTGTCAGTGACCGTTAAGGCTACCGTATAGTTAACCGTAGAGCCTGCAACAGTGTAGACATGAATTATGGTTGGAGTTGCTACAGTAGTTACGTTTCCGTCTCCAAAATCCCATTGATAGCTGACAATGCTGCCGTCAGAGTCATAGCTGGCTGAGGCATCGAAGCTGACTTGGTCTTCAATTATAGGATTGCTGGGAGAGAAAGTGAAAGAAGCAACAGGAGCTTGATTTGGATACTGAAACACCACATTAGATACTTTCGTCTGATCTGCTACTGCAAGAGCAGCGTTGTCAATCATCAAACGAACCGATTTTGAGTTCTGCGGAGTAGTAACCTCAATGTAATAGTCGACTTCCAAATAATCTGTCTGATCAACCACAGTATAGCCAGGAAAACTGTACGTGCCCGTTAGTGTTTCCCAAGTGTTGACCAGCGTTAACGTTTGTGAGTTGGCAACATTTGGGGCAATAGTAGTTCCGACTGAGCCTGACGCCTTCCTTATTAAAACATCTACATCACCATGTGCCACCACAGAAGATGCAGACGCACTCTTCTGAGCCCTATACGTGACGGACCATGCGGAGGCTGGAATGGAAAGGATTCCGTTTAAGGGGTAAACCCATTTACCCATAAGTTTTCTTCCAGCAGTTACGGCTGATTGGGATAATATAGTTCCGTTTCCATCAGCTGCCGAAAGTAGGTGGCGGTAATAGTTGGAACCCGCTATCGTTGTTGTTTCCGCGTGGGCGTACAAGGTGTTGGTTGAAGTGGAAGCCATTGTGAGAAAAGGAGCGAAGACATACCCGACCGTAAGTATGAGCAAGATAAATAGAACTACGTGAGGCACCTTCAGTGTCATCTCTTCTTTCCCCTTTCTCCACTCGGCAAATGTTATTAATGATATTCAGAATTTAAGGCTTCTGGAACTATTTTCCATACGTAAATGAGAGTAGCTGATGATGGAATAGCCGACGTTTCCTTTCTCTCTTCACTGACCTAGACACGACAACATATCAAAAAACACATTTCACCTGAACCGTTCCTGTACACGCCTTCGAGTTGAGACAGCTCCTGCACTCATTGGTGCAAGAATGTTTTGGGTCTCTTGCTCGAGGCTAACCGTGGCTGCACCAATTATCTGAACTCGGCGAGTTCCTGAATCGAAATCGTAATAGAATGTTATAAAAGTGTAGGTTTCATTTCCACCATAAGTCACTCTGGTTGATACACCATCAATCAAGACAGTAAAGGGTCCGCGTAGGAGCTCAATAGGGATTTGGACCTTACAATAAGCCTTGCCACCCGTAGGTCCAGTAACATTGAAGCTTATCTCCTTGTTTGCCTGGCTAAATGCTAAGCTGGAAACCGTTGAGTTGCTTTCTGTAACTACGCGGTATGTCTTGGGACCCCATCTAACCTGATGTTCGATCACAAATCTCTCGACGTAACCATACATTTTGAGAAACAAGAACACATCCTTATAGTCTACTTTTCCATCATAGTTGAAATCTGCGTTTCGATTGTATTTTGGGTCGCCCTCAACCTTCCCATAGGATTTAAGCAGAAGAAAGGCGTCCTTGTAGTCAACCTTGCCGTCCTCGTTTATGTCACCAGTTATTCTCACCTCAACAACGCCGTAAGTTAAAGAGTTGTCTATTGTGTCAGTTTCGCGGGGAACACTGTTCACTGAAGCTCGTACCGTGTAATTTCCATGTGCGATGCCCCGCACTTCCCAGACGAAGGCTAAGAGTTTTTCGGTGCCATTTGCAAAATCTGCGATGGTCTGTGGTATCAAACCAAGCCCATTGAAATAAACGGTTGCAGTCACGGAAGATTCATTGGCTGTTCCTTCATTGGTAAGCCAAACCCAGATGTTCATTGTTTGTCCAGCGAAGATTTCATTTACAGATGTTGAGACTCCAGAAATAGCGATATCATGCGTGTATATGTCAGTAATTATGAACGAGAGAATTCCTGTGGTGTTCCAATTGTTTGATGTGTCGTTTGCCCAAACTTGCCATTGTACAACAGCGTCAACAGCGTTGTTCAAGGTTTTTGTTACATTGCTCCAATTGCTAAGTCCACTCATAGGCGTCCACGTATCATTCTGCCACGTTCCTGTGTTGTTGGTTCCAAAGATAAAGCCACTTAATCCGAAACTGTCAGTCCATTTGACGGAGAAAAGCGCGGCTTTGCCAAAGTCGGTTTCATTGGTTCCAGCGTTTGACCAAGCTGGTGGAATGTAGTCTGGAATATAGGTGACCTCAAATTTGGCGAGGTCTATCTTAAAGTCAAACTGCAATGAAGTCGATTTGACTCCTTTAACCTTCATTTTCCATCTGCCTATGCCATCACGGAAGTGTGCTGGGTTTGTAGTGATGGTTTGATTCTTGGTTTCGTCAGAATTAGGCGTTGAACTCGAAATGTAGGAAACGTAGCCATTCTCGCTGATCGAAAAATCGCCCATCGTAAAGTTATAGAGTTGCAAAGTAACAGTCACGTTGACTGCAGTCCACGCGCTGTCAACCGCCCAAATAACTTGAGCCCAAAAGTGTATGTTAGAGGAACCGGTGAATTCAACTTCCATTGCAAACTCGCTTGGAGCGACTATATTGACAGCCCTCGTTTGATCAGAAGCGGCAAGAGAGTTGTCGTCAAGACGCAGGTAGGCTTTTCTACCGATACTAGCAGTCGCTACCTCAACATAGAAATCTATTTCTAAATAATCTGTCTGGTTAACGACAGCGTAACTAGCCCAACTGTATGTTCCTGAAACGGTGCTCCACGATGTTCCTAGATTAGGCGAAACAGCAACATTTGTGGCTATGATATTTCTCAAAGGACCGTCTGCTCTCCTAACCAGTATGTCAACGTTTGCGCGGACGGCCCCGCCTTCAGTGTAAGCTCGATAGTATATTGTCCAAGTGCTCGCTTCGATAGAGGATATTCCCTGGAGGCTGTAGACCAGTTTTCCCCAAAGTTTGCGACCTAGGGAATCAACCGCTGCACTAAAACTCATCCCTGTTGCATCAGCGCTATCTATCTTCAGTGAGTAGAATACTAAACCAGCAATAATTGTTGGCTCTTGGTGGGTATAGAGCGTCCTGGCAGTTGTTTGACTCAGATAGCTTCGGTATATTGCATAGTTTCCATCGTCAGCCGATAAATTGTTCCATCCAGAAACGTATTGGGTATTCCCCAGGAGGTTGTAGCCCAACGGATAATATGCTTCAACATCTGGATTCGCGTAGGCAAAAGGTGCAAGCTGAGAATTGGGCAGGGAGAAAACTGTACTTAACACCAAAGACAACAAAAAAATGCACGTTTTCATTCCAGACCTCATTTTCCTCACTATCCTTCGAAAATTTCGCACTCCCTTCTCCTTACAACTGTAAGATTGCACTAAGCTTTTATAGATTGCTTTAACCATAAAGAAACTTCGGAAAAAAACTTCTAGAGAGAAATCATATAGTCCAGTTCCAGTCAAAATTTAACTGTAAATCCGTCGATAGAAGACTATTTTCAAATTAATTTAAAGACCGTGTCTCCCGCCTCAGAATGACAGAGATATAAAAGTCTTGTGTAGAAAAATTCCGTTTTATTTTTATAGAAGATTAGTCCCACCTATTATTGCGGGAAGAAAAACAACATCGTAATCACTGTCGCGAGGCACACAGATTCTTTCTTTCCCCTACTCTTCCCGCATCAAATTTATGAAACGCTGAATTCCGAGAAATTCACTGGGTGGTCTTTCATCTAATTTGCATTTTTGTTCTCAGCGTTAGTTTCATGTCTTCAAACATGTTGAGAAAGGCTAATCCCCGATCAGTTAGTTGGTAGCCATCACCATCAATTTTGATCAATCCGTTAATGTACATCAACGTCAAATATTTTTTAAACTGGTCAGTGCTAAGATTCGCGCTTTGCATAATATTCGTTTTTCTGATGCTCTCTCTTCTGGCGTCTTTAACAGCCCTCAAAATGTCTCGAAGGATGGTAACTCTATCCCTTTTCATGAATCGAGTGGGCGGAACGGAGCGAGGTGTTTTTTCCAACCATAATATTGGAATGTAGGCCATCCAAACCCCCTTATATTCCTATTATCTTGACAGATGTAGATAATTTTTTCTATAAACTCAAGCAGAACGACCTGAAAACGATACAAAAAGCAATGCCTCTTCACAAGACGTTTAGACAGTTAGAGGTACTCCTCGTTCAAAAATGACTGAAGTAACTTTCTATCATAAGATGATCGTGAAGAGAACGGACACTTCAGGACTGTACGGCACACCATTGAACTGTGGAAGGTCTGTATATGCATTTGCGAAAACTCTGCCAAATCCAATAAATGCCCACGATGGAATTTGAAGGTCAACAATAAAAATCTGAAGCGTGCCGGAGGGGACAACCCAACTCCGCAATGCCATGTGTCCAATAGGTACGCCACTCGTATCGTATGCTACCATTGTGAAAGCTGCCACTTTGGAGACGAAAGCAATATTGTTCACAGTCAGGTTGAAGTAAATGTGCTCTCCTCTCATGAAGTCAGTTTTGCTTTGACCGACAGAGTCAACTGTTTCAAACTCCTTGATTTCGATTATCCACCCAAACAGAAAGGTGAGGGTGTCTTCGGCGATCATACCTATGACTTCAACCCAAGCTCGGATGTGCCAGATCCCGAAAAGCTCGGTGGCTTCATTGCCCATCCATGGAATCCGAAACCTGACCGTGGCTATGCCTTCCGCGTTTGTGTTGTTCTCTCTATAAAATACACCACCCTTAGGGTCAAGCACCTCGAAAGCCACCATTTTGTTTGCGATGGGTTCCAAATCAAACGTTACGTATGCGTATAGTATAACCTCCTCCTGAGGCCCAAACGCGTCGCTAGGCATTCCTGGACCTTTACCACTGTACGGATCGGGTTTTTGCGTATAGACATCAATCATAAGCCCGGAAACCCTGAACGGAACAGTGTCGCTAATCGTTTGCTCTGAGATAGAAGCAACCGCAAAAGCAACCCAAGTGCCAATGATCTGTTCTGGAGGGCTTGCTGATGGTATGGTGAAATTTATCTCCGCAACACCGAATGAATTCGTTTCCGCAGTTCTCACTAGTACGCCCGTTCCAGTTGGGTCATGGACCTCAAAAGCCACTAACTTGTTTACCACAGGCTCAGAATTGTAAGTCACCAGACCAAAGAGTGTCACTCTTTCACCTGGGGCAAAAGTTCCACTTGCTTGGTATAACCCTTCCCCGCCTCTCTGCGTGTAAAGGTCTATCCACGCCCCAGAAGGATAAACAATCACTGAAAGCGATTTTGAAAGAGAACCACTTTCTCCAATACTGTCGGTCACTGTCAGAGTCACGAGGTAATCTCCAGGACTCACATACATATGAGTTGCAAAAGGATCGACTTCATTGACGGGTGGCGTGCCATCACCGAAATCCCACCCATAGTTAGTGATAAATCCGTTGCCTGACTTGGAACCTGAGGCATCGAAGTTAACAGTGACATTAGTATAGGGAATAATTGGAACAAAAAAGAACGAGGCCTGAACAGCGGCACTCATAATTGTCGATGGATTTTCAATTGGAACCAAGACAGAGCCGATTGCTGCATTCGCAGAGGCAAGAGTAAAGATTAGACTAAGTATCACCGCACTGGTAATCGGCTTCTGCTTCAACGGTTTTCTCTCTCTTCAGGATCTTGGGGGGTTAGTCATGTTTTCATCTGAGTATCGCGAAGGCGGTCGATATTTCTGGGCAATAAGGTATGCCTCCATCCTTGAGGGCGTTCGCCGCCGCAGTTGCGCCTCCGATGAAGGACCAGTAAGGAATCAGTACGTTGAAGAGGAGGTCGAGTTCCTCGTATCCTGGCGGTATCTCTACTTTGTAGTATGCCCATCCGATAATCGTGTTTGCCTCATCGTGGAGGCTTATCGTGAGAGTGACGTTTCTCGCAGTGAAAGCGATGTTCTGCAGTTTAAGTTTGAATAAGACATGCTCTCCCTTTGCAAAATTCGTTTTCGAGTTGCCGAATTCGTCGATGGTTTCCATTGTTAGCAGTTCTATTATCCAGCCGACTTTGAAGGGAAGCGTGTCATTCGCGATTTGTTCGTTTACCTCAACCGTAGCCACTACCTTGTGGAGGCCAGAGGGTTCACCTGTTGGCAGTCTAAACTCTACCCTGGCAATTCCATCTATGTTTGTGTTGTTCTCTCTTACCAAAACGATGTTGTCGCTTGGATCAAATAGAACGAAACTTACGAGCTTACCAGCTACAGGGTCGTCGTTCCAAGTCACAAAGGCCGATGCAATTACGTTGGCTTGGGGTTCAAACGCGTCGCTTGGTTGATTTGGACCTTTACCACTGTACGGATCGGGTTTTTGTGAGTAGACGTCTATAATCAGTCTGAAGGGGATAACTGTTATGCCTTTGGAAGTTGAGCCAGTTAAGAGGCTGTTGTCAGTTACGGTTAGGGTTACGGTATAGTTTCCAGCAGCCATAAAAACGTGAGTTGTGATTGGGTCACTCTCAGTCACTATGGGTGTGCCGTCACCAAAATTCCATCTATACGATATTATGACTCCGTCTGGGTCATAGCTCGCTGAGGCGTTAAAGGTTACAGTTTCACCAGCGTATGGGAATTCTGGAGTGAAGAAGAAGCTCGCTATTGGGTAAGGTGATGGAACAGGTGTCCAAGGACGCATGAGTGGATACCAATCGACGTTTTGATGTGGCACGAGCGTGTCGCCAACACCATCTCCTGCAACCCTTGGCTCACCGAATCTTCCAACCCCGCTTCCGTCGTCTACTCCTCTGTAGTCACTCCAGTAGTTGCCCTTTGTTCCAGGTCGGATATTGTCGTCCCACAAGTTTGCGGTGTAAGGCGTGTTATAATGATATTGCTGGACCGCGTTGTCGATGAAGTTGTTGTAGTATATGTTGTTGTTGGCGACTTGCCAGAGCACTATGCCGTAATTGGTGCCTTTTTCAATTGTGTTTCCCTTAATCAGTGTGTAATTTGAGAATGAGAGGCGCAGACCGTAGGTGATACTGTTCGATATTTTGTTTAGGGTTACGTTGTTTTTGTTCGACCACTCTAGTAAAATTCCGTATCTATTGTTGTAGAGAGTGTTGTTTTCAATGTTGTTGTTCTCAGAGTTGGAATATATGTACATGCCCCAGTAGAGGCTAGCGTTAACGGTGTTTCCTTTTATGGTGTTGAAGCTGGAAACATACGTTCGTATGCCGTATTGATTGTTCAAAAACACGTTGTTC
>Ga0315314_1002788_pt1 | contig 14193 bp, 8 predicted proteins | sample TDP9_MG_FD_203631 | JGI IMG/M metagenome (GOLD analysis project Ga0315314, IMG submission 203631) | Freshwater sediment microbial communities from Lake Towuti, South Sulawesi, Indonesia - TDP9 | ecosystem: Environmental > Aquatic > Freshwater > Lake > Sediment | place: Indonesia: South Sulawesi...
ACTACTGGGACTTTGGAGACGGTGACGATGCATGGGGGGTAACCGTAAGCCACTCGTACTCTGATGACGGAACATACAAGGTTACCTTAACAGTGACGGATGACGACGGAGCAACCGACGATGCTATTTCAACTAAGACCGTCTTAAACAGGCCTCCTGTCGCCAAGTTCACAGAGTCTGCAACGAACGTGGTTCCAGGCCAAGTTATCTACTTCGACGCATCTGGCAGCAATGACCCTGACGGGACAATCACCAGCTACTTCTGGAGTTTTGGTGACGGAGACACTGCCACAGGGGTCACGGTGAGTCATGCGTATGCAAGCACTGGAACCTACAAGGTGACTCTAACCGTTACGGATGACGACGGAGCCACAGCCTCTGCATCAGCTACCAAAATGGTTTCGAAGCCTGTAGGGGGTTACGCCACTCCAATAGAGAAGCCCAAGTTGGTGGAACCTCGGATAACTCTTGGTTCCGCTCTTATGGCTGTAATACTTTTAACGGTCTTTTTGGTTAGATATAGAAAGCAGGATCGCAGAAGAACCCTAGCGGTTCTGTAGTTGTTGGAGAATTGTTCTGATGCGGCCGACGGGGCGTAAGAAAGGTAGGAAAAGAGGGTTTCCTTTCGGGGGAAGGCTACTATACGTGATTATTGCTGCTGTCTTGTTGTGTCTTCTTGTTTACATAGTTTTATTTCATTATAATAGTTCCCCTAATAATCCGTCTGATGGTCAGGGGTCAACGCCTAAGGCCGCTATAGTGGACCAGTTGAGCTTTTTCCCGGACAGCAGAAATCAAACTTTCGTGAGTGCGTCCAGAACCATTTTGGAGACAGCTGGTTTCGAAGTGGATTATTATAATGGTACAGACATTACAGTAGAGTCTTATAGGGGCATTCTGTCACACAACTACGCCTTGATAGTTTTTAGAGTGCACTCTGCCCTAGAATATTCTGGGAACGAAACAACGGGTGACGTGGATCTCTTCACTTCGGAATTGTACAATGAGACGAAAGTCTCGGAGGGGGGAGATTACTTTTGGGATGCATATTTTGAGTATGTTGTAAAGGTTTACTTCACGTTTGAAGGTCCTTCATACTTTGGAATAAGCCCAGGGTTTGTTCAGCATAGTGGAAAGTTTGATGACGCTACAATAATTATGATGGGTTGCGACGGACTAACGTATGACACGATGGCTGAAGCGTTTATTGCAAAGGGCGCCGAGGTTTATGTAGGGTGGAACGGGTCTGTTACTTCGGATCATACAGATAAAGCAACCGTACATTTGCTGAGGGCTCTCTTGATTGAGAAACGGACAGTTAAGAACGCGATAGCGGAGACAATGGATGAGGTGGGACCTGACCCGTCTTTTGAGGATTCTAAACTATTGTATTATCCTGTTGGAGCGGAAAATTATGTTATCCCACTAGGCAGGGTAGTTTTTCCCTTCCAAACGAATGGATGTTGCCTAGCATGTTTCCAACATGAAACTGAACGTTGGGTAACAAGGGCTTTAAAGAAGTATATCTTGGGGGGACATATTTCTCGCGACGTAACATGCCTTAAGAACAGCGTTTTGATAGTCTAGTTTAGGTGAAAAAACTTGAGAAAGCTTCCAGCATCTTTACTTCTCGCGGTTCTCGTTGCCAGCGTGGCTCTGACGGTTGGAACCGTTAGTGGAGTATCGGGTCCTCCGGAGGGAACGCTGGCTCTCTTTGATGCAGTTGATATGGATCATGCTGTAACATGGGTTAACGGCAGTGAACCTGGGACATACCCATACTTTGATGTGAAGGTGATGGTTACCAACGTCTCACAGTATTACAGCACCGTGTTCAGCTTGGTATGGGACCCAGCAATCCTAGACCTAACCAGCATCACTGCAGGTAATGCTACAGAAATCCCTCCGGGCGTCACAGGTCCAATATATTTTGGTCCGTCGTACAGTGAGTGGAACCACGCAACTGGTGAATTGCGCGAGTGGGTTTACGGCCAATTGGGTCCTGTGTGGGGAAGTTTACATTGGTATAACGAGACCACGACGCCCGTCTGGGGTTGGGTGGCGACCCTAACGTTCAAGTTTGTAGGTTCGCCTCCAGCGGTTGGTGAGCCCATCGACACATACATCAACCTTACGTATCTAGAGGCTGGCTATAAAACGGGCTGGTATAAACTTGTAGACTACCAAAGGAGACCGTTTGCGACGCTGGTGTCATGCCACTTCCGCTACGAGACTCTGATCCACGACTTAGCCGTCATCAATGTCGTTCCATCCGCCTACATAGTGAATGTGGGAGAGCCCGTTAACATTGACGTGGTCGTCGAGAACCAAGGCAACGTCGAGGAGTCCTTCACCGTCAAATTGTACGCTGGCTTAAGTCTTATTGGAACGGATGTCGCCACGTTAGCTGCGGGAGCCAAAGGAACCTACACTTTCGTGTGGACAACCACCGCCATAGGCAACTTCACCATCAGAGCCGAAGTGCCGCCGGTCACGGGCGAAGACGACACAGCTGACAATGTATGGACAACCACCGTTTGGCGCATTCAAGTCATATCAGAGTTCCCAACGTTAACATTCTTGCTGCTTCTAATGACCCTTATCTTAGCCGCAACCATAGTGAAGAAAAAAGTCTGGTCAATTAAAGGCTGAAGCCTACAAGAGCGAAACAGCACAAAACTTGATCTTTGCGGCACCTATATTTCTAGTGTTCGCCAGCCGCTTTTGGGTAGCCTTTTCATCCTCTAGTTTGCTGAAAACCCTTTTAATAAATCGACTATGTTAAAATTTTTTAATTTTTTTTAAAACTTTTTGCATTTTTTGGATGTATTTTGATATATTTATGTGTAGAAGCTAGATACGGAAACGCTTAAAAGCAGAGATATGCAATTTATCTTTTGTTGAATGAGAAAGGAGAGAGGAGAGTATAGCAATGAAAGGAAAGCAGAGATTAGGTTTGCTATTGGTTACAATGCTTGTCGGCGCTGTCATGGTTGGAATCAACGTTCCTAGCATTAGTGCTGTTCTGCCCCCTGCGGCAGGAACGCTGGACCTCTTCGATGTACATGACTGGGACCACAATGCAAGTGCCTTAGTGAGCCACGAAACTGACACAATGCCCTTGTGGAAGAACTTCGATGTAAAGTTAATGATAACCAACGTCTCACAGTACTACAGCACAGTATTCAGCCTAGCATGGAACCCATCGGAATTGGATTTAATCAGCATTACTGCGGGTGACGCTACATTCAATGCAAGCAAGACCATGTTCGGTCCTGCCTACGCTGAATGGAACCACACAACGGGTATACTGCGCGAGTGGGCTTACGGTCAGCTAGGTGCTGACGCGGGAAGTGTAAAGGCATACGCCGACCCCACTTGGGGATGGGTGGCGACCCTAAGGTTCAAGTGGGTAGGCTTGACGCCTCCTTCGATTCCATCTCCAATCAGCACATGGATCACCATCACATACATAGAGAACGGTCACAAGACAGGCTGGTACCACCTCGTTAACGGTAGGACACCATTCCTAACGTTAGGACAATGCCAGTTCTACTACTGGGCTAAACTAATGGCTCGTCGGCGACCAACAGCCTCCTTCTACGTTAGTGCTCCACCCTCGCCGCCATACTACGAGAATGAGTTCGTCACGTTCGACGCCTCAGCTTCAACTGGCGGCTGCGACGGCGACACAGATCCAACACCCATCACAGAGTTACACTGGGACCTTGGAGACGGCGTCACCGAAGTCTACATCCAGGGCGTAAACTTCACTTGGACTCCAACGCACAACTACACCGCAGCTGGAGACCTGACCGCAAAACTATACGTTGTAGCACCCGCTGTTGGATGGTACTCCCCAGACTACCAAAACACGTCCACCACGTTCTCTCTGCCAATAAAAATCTCCAAGAAAGCCATGATCTTCATCGACCTCTATACTGAAAGCTTGCGATGGCCAGAACAACTCTCACCGTACTACACCACCATCTTCATTGGAACCGGACCTGGTGTGGATGCCGATGCCTATTCACCTCAGGAAAACGTCACTCTACGCGCCCTAGCATGGTGGAACGACGACGCTGTACAGAACAAGCTCGTCATGTTCAAAATTGAGGGACCCACCAACCCAATTGAGAACATAACCCTGTACAGAACCGGCATAACAAACGCGACAGGCATAGCCAACTGCACCTTCAGAATACCGTGGCCATGCACAAACGCTGAAACTATCATCTTCGGAACATGGACAGTTACCGCACGTGTCAGCCTCGCCGAAAAAGAACTGGAAGATGTTCTGCACTTCCTAGTCGGCTGGACTGTGGAAATAACCTCAGTGGTAACAGTGGATGGCTTGGGCGCTCCCAAGACCACCTTCAAGAAAGGCGAATGTGTGGGCGTAATAATAACTGTGACAAACATCGCTATGGAAGTCAGATACGCCTTGATAACCGTCGTTGTCTACGATGATGCAGGTGCAGTAATCGGCAGCCACAGATACGGTGCGTGGGTACCTCCAGGCGGAGACACATACCAGACAGAATTCTGGTGCGTGCTAGAGGTTCCAAAATGGGCATATACTGGTCCAAGCGGCATGGTATACGTCAACGCCTATACACCAAGACTGCCTTGGTGCCCAGAAGTAAGCGCCGGTCCAATAACAATAACAGTCTAAACCTTCGAAAACCTCCGAACCCCCTTTTTTTTCTTATACTAAACAAGTCCACTGCTACCCAGAACCAAGCCCACGGCAAAGCCTACACGCGTCAAGGGCTATATTCCCTAGGTGGCAATATCCTTTAAGAACTCCCCGTTGCAAAATATGTATAGAAAACTGTTACAAAAACAACACTTAACGGAGGGCTACTTGGGCTGAAATCGTTAGCACTCCTAACGACTTTCCTGTCCATCCTGCTGCTAGGAATAATGCTTCCCCTATCCGTGCATGCGAATCCCAGTTTAAACCTAACAGTTACAACAGATAAAAAAACCTACTATCCACGAGAAAACGTGAAAGTAGATGGAACCTTCCAAAATGACAGTTCACCCATTTCAGACGCACTAGTAGCCATCCAAGTAATCGAGCCAGACAGCACCCTCTTCCTTTTTAGAACAGTAACAACCGGCACGATTCCACAATTCACCCCCACCGTGAGGGTTAAGAACATTTCTCTCCTAACCGGCGAAGCCGGCAATCCAACAGACACCTTTCACATTCCGATTCCTTTTCCCCCACAACTCTTCGCGTATTTTCTTGTAACTCTAGAAAGCTATGAGGAGGTGAACGTTACGTTCGCACTCACAGTATTCGATGAAAATATGGTTTGCCTCGGCTCCGACTACAGCGTCCACAGACCTTTACCCTCCGGCAACCATTCTTTCACTTACAGAACACCCGTAAACCCATGGACCTCAACTGGCACTGCCACCGCTTGCGCCAACCTCTACACCAACTACCCCTACCTGGGCGGATACCCATTCAGCCCGGAGAATTCAACGACTTTCCAGATCGTTCGCGGCACCGAAACAACAAGTGGCGGCAACAAAGCAACCAAAGTTCAAACCACAGGAGCAAACGGAACATACAGGTTCAATTTCACGCTATCGTGCCAGCCCAAGATCGGCACCTACGCAGTTTACAGCAGCGCATACGGACCACCCATAGCTAAGGCCAACACAAAGTTCAATGTAGACCCACTGTACTCCAATCCTAAAGCAGTCTTCTACTGGACACCGCTTTACCCCCATGTAAACGGCACAGTAACCTTCGACGCCTCATCTTCCATGCCAGACGGCGGAACCATTGTAAATTACACGTGGGACTTCGGCGACGGCACTCCTCCAGTTACTGAGAGCGACCCCGTGACAACCCATGTCTATAGAGCGGCTGGAACCTACACCGTGGCTCTAAACGTCACTGACAGTGAAGGGAAATGGGGCACCGCTTCACAACCCCTCGAGGTCTTTGCAGCTTATAGCCCCACCGCCAGCTTCACCTATTCACCTCCCGAGCCCTTTGTGAACGGAACAACCACCTTCGACGCCTCATCCTCAGCCCCAGGCTGGAACGGAACAGCCCCCACAACCATCGTCAGCTATGCTTGGAACTTTGGCGACGGCACTCCTCCAGTTACTGAGAGCGACCCCGTCACAACCAACGTCTACACTACCGCTGGCAATTACACGGTGACCCTAAACGTTACAGACACTAGGGGCTGGTGGGACACAACATCACAAACCTTAGAGGTCTATATAGCGGAATTAAATCTAACCATTACAACCGATGAACCAGAAGGACGCTCGCATTATTACCTTGAAATGGACCAGATTCCAATTCGAGGAAACCTAACGTTGGGTGGAAACCCTGTTGCAGACGGTCTCGTTGCATTAGAAGTAGACAACCCAAATGACTGGCCAGTCGTCTTCAGAACCCTAAAGACTGGTACAGCCCCAATTTCCGGAGCTGTTGCAAACATCACGCACCTATTTCTATGCGACGGTATAACAGGCGAACCCATACCTAGCAACAGCATCCGAAAAGATAGCCGCTATGCATATTTCAACGTATCTGTGGAGAATCTGGGAAACGAACCCCTATCTCCGCTAGTAACAATCAACGTCTACCAGAATCTTTACTCGCTAGGCGTGGAATGGACTATAGGACCCGTATCCCCCGGCCACCCACTTTCTGTCATATTTTCTTTCATAGCCCGATCATTTTTTGACGTTGGAAATGCAACGGTTTATGCAAGTGTCTTCAGCACGTTTCCACGCTCAGGCGGATACCCTTACTGCGAGGAGAAGTCCTCTACGTTCAGAGTGGTTGACGGCTCAGGACCTCCGGCACCCCCGCCAAGTCCGCCATCAGGCACAAACGGAACCTACAGCTTTGTCTTCAAAGCGCCTATAGATGCAAGGGAGAAAGGGTTCATACAGGGAACATACACAATTTGCGTTAGCACATGCTACGGACCAGGACAGGTCACAAACAGCACAACAATCACAGTCAAACTCTGCGGTGATGTTGACGGCGACGGATATGTGAGCGCTGACGATGTGTTCACCTACTTGTCGCCAGCCTACGGAACCAAACTCGGAGACCCCAAGTATAACCCAGACTGCGACTTCGATGTAAGCGGCTTCATAGATGCTGACGATGTGTTCACTTACCTCGCACCATTCTATGGAAAAAGAGCTTAAAAGAAGTGAGAAAGTGAGAATGCAAACTCGCCGACGTTTGCTTCCGCTCCACATCTACCGTAGGATCCAACATCTGCACCTCCTTCTGATTTCTCTGCTAATTGCGATCATATTTCTACAGCTTGCAGCCGTCAGAAGCACACCATCGTCTCCTCCTAAAGCGATTTTCGACTGGACACCACTTCATCCTTGGGTCGGCTGTACAGTGACCTTTGACGCTTCCTTCTCCATGCCAGACGGCGGAACCATCGTCAGTTACGCGTGGGACTTTGGCGATGGCACTCCCCTAGTTACCGAGGGCGACCCCGTAACAACTCACGTCTACACAGCGGCTGGAACCTACACCGTGACCCTAAACGTCACTGACAGTGAAGGGAAATGGGGCACCGCTTCACAACCCTTAACAGTCTCTCCAGTTTATGGTCCCACCGCCAGCTTCACCTATTCACCTCCCGAGCCCTTTGTGAACGGAACAACCACCTTCGATGCTTCATCCTCAGCCCCAGGCTGGAACGGAACAGCTCCCACAACCATTGTCAGCTACACGTGGGACTTTGGCGACGGTGCTCCTCCAGCTACCGAGAACGACACCATAACAACCCATGTCTACAGAGCGGCTGGAACCTACACGGTGACCCTGAACGTTACAGACACTAGGGGCTGGTGGGACACAACATCACAACCCTTGGCAGTTCATGAAGAAGCTGAAATGCACGATATAGCCTTGATCAGCGTGACACTTTCACCTCCAGTGGTGTATACTGGGAGAGAAACAGTTGACATAATAGTGGTTGTGGGAAATAGAGGAACAACTCCGGAAACCTTCAACGTTACCACATATTACAATATAAGTGCGAGTGGATGGAAAGCCATCGGAACCCTGAAGGTGACTCAGCTCTATCCCCTTTCAAACGAAACTCTGACCTTCACGTTAAGTACTTCAGGTTTAACGCTTTACCAAAGTTACAGAGTGAAGGCTGAGACAAGCGAGATTCTCAGTGACGTCAACCCCCTGAACAACGTTATGATTGACGGCACCATACGCGTTAAGATGGCTGGCGACGCCGACGGCGACCGTGACTGCGACGCCGACGATGTGTTTTCCTATTTGGCACCAGCCTATGGAAGCAAGATCGGAGATTCCAAATATGACCCGAACTGCGACTTTGACGGTGACGGCGACATTGACGCTGACGATGTGTTCACGTGCGTTGCACCAAACTACGGAAAAAAATCAACTTAGCACGCGCGTTTACATGGGAGAGGCAACTGACACAACCTGAAAAGACTCAACCTTCACTTATTATTGAGGATAAGGGCATTTAAAAAATCAGACCAAACTATCGATAACTCTTGCCTTAGTCTATTATCTTTTTCAGAAACTAATAAAATAGGGGTGCGCGCTAGATGCGCGCGCGTTTTTAGAGGTTTTAGCAGATGATCTTCTTTCCGTAGTTCGGGGCTACGTAGAGGAATACGTCGTCTGCGTCGCAGTCACCGTCAAAGTCGAAGTCGGTTTGTTTGATGAATCCGGGTTGCCCTTCGTGTTTTCCGTAGGAAGGCGATACGTAGAGGAATACGTCGTCTGCGTCGCAGTCTCCGTCAGCGTCCACGTCACCGGCCAACTTGATTTTCACTGAAGAGGTGTCCTCGTTGTTGGCGGGGTTAATGTCTGGGAGGCCAATAATGCTGGCGTTACCCTTTATGGGGTGGTTGCAGTAGCTGCGACCCGCGAGATTCCAGTTTAGTAATACGCTCGTTCGGGCGCCAGGAGCCAAACTTACGGTTTGGGTTCCTATTAGATGCCAGCTGGATTCACTGTAGTAGGCAGCAACACTGACGTCTATGGGTATTGCGCCTTCGTTCTTAACTGTGACGTTGACTTTGATCGTCCACTTGGTGTACGCTTGGGTGTAGGAAGGCGCAACGTCGATTACTGCTACATCGCCTCCTCCTGTCACCACAATGTGGACGTAGCCGTGGCCTAGGTGTTCGGGCTCGATTGATCCGTCTACTATGTTGTATGGGTTTCCCATCCCGCCTTCAGTGTATCCAATAAGCTTGGTTTCTGGTCCAAGGGTTATGTTAGACTCTGAGCAGTGTCCCCCTACCGCCTTGAAGGTTACGTTAGCCAAGGTTCCAGGTCCATACGTCAATGGGGCCGGCTCATAGATGAAGAAGAAGAAGGCTCCTGTGAGCGACAGTTTGCCCGCCACGTTATCGTAGTTTCCAGGGTTGAACGTGGCACTGATATCTTTTGCTTTGTTGATGAGGTCTCCGTTGATGAGACAATATAGGTATGTTGCTTTCACTTGTACTCCACTCCCTGGCGCAGTCATGAATGTTATCATGCCCGTTTGGTAGTCTATGGTGTAGTCAATGCCCTTGGTCTTGGGAACGCCACCCACATAAACATCTTCTGAATCTGGAACGATCAGTTTTCCGGTTGTTTCAAAAGATTTTTTCCCGCCACCGCCAGTCCATGTGTCCGTGTAGTTTAAGCCGTCAAGACCCATCTTTAGGACGCTGGGGTTGTAGCTTAGGGTGAACTGCCAGCTATTAATGTCGTCTCCAGTATAGTTTGTTTTCACTGAGATTGTGTAGAGGTCGCTTGGACTCACAGTGGCCGACGCTGGTTTTATGTAGACAGCAGGGTATGCAGCTGCTGAAACCTTTACCGTGTTTACAGAGAGCATGCTGAGCACGCTGATGATAAGCATTGTGATGAGGGATATCCACAACAAGTTTTTCCTCATTCTTTTCACCTTTTCTCCCTTCTCTTTACATCATAATAAAACTTTTCAACAATTTAAGAGTTTCTCGAGAACTTCCCCTTGACACTGAAGAATTCCAAACCATGAAAAGTCTATTGCATTTTTATCCGCGCGACCACAAAAGCGTGTTCACATGCGCTTTGCACGGTCTCTAATCTTCCCCAACTTTCTTAAAATCCTAGAGCCAAAAATAATCGCAAAAAGATAGAGTAGAATCCAAACTATGAAATAGAGTTCTCCGTAGTAACTGTGAAACACTACAGCGGCCTCTGGTCCCACGTTAATCCCAATTATGTAAATGGAAGCTATTCTGAGGACGTTGACGATAAACGTGCCAACCGCTCCAACAACAACAATCGTTAAGACAGGGACCATTCTGAGAACGTTAACGATAAGCGCCTCAGCTACCAAAACAGCCTTTCGAGTTGTTTTGCGTTGCATTAGAAAAGCCAATCTTCTACTTCCAACCATAAACCTAAGCCTCTTCGGAACGGCGCCGTAAACCACCTCCCGTTGAGGATAGAAAGGGGTTTCTTTAAGAAAAAGCAGGATGACAAAAGTGTATATGAAGAGGCTATGCACCCCAGCACATGGCCAGTTGATTGCAAACACGAGCTGTGGCTCCTCCCCTCCGATCCAGATGATATTGATAAGCTCCTTTATCATCCTGTTACCCACTTGTCTTGTAAGCTCGTAGTGGAACAGCCGTGCTTTGTATCCCATCCAGTTGAGGACGTTGGCTGCGGACGAGGCGGTGAGGGGCACAATCTTTTGGAGGAGTATGAGGGTTCCGAAAGGATAGAATGTATCAGTCGTGTAGGACGCTCCTATTGCACCGAGAAAGAAAAGGGAGACCGAGAATCGTCTTAGTCCTTTGACTCCGTACGTGAGGAGGATAGAGGCGGTGAAGAAAGCAGTGAAAACCAAATATTCAAAGGATAGGGGCCAATGGTCTGTCAGGAACGCTTTATCATACCCGAATGGTGGTAACCCGAGGAGACTGCCTACTTCTATAACTTCCTGTCTCAGCCCAAACATGTATGTGCCGATTGCGTAGGCTGTTGGAACAGCCATAGCTACCACGGCTACCGGAGCCCTCACCCATTTTGACTTGCTAAACGTCTTCTTAGGAAGTCTTTCCCAACCTAGTGCGAGTTCTAGGAAGAACAGCCATAGAAAGAAGACGTAGGGAAACCGTCCCTTCCAGGTGGACTCAAACGAGTTTGGATCAAAAATGTAGAGTACAAGGATCGGTAAGACAATAGAGAAAGGGACGAAAAGACTGTTCATGAATGCCTTAATGCGGGCTGGGTAAAATCTCATTTTATTTGGCAATGGAAGAACTCCCTTCGATTGTTTAACATAATCAACATCTTAGAAAGAGACAACATAACTAATTAAGAGTTACCTAACCGTTCCAACAAACGCAAAATCGCATCTAAACTTTTTAGAGTCCAAGAACATTATGAATAGTTAGGGTGAACGATGTTGAAGAGGAAAGCGTCCACTCACACGTTTGTCGTGATTCTCCTTACGCTAGTTTCCCTGTCCTTATCACACTCCTCTTTCCCGAAAATTTTGAGTGCAGAAACAATCAATGTTCCAGAAGACTACCCAACGATACAAGCCGCTATTAATGCAGCGACTGCAGGGGATACCATTTTGGTGGCTTCAGGAACATACTATGAAAACCTAGTTATAGCCAAGTCTCTGACGCTTCGGGGGGCTGGAAGCGACGTCACCATCATTGACGGAGGCGGAACAGGAACTGGAGTCAAGATTGCCGCGGACAGCGTGAACATGAGTGGTTTCATGATTCGAAACAGCGGGGACGGCGTCCACCTATACCAGTGCAACGGAGTTACGGTGAGCGACAACAAAATAACCTCAAACAAAAACGACGGCATCTATGTAGAATCTTCCGACGGCAACACTATCCGTGGCAACACAATAACATCAAACAAACTCGGAGGCATATTCATAGGATATTCCAGTGACAGCACAATCAGCGACAACCTGATAGCTTCAAACGCTCACGAAGGCGTCTACCTGTGCTATTCAAGTAGCAACACGGTTAGCGGCAACATCATAACCTCGCATGCCAATTGGCCCGCCATATCCCTGGAGGATTCCAGCGGCAACACCATCGGTAACAACACGCTGTTCAGCAATAAGTGGGGGATCGACTTATACGAAGCGAGCGGCAACATAATCGTAGGCAACACTATATCAAATAGTAGTTACTATGGGGTCAGTTTATTTGAGTCCAGCGGCAACGCCTTTTACCACAACAATTTCATCGGCAACGCAGAGCATGTATCTGTCAGTTGGATAGTTCTCCCAAAGATAAATTCTTGGAACAATAGTCTCGGTGAAGGCAACTATTGGAGTGACTATAACGGCACGGATGCAGATGGTGACGGTATAGGTGACACTCCATATGAAATAGATGCAACTAATCAGGACAATCATCCACTCATGAATCCTTACGATAAAACGAAACCCGTGGCAGATGCTGGTCCAGACCAGCTAATCCTAAATGGAACAAATGTCACTTTTGACGGTAGCAAATCCTCCGACAACTTGGACATCGTAGATTATGGCATCGTGGACTATACATGGACCTTTACAGATAACACAAGTCAAGTCCTGACAGGTGTAGAGGCTAATTACACATTTCGCAACATCGGCAATTTTAGCGTGACATTAAATGTGTCTGACCATTCAGGCAACTGGGACACAGACCAGATGTGGGTCAATGTTACAGAGACAAGGCTGACTCGAGACGTAGCCATCACCAGCATCAAACCATTCCCAATCACGGTGACCACCGGAGACTTGCTCCTAATCAACGTAACCGTTGCCAACCAAGGCAACATGAGCGAAACCTTCAACGTTACAGTCTACTACGACTCGAGCGTTGTCGGTATGAAGAAGGACATCTCTCTGGCTTCAGGAGCCAATAACACGGTAAGCTTCAACTGGAACACAACGGGTGTACCTGGCGGCAATTACACCATAAAAGCCGTGGCAAGCATTGTAGCTGGGGAAACAGACACCGCAGACAACGAAGGCATTGGTGACAAAGTCATTGTTGAGAGATTAAGCAGTACTATCTCAATCTCTGCTCTTCCACAAACCATCATTTTTGGCAACAGCACAACCATCAGCGGGTCCATTATTCCCATCCGTGTGGAAGTGAACGTAATGATCCACTACAGTCTTTACGGGGGCAGTTATAGCATACTCAAGAATGTGACAACGGGCGCTGATGGAAGCTACTCCTACGAATGGACGCCGAACACAACTGGCACTTACGAGGTTAAAGCAATCTGGCCAGGAGACGCAACCACTCTCCCAGCCGAAAGCAACGTGACAGCAGTCACTGTAAATATGGCGAGCAGCACCATCTTACTCATCGTCAGCTCAGCCTCAGTCACCGTCGGATCAAACATAACCATAAGCGGAGCCATCTCCCCGGCGCGAGCAGGTGTTAACGTAACAATTGAATACAGACCCAGCGGTGGAAACTGGACCACGCTGGCGACAGTGACAACAGATTCTGAAGGTAATTATTCATGTGATTGGAGGACCACAGAGCCCGGAAGCTACGAGGTTAAAACTAGCTGGGAAGGCGATGACAACACCTTAGCTGACGAAAGCGATGTATGGAATGTAACAGTAAAAGAGGGTGAACCAGCGACTGACATCTACCTGTACGCAGTGGCTATAGCAGCCGTAATCGTTCTGTCAGCTACGGCAGTTTACGTTTTGAAGGTTAGAAAACCAAGACTAGCAAAACAGCCGAGAGAACACAAATTGTAGAGACTTCAAATCCTTTCTGAATCTTGAAGTCTACCCCGAAGCACAGAAGATTGGAAAGATAAAGCTTAAAACACCCGTGTCCTAAGGATAGAAAGCAAGCGCCAAAGAAAGTTGAGAATGAGGGAAACGCTTGGATAAAAGCAAAATCATTGCAGCCTTCGCGACACTGATACTCACAACAGCGATCATCGCGTCGCTCCTTCCACAAGCAACCGCAACCCCAACAATGATAACCACTTTCGCACCAGACAGCGGACCCGTCGGAGCAACTGTAGAAGTCATCGGAGAAATTGATACCCCAAACGGATCATACAAGATTTTCTTTGATGAAGAAGAAGTGAAAAACGGAATAGCTGTGGACGGAGCTGTTAATGACACCTTCGTCGTGCCTCAC
>Ga0315314_1002789_pt1 | contig 14189 bp, 10 predicted proteins | sample TDP9_MG_FD_203631 | JGI IMG/M metagenome (GOLD analysis project Ga0315314, IMG submission 203631) | Freshwater sediment microbial communities from Lake Towuti, South Sulawesi, Indonesia - TDP9 | ecosystem: Environmental > Aquatic > Freshwater > Lake > Sediment | place: Indonesia: South Sulawesi...
CCCACTGCAAAGCCGTCGCAGCCCTAGCGGTCAGGATAGCGGAGAACTGCCAGGTGAGAGGTCTGGAGGTCAACCTCGAGCTGGTCGAGGCAGGAGCTCTGCTACACGACGTGGGCAGAGCATTCACTCATGGAATAGACCACGCCATAGTCGGCGCCAAACTCGCGGAATCCCGCGACCTGTCACCATCCGTCATTCGTATAATTGAGCGGCACATGGGAGCGGGGATAACCGCGGACGAGGCGGTGAAGCTTGGTCTGCCAAACATGAGCTTGGTGCCGGAGACGCTGGAGGAGAAGATCGTATCCTACGCCGACAAGAGGGTTGAGGGCAGGCACTACGTGGAGATCGAGGAGACAATCCAGAAGTTTGCGGATGAACTCGGACCGCAACACCCTGCCATCCAGAGGCTGAGGGCGCTTCACGGCGAGTTCTCCTCTCTTGTCGAGGAACAGTAGATCGAGTTGCAAAGGCTAGGACTCTCCGAGAGGATATACGGTCCTTACGCGAGCTCAGCACTCGCGGAACTTCAAAAAAGCCTGAGCTACTTGGTAGAGGGTTTGAAAGCCGAGGTTAAGATCGCTGAGGTCACGAGTAAGGGATGGGTTGTTGTAGAGGTCTCGGGAGAGGATGAAGAGGTCGCCGTCACCTACCTGATTCGGCAACTCGGACGAATCCCATCAAGCGTAAGCGAGCTTAACCAGAGTGATGTTATCAAGGGCAGGGTGGCAGATTCCGGAAAGGTAGGGTATGGGCTGTACGTGGATCTGGGCGTTCTAGATGCCGACGCTCTGATCCCTCTCCACACCATTCGAGCGCAACTTGCGAAGAGCGAGGTCCTGTCTCTGCGGAAGGTGACTGGGCTCTACTGCCTCCACGACAACTTCCCCCTAGAAATCCGTGTAACAGATGTGAAGTCGGAGAGGGGGGAAATCTCAGCTGAGATCTCCGAGGACCAGATGGCGAGGCTCCAGTCCTGGGTCAATTCGATGCTTGAGAGGTTGTTGATCTTGGGGGCGCCGGAGACACGGATAAGAAGCGCTCTGCACAAGACCCGCCACGGACAGGATGTTGTGAAGATCGAGTACCTCGGCTTCCTCGAGCACTCAATCGTCTGTAAGATCGGAACCCAAGCCCCGGGGCTGATAGCCGCCCTAGGTCCACTCCTCCCCAGAGTGCCGATGTACGCGTTCAACCCAAAAAAGGTGAGGAGCACAATCGAAGTCGCCGACAACTGAGTCTGAACGTCATTTCTGCAACTCGACCTGCCCTACTTTCTTATGCCACCTATTGAGGTGAAGTAGCACAAGTGGGGCTCCCTACACTCCAGTTGCGTTGAATCATCCTCTATTAACTAAGCTTTGACTTCATACCGCTGGAAGGCTAGCGGGGTGTCCAGAGAGCCAGCCTCGCCTTCTTGGTCATCTCCTTGGCTAGATCCTCGATTGGACCGTGTTTGATGCACCGGGCCATGCAGTGCTTTACACACGCTGGTTCCAAGCCTTTCCTTGTACGGCTCACGCACAGGCTGCAATTCTCGGTGGGAAGGGGGATGAAGGAGAGGTATGGTCTGCCGTTGGGCAGCATTTGGACCATTTCGATTACCTGTATCCCCACGATCTCCTTTGGTCTATGGTACTCTTGGGCACAGGCTACCTGACACGTGAAACACCCGGTGCAATACTCGTAGTCTATTAGGAGACCGTATTTGACCCCCTTATTCATGGTTGGCATCATCCTCCAAAACCTTGTAGACTTTACAGAGCGTGTGCTTAATCGGTGCTCCTAGACCGTCCTTTCCTTGGTACCCCATGGGAATGAGCTGGCTCACATTCGATTTCCAGACGTCAAAGAGGGTTGGCTCTGCACCTTTGCTCTCGGGGAACCACCAGCCGTGCTCCGCCATCACCATCCATTCAGGCACCACAGGGGTGACTTTTGCCTTGAACCTGCATCTTCCAAACCAATTCTCGACCCAGACCCACTCCCCGCTAGTGATCTCCAACGACCTAGCCGTCTCGGGATGAATCTCAACAAGGGGATGTGGATGGATCTGCCTCAACCAAGGGATATTCCTGTGTTCCGAATGGAAGTAGACCGGAGACCGTCTTCCAGTGGATAAGATCAGGGGGTACTCCTTCGCCAGCTCTGGTTGACTGATTGGGGTGAATGGGGGCTCCTCGTAGTGGGGCAGAGGCTCCAGCCCCCACTCCTCACGGAGGGAAGAGTATAGCTCGATCTTTCCGGATGGGGTTTGGAATCCAGGTTTTCCATCCTTTCGTAGCAACCCCCTCTCAAATCTGTGATACGGGGCGCTAGGGTGGCCTTCTGGGGGTATAGCCCAGCCGCCCTTCTCCTGTAGCTGACGAAAGGTCATGCCAGACGGCTTCAGGATATCATCGAAAAGATCGTGGATCGTTTCCCATTCGAAATCCGGGTCAAATCTCTTCGCCAACTCGAAGTTTATCTCCACGTCTGGTCTGCACTCGCTCACGGTCATTACCTTGTTTATGGTCTGAAGGGGCACCCACCAGCTTCTGACCCCGTCCTTTTCTAGGAAGGTCGCCGACGGCAGGACGATGTCGGCCAGCTGGGTGCTGGGAGTATGAAACAGATCGACGGCGACTACGAATTCGAGCTTCTTGATGGCTTCCACCCATCTTCTGGGGTCCATGCCTATGCCCCCAATGATATTGCATGCCTGCATCCACATGCCCTTGATGGGGTAGGGGTCTCCTGAGAATATCTGTTCAAGAACTAGGTCTGTCTGGGCCCTCCAGATGAATCTGTTCAAGGGTCCGTACCGGTCCGCTCCGATTCTTTTCTTGTCAACTTCCTTGGACTTTAGCTTGATCACTCCTTCTGCCCCGGGGAGAGCATACGCGACCGCGTCGAAGGCATAGCGGGAGATCACGTTCCCGCCTGGTACGTCCAAGTTTCCGGTTAGGCACCAGAGACAGGCTATTGCCTGGGCTGTGGGGGTAATTGCAGGGGTCATATCAATGGGCACCCCCCAGTGTACAGATGCCGGTTTGCTCTTTGCGTACAGGATCGCTGCGTCCCTGATGTCTTTCTCCGGGACCAAGGTGATCTCTGCCACTCGCTTAGGGGGATACTTGTTCACTTCCTCGCAAAACGCATCCCAGACGGTCCTAGTCTGCACCAGAGTTCCGTCTTTGAGGCTGACTTCGAAATGTCCTGTTAGTGCCAGCTTCGCCTTCGGTGACTTGTACGCAGCTTCATCCGAGTCCCAGACGACCGGCCTCTCATTTTCGGTGTCCCAGACAACAAAGTTGCTCTGAGATCCGCCATCAACCAGGTCGCTCTCCCGAAGCAGTTTCCCGGTATCGCTTCGAACGAGATGATGCGCGTTGGTCCATTTTTCGACGAAGCCTTCATCGTATAGCCCCTCGCTGATTATGACGTTGAGGAAGCCCATCGCCAGGGCGCCATCCGTTCCCGGTCTTAGTCTGAGCCATTTCGTAGCCCTTGAGGCAAACCACGATAACCTGGGGTCGACGGCGATGATTTTCGAGCCTCTTTTCATGAGGTCGATTATCCAGTGACCGAATATGTTGTCTGGGCACGTGGCGGGGATGTCGTAGCCCCAGACCACGATGCACTCGGGGGTTTTGTACCTCGGGCTTTCGTAGCGGTCAGCCAGCCACTGACCAGCGTCGATCACACAGTAATCTCCTTGGATTGTCTCCACAGCTGATATTCTTGGACTGTAGCAGGCAATCCCGCTCAGGCTGAACATCACGTTGGGACTGCCATAGGCGTAGGCGAGCATGCATATCCAAGGTCCGATATCCCTGCCGGTTCCCATAGAGAAGATGAAGCTCTCTGGACCATACTCCCTGCGTATCTTCTTCATTTTTCTCTCTATGAGGTTGAAAGCCTCATCCCATGAGATCTCCTCCCACTTTCCTTCGCCCCGTTCTCCAATACGTTTCAGTGGACGTGTGAGGCGGTCTGGATGATGCACGTACTGGGTCATTGCAAGGGCTCTTGCACAAAGGCGACCCTGATTCCAAGGGTGTTCTGGATCACCTTCGATTTTGACCAGCTTGCCGTCCTCAACGTACACCAGCACTCCGCAGCCGCCATGGCAGCCGGGTCCAGCGGACCAAGTTGTAGTACGAAAAATCTTCACGTTCCCTCGGCTCATTACTAAACTCCCCCTTTTCGGACATCTCTTTCAGAGGCACACGTGGTGAGAAACTTGGTTCTCATCCGCCTCTCATACTGAGACCCATCTTGAGCAGCTTGGCTACCTCGGCGACGCGCCTTCCAACGCCTCTCGAGGATTTGAAGCCCAGTTCGTCGTCCATGACCGCGTTTACTATCCTGCTTCTCTTCGGGTAGGTTACCCCGCTACCGCCGTAGTAGCAGCCAGGAGTATCCTCTGGACCAGTGCCAACGATTATCATGTCGTGTACCAGGAAGAAGTGGTGGATCATCTGAATCGCCGTTTCTTGACCGCCATTCCGATTATAGCCCACCACTATCGCGCCACCCACCTTGTTCGTCAGTTTCCCACCAAGATTCTTCGTATACCTGACTAATGGCTCGGTTCTGTCTATCATGGTTTTGAGTTGACCTGAGATTCCACCGTAGTAGACTGGACTTCCGAGGATTAGGCCGTCAGCCTCGATGAGCTTTGGATAAACCGTCCTCATGTCGTCGTCATGGGTTGGACACGGGCGTTCAAACGTCCCTTCTTCAAAGCACCTGAAGCATGCACTGCAGGGATTGATCTTCAATCTACCAATATGGAGGAGATTTGTCTCGACATTGTCAATTGTTTCGGCTGATTTCAAAGCTTCCTTGACGAGTATCTCGGTGTTTCCATGCCTCGGACTGCCGACTATGCCGAGAACCTTCACAGACTCAATGTCGCTCTTCAAATCCCTCAACTCTTGTCAGGGGTAACTGCATATTTCGTTTCATTGAAAGTGAATACAAAATAATTGTGATGACTCTGGGAGAATTGGCGGGCCGGGGAGCATCGCCAAGCTACTCGAACAGCCAATCAGTAATATTCCATCAACCTCAGAAAACCACGAAACGAGTCTTTTCTAAAAAATTAGTGAGCCAGGCGGTATTCAGACCAAAATGGGTTTAAGTCCAAAACCAAATAAGTGATCAAACTGAAGCTTCCGTTGGTGATCAATATTTATTTGACATATCTACCTAATGAGAGTTGATAGTGATGGGTGATACTGTACCGCTTTATCTTGGCTCTTGGAAAGGAAGAATCCTTGAAGCAATTGCTGTACGGAACATACGTGATTGGAGGGGTCTCCTAACCTACACCCAATTAACACGAGAGAATCTAAACACAGCCCTTTCTGAACTTTATGAAGTAGGATTAATATCCAAGAATGATGAGGGACTTTACTGGATTGAAAACAAATATGTTTATAGTCAATATCGTTCTTATTTCGACAATGCTTCCCAAACCACAGAGCCCCTGATCCAACATGAAGACAAGAAGATTCTCGATGTTCGGAAAACAGTACCCAAAGAAGATGATATTTCGAAATGGGTTACTAAGTGGAGAGATTTTAAGAACCTAACATTTTCGTTAGATGCACGCCACTTCTTTTTGGAGGGAACATATATTGATGACCTTTCAAAAGATCTTATCAGGCAAGCTAAAAAGGAGGTATTATTGGTTAATCCATACATTGAACAATGTCATCTAAGTAATACTCTCATTGATGCCACAGAAAACAATGTGAACGTTATCGCTATCACTCGTCCAATCTATGAAGAAGACAAATACAAAGACGAGAAAGAGGCTTATCACGAAAGTCTGAAGAAGAGAAGAATACAGATTTATTATGATCGTCGCATCCACGCCAAGTTACTTGTTATAGATCAACGGATCGCCATCATTTCATCCATGAACTTCATTGTCTCCTCAACTGGAGGATCCTCATGGGAAGCAGGCATGATATCCATCGACGAATCCATAGTAAACTCAGTCCACAAAACCATTCATCAACTTCTCACAAGATTAAAAAGGGAGAGTTAGTTAGCTAATGTTAAATGTCATATACTTAATGAAATAGCTGTTGATTCTGGTGATTTTAGTGCCAAAAATTGAGGAGATAGAGGGAATAGGCCCAGCTTACGCCGAGAAACTGATTGGAGCGGGAATTAAAACAACTGATGATCTTCTTGAAGCCGGTTCAACACCCAAAGGACGAAAAAACCTTGCAAAGAATACAGGAATCTCAGGAAAGTTGATTCTCGAATGGGTAAACCTGGCTGACCTCTTCAGGATTAAAGGGGTTGGAGAGGAGTACTCCGATCTTCTAGAAGAGGCTGGAGTTGATACTGTAGTTGAACTCTCAAAAAGGGTGGCGGATAACCTCCACGCAAAGATGCTTGAAGTCAATGAGGAGAAGAAACTCGTTCGAAGGCCACCAACGTTAAACGAAGTCAAACAGTGGATTGAACAAGCAAAGAAGCTTCCAAGAAAGGTTGAATATTAGACTGCTTCCACATTCTCTTTTTCTAGGGCGCGCTGACCGCGCGTTTTTCGGGTTTTCTCGAAAACTCCGGAAATGGTTTCTTTTCGCTGAAGTCTGGTGGGCCGGGTGGGACTCGAACCCACGATCACTGCCTCGTAAGGGCAGTATCCATAACCACTAGACCACCGGCCCATGCATACTAGCGTTGGCAGGTTTTGAGTTCGTGACGCCATTATAATAGGGTTCGGGTGATTGGGTGCGCTTGGCTCTAGCTGTAGAACTGCTTCAGCACGTCGTCCCGTTCCATAGTTCGCGAGCAGTAGTGGCATCTCAGCCTGATCGGGTGCTCGCTCTCAACGAAGAACATCGGTTGGACTGGCTCTTGGCTGTTGGAGACGCACGTCGGGCTGACACATCTGAGTATCCCGCGGATGACCTTCGGCAGCTTCACCTTCTGCTTCTCGACCACGACGTAGTCGCGTATTATGTTGATGGTGGCTCTCGGCGCGAGGAGGGCGATCTTGTCGACCTCTTCGGGGTTTAGCTCTCTCCCCTCGATCTTCACGATGTCTTTCCGTCCTAACGTGTGGCTTGGGACGTTTATGACGGCGCTGACCACGTTGCCCTCGCGTCCGTCGATTCCCAGCATCTTGAGGACGACCAGCGCGTGTCCTGCGGTGATGTGGTCGATGACGGTTCCCTCCCTGATCTTCCTTACCCTTAGCTCCTCCTCGGACAAGTCTGGTTCACCTAGCTACTTCGCGGGGTCAACCGCCATCTTGGGTTCTGGGGATAAAAGCGTTGTTGGATGGGTGTGAGAGGGTCCCAGAGACGGGAAGAGCCGACAAGCTTTAGAGCAGTAGAGCTTTCACCACTTCTGAGAAGTGGAGGGAGTGAGCATGCGCGAGGTGAGCCTTGAGGGGAGGGACATAATCTCGGTCAAGGACTTCACGCGGGAGGAGGTTGAGCACGTCCTGGAGGTGGCGGACGTGATGGTTCCTCTCGCTAGGAAGGGCTCGGACCTCCTTCACGGGATGATCCTCACCACCGCGTTCTTCGAGCCAAGCACCCGGACCAGGCTGAGCTTCGAGGCTGCCATGCACAAGCTCGGTGGCGCCGTTGTGGGCTTCGCCGATCCCGCGGGCACCTCAGCCCAGAAGGGTGAGAACTTGGCTGACACGATCAGAGTTCTGGAGAACTACTCTGACGTGATCATCCTGAGGCATCCGTTGGAGGGGGCGGCTAGGCTCGCCGCCGAGTTCTCAGCTGTGCCCGTGATCAACGCCGGGTCCGGCTCCGAGGAGCATCCCACCCAAGCGCTACTTGACCTGTACACGATCAAGCAGGAGAAGGGCAAAATCGACGGGTTGAACATCGCCCTAGCCGGCGACCTCCGGTACGGAAGGACCGTACACTCCCTAGCCTACGTCCTATCCCTCTTCGGCATAGGGAAGCTCTATCTGGTCTCTCCAGCCCTTCTGAGGATGCGTCGCGAGGTTCTGGAGTACGTGGACAAGAAGGTTCCGGTGGTCGAGACCAAGGACATCGGTGATGTGATTCATGACATCGATGTCCTGTACATGACTAGAATTCAGAAGGAGCGGTTCCCCGACCCTGAGGAGTACTTGAAGGTGAAGGGGTCGTACAGGATAACGGCGGAGAGCCTGAAGAACGGCAAGAAAGACCTGATCCTGCTCCACCCGCTTCCGAGGGTGGACGAGATCGCCCCTGAGGTGGATCAGACCCCACATGCGAAGTACTTCAGGCAGGTCTGGAACGGGCTGGTGGTCAGGATGGGACTGCTCGCTCTGGTCCTGGGGGCGGTCGACTGAGGCGGTTAGGCGAGCACCTCGAGCGTCGCTTGGTACCTTCTCCTGTCGTGTAGCTCGGCGATCTTGCCGATGTTCCAGCCGCTGACCTCTTGGTAGTATCCGGTGATCCTGCTCCAGTGCTCGAGGTTGCTGCCCTCAGCGCCGCACTCGGGGCACTTCTTGAGGAGGCCGTACTGGGGCTTCTTGCACCTCTTGCAGATCGTCAGGTCCTTTGTGTACGCGAAGTATCCTGTCAGGGTGTTCTTTGCTATCCGCTCGGTCAGCTTCCAGACCGCTTCTGGGTCGGGGTATGCCTCTCCCATGAAGACGTGCATTATCGTGCCGCCGTTGAAGAGTGGGTGGAAGCTAGCCTCGGTGTTTATCCTGCTGCCGAGTGATATCGGCGCTGAGACTCGGGTGTGGGTGGAGTTCGTGTAGTAGACCGCTGGAGCCCCGTTCATGCTGCGTCCCTGATCTCCTTGGACCACCGCGTTTGACCCGTATCTCTCTAGGTCTAGGAGCGCCAGCCTGTGGGCGGCGGACTCCGCCGGTGACTGGACGAGCCCGAAGTAGGTGCCTGTCTCCTTGGTGAACTCCTCCACGATCTTCCTCATCTCTCCTATGACCTTCAGCCCGAACCTCCAGCTGTCGGGGCTCTCGTGGAGCTCGTACCCGGTGTGCGCCTTCAGCATCTCGTTCAGCCCTAGGGCGCCGATGGTGACGCCCTGTTTATCGGGTTCGAGGTAGGGCGTCCCGTCGAACGTGTACTCGTGCTTCGCCTTGGCTGCGAGGCGTCCGTTGTTGTAGGAGTAGTCCGACCACTCCAGCCTGTAGGGCTGGTCGTCTATCGGCTGGGAGAGGAACGGGAGGAAGCCCTCGACGAGCCTCTTCTTGATCTCGTTTATCTTGATGAGCGAGACGTCCCTCGCCGCCTCCATCCGGGTCCTCAGCTCCTCGATGAGACGGTCGTCGCTGCCGTCAGCCTCGTACGCGCTCTGGGGCATGTTGATCGTCACGTTCTGGATGACTCCGCCGCGGAGGGTGCCGTTGCTCATATCCTCCTCGTCGTTCCAGTCCGCGTGCTGCATGTAGTACCGGCAGCACTGGGTGCACACCAGCTCCCCGGGCATGTAGGGGGCTCCCGCGTTGAAGTAGTAGGTCCCACCGAACTTGGCTGCCAACTCGGCTGACAGCATGTACTCCCGCGGGTACTTGTCCATCCAGCCGTGGTTGAGGCGGACCTCGAGCTTGGGCCAGTTGAAGGGCTTTCCCATGTAGTCTCCTTGGAGAGCGACCTCTAGGATCGCGTCGTAGAACTTGGTGACCTCGTCCGCGTAGTCCCCGTACACCCCTGTGACCGCCCCCTTAGGACCGACGGCGGGGATGTCGCTGTAGACGCTTGGAACCCCGGGTTCGAGGGAGACGCTGGAGAAGACTGTCTGCCCGCCCCGGGCTACATACATCTCTCCGAGCTCGAAGAACATGGTCTGGGCTAGCTGCTTCAGGCTGTCGTAGCTGAAGCCCCTGATGTACGGGGCTAGGAAGACGTTGAAGTTGTGGAGTCCCTGTCCGCCCCCGCAGTTCACCTGGCTCGCCTGTAGCACTTTGAGGGCGTGGAGCAGGGCGACCTCCGCCTTCTTGGCTGGTCCCGCGACCGCGGTGTGGGTTCCGGTTCCGTCCGCCACGAACCCGTGCTTGAAGAAGAAGCGCGCGTCGTGGGACTGGCAGAAGGGTCTCGTCGGGAAGTACTCGAGCTCGTGGATGTGGATTGCCCCTCTCATGTGCATGTCGCCGAATCTGACGGGCAGGATCTTCAGGAGCGTGTACTCTCTTATCGTGGAGTCTGCGAGTAGCTTGTGCACGGTTTCTGGGTTCCGCTGTAGGTTAGCGTTCTCTTTTGAGTACCAGTGTGTCCCCATGACCATCTTCTCTACGTCGGCTACGGGGAGCCCGACCCGCGTGTAGAGCTTGCGGGCGCTCTCTAGCTTATGCTCCAGAAGTTTGACGTTGACCAGCTCCCGCACTAGCGGAGCGCTCACGAATGTCAGGTCTAGATGGCGAATTTCAATCTCAACCTCTGACGCGATTCTCTTCGCGACTATTTGACCGACGTTTGCCTCGCTTATGAGGCTCATCGCTATCTTCCGTTTGTCGAATGGTTCTAGTCTGCCCTGCGATGTCCGAATGAAGAGGGGGGCGTTCTTTGATCTCTGCAAGGTATCAGCCTCCTTTTTCAACAAGTATAGAGATCGGAGATGCCGAGCTGCCAGAAAAAGATCCCTCGGTGAGCACATGATGAAGCGTGATCACAGTTTTTCGGCATCGGCTTCTCCAACCGTGTGGGAGCATTGGTAGTCTTAGCGTGGGATTTTAAGATATCTTGACATTTGTGTTTGAAAAAGTGTAGCAATTTGTCGAAAAATTTGCACTAAAGCCCTCCAAAAGCAAGGGGTAGTCGGGTTTTTCACTTGGTTGAGATGGTAGGGTTCTTTATATAACGTATTTCGCCCGCTCGGGGAGTGATCTCCTCTTGGCGTTTGGCCACCACCCGAGCGGTTTTACTCTCGAGGTCTGGCGGCTGTAGTGGATCAGGGAGCTGGACGATGCGCACTTGGGGCACTTGGCGATGACGCCTCCGAAGGTCGTGTGGCAGTTTCCGCAGTAGGAGAGGTCTCGGTTGTAGGCGAAGTAGCCCAAGTCGAAGTTTTCGCAGATGTGTTTTGTCGAGGCCATGAGCTTCTCAGGAGCCTGCTCTGGCTCCTCCAGTAGTATGGTTGCTATGTGACCTCCCGTGGTTAGGGGGTGGAAGCCGGCTTCTATCGCGAGTCTGTCTTTGACAGCTATCTTTTCTTCGAGTGGCACGATCACGGTGTCGCTGTAGTGGGGGAGTTCCCGTGATCCGTGTGCCCTTGCCACCGCCCATCCGTACTTCTCGACATCAAGCTCTGCGAGTCGGGTTGATGCGTCATCGGTTGGGGTTTGAGAAAGGGTCAGTCGAATCCCGTTCTTCCTTCCGAGGTCTGCTGTTTCGGAAGCCACGCGCTTGACCAGCCTCAACGCGAAGCTGGCGGAGTTTCGGTCTTCGCCTATCCGATGTCCGGTGTGGGCTCTGACCGCTTCGTCGAGACCTATGAAGCTGATGGCGCTTGTGGAGTTCCCTAGTCTGAAGTAGAGGTCTCCGTTAACTGGTTGGGCGAGGAAAGGCAGCAGTCTCTGACGGAATCGCCCCTCCATTGTGCGGTGCTTTATCTGGAGGGTGTCGGCTGCCAGCGCAAGTCGCTTGCTCAGGATCTCGTTGAACTTACCGTCGTTGCCCCTAGCATCATACGCCACTCTTGGCATGTTGATTGTGACGCTGTCCAGACACCCACACCTCATGGTGTCGAGTTCCCAGTCCTTCAGCCAGTCTGCCGTCAGTCGGGTTCCACTCGCCATATAGCTGGCGTACGTCTGCCACCGTCTGGTCTGGTTGGCGTAGGCGCACTGAACTCCCTTCGCCGCCAGCTTGTGAGCCTTTAGCATGAGGTTTTCGCTGCTGCTATCGCGTAGGTCTTCGCTTGTCACGTTGAAGACTAGGCAGGGATTGAGGAACGGCGTCTCCTCTGTGGTCTCGAGGATCACGTCTAGGATCGTGTCCAAGAGCGATCGGGCTTGGTCCCCGAAGTCTCTGAGGGACGCGTTCTCCCCGACAGCTCCCCCGACCTTAGCCTCGCTCAGGTGGTCTGGGACGTGGAAGTCGAGTCCCAGCGTGAGTTTGCAGGGAAGTCCGTTCTGGGAGGGTGTTCGGTTCAGGTCGAGTAGAAAAAGCTTGATAGACCGCTTGACTTGGTCTCGGGTGGAGCCCCTCACGTACGGGGCGAGAAGGACGTTGAAGTGGTCTACCGTCTGCTCTCCCGAGCACTCCGACCCGCATATCTTGAAGAGTAGGGATGTCACGCTCAGAGCCTCAGCCATGTCCTCTGGTGGTCCGAAGTTGAAGGCTGGTATCCCCGAGGGGTCGAATCTGACTCCGTCGCGTAGGAAGACTCTGGTGTCATGGTATACCTCGTAGGGCTTTACCACCCAGGTGTCCTCATTGCTTATGTGGATGTCTCCGGATAGGTGGGCGTCGGCGATCTCCCTCGGGAGCACGTTGAGGAGCGTGTACTCCTTCATTATGCTGGCTCCAGCCCGCTCTTGGACGGTCTCCACGTTCAGGTTGGACCTCCCCGCCTCCTCGATCAGCTGGGTTACGTCATAGACCGGAAGTCCCAGTCTGGTGAGCTTGTGTCTGTACTCTTGGAGTCCCTTCTCGATGAGGACCGCGTTCACGAACTCCCTTATCAGGGGGGCTGTGAGGTACAGGGTTCCGAGTTTGACCAGTCGCTCCTCGACCTCCTCGGCGATCTTCTGGGCGAGGTCTGTCGGGACGTCCGCCTCTCGGGTGAGTGACCGCGTGATCCTGCTCCTGTCGAAGTCCTCCATTGCCAGGCGGGAGGTCCTCACGAGGAGCTTCCCGTGCTCCCTCAGGGCGTGCTCGTCCAAGGTCTGAGCGAACTCGACAGCCATCTCGCCTAGGGGCGTCAGCTTATACTTCTTGTTCTCCCGGTCAACGTTCAGAAGCCCGGCTTGGAGGAGGTTTCGGAGGTGGTAGGCGAACTTCCCGGCGTCTCGGCTTGGGTCCAGTTTGACCGACGCCATTATCTCGCTGTACCCCAAGGGTCCGCGCGATCTTATGGATCGCAGCATCTGCAGGCGCACCGGGGCGGAGGCGGCGCCGAGTACCTTGGCGCTGATCTTCTTCGTTTGTGACAACTCTGATCTGGGCTCCAAGAATGTCCTCGTCGGTAAGTCTAGGGGCTGTCTAAGAAAATAAAGCGAACTGCGACGAGTTACTTCAATCGGCTGGAGCAATCAATAAATATGAACACGCCGCCTCCTGAAGGTGGTCGGGGCCGTCGGCTAGCTTGGTCTAGGCTTGGAGGCTCGGGACCTCCTATGTGAGAGGCGAGAGCCCTTCAGACTCCGGTTCAAAAAGCGGTGTCCGAGACGGCGCGGCTTGGAAGTCCGGGCGGCCCCACCAGCTACGCAAGAGGTGTGGGCTCTATACCCTCCTTTCTTAGAACTCCGCGGGCTGCTAGGACGCCTGTTGCGGCGGCAGTTACAAGCCCGCGTGACAGGCCGGCTCCATCTCCGGCGACGAATACGTTCTCTATCGGTGTTTCTAGGTCTTTGTTCGTGCGGATGAGGTTGGCGGAGAACTTCACCTCGGGTGCGTAGAGGAGGGTCGAAGCCGAGGCGACTCCCGGGATGACATTATTCAGCTTCTCCAGTCCTTCTAGTATGTCGGTGACTATTCTGTGGGAGAAGGCCATGGCTATGTCCCCCGGAGTCACGTTTGTAAGCGTAGGAACGACGTTCCCTCTTTCAATTCGATCCCATGTAGATCGTCTTCCAGCCGTCAGGTCGCCGAGTCTCTGCAGCAAAGGCCTGCCGCCACCAAGTGTGGTGACTTGCATGGCAATCGTTCTGGCGTAAACCGTCGTGTCCTCGAGCGGCTGGGTCAACTTGATCCTGACCAAGAACGCGAAGTTCGTGTTCTGAGATTTTTTGCCTGTCATAGAGTGACCGTTCACACCCACGAAGCTGTCGTAGACCTCTTGGCAGACGAAGCCCTCGTGGTTGACGCAGAAGGTTCTGACGAAGTCGTCGTACGTCTGGGAGTGGATGTGGAACTTCGGGTCTCGACTTACCTCGATAATCGGGGTCATCACGACCGCGGGCACTTCGACTCTGACCCCGATGTCTATGGGCTCGTATCTGGTCGGGATCTTCAGCCTGCGAGCCTCTTCGTTCAACCAGTTCGCGCCGCATCTCCCGGGAGCGGCGATGACGTACTTGCACTTCACCTGCG
>Ga0315314_1002790_pt1 | contig 14188 bp, 12 predicted proteins | sample TDP9_MG_FD_203631 | JGI IMG/M metagenome (GOLD analysis project Ga0315314, IMG submission 203631) | Freshwater sediment microbial communities from Lake Towuti, South Sulawesi, Indonesia - TDP9 | ecosystem: Environmental > Aquatic > Freshwater > Lake > Sediment | place: Indonesia: South Sulawesi...
TGCCTTCATCCTGAGCCATTCGATGCCATCTCTCATATTCGCTTCCGTAAGTTTGGAGGTCTCGGAAAAGAATGTAAACATCTGCTTCGGGACGCATCTGCTTGACGAGCAAGGCATTCTTGAGAGCCGTCATGCAGCAGATACGGGAGCAGTAGGTTCTCCCCTTCTCTTCCCTCGCCCCGACGCATTGAATCATAACTACCGTTTCCGGTTTCTTGAGCTGGCCATTCTTAAGTAGCCTTTCCAGCTCGAATTGCGTAATAACACTCTCAAGCTTCCCGTACCCGTACATTCCAGCCGGTTCAAAAACGTCGGCTCCAGTCGCTACGATAATGGTGCCCACTTCAAGATTCGCTGTCTCCCCGTTTTCGTTTTGAAGGCTGACATCAAAGTTTCCGATGAAACCCTTTACCCGCTTGACAACGGTTGATGTCCGTATGTCTATGTCTCTGTTTCGCTTCACGGCTCCGACGATCTTGTTCAACCCCTCAGAAGCGTCCGCCATGGTCGTGTACAGCTTATGTAGGTGCCGAAGCATCCCGCCCAATTCAGGCTCTCTCTCAACTAAGCAAACCTTGAACCCTTGGCCAGCGAGAGAAAGAGCAGCGGTCATGCCCGAGATGCCCCCGCCGATAACCATGGCCGAGGGCACCACCGCTATCTCCGGTTCCTCCTGCGGTGTGTGTAGACGAACCTTAGCAACGGTCATTCTCACAATATCCTTTGCCTTTTCTGTGGCCTTGTCCGGCTCAGCCATGTGAACCCAAGAGCAGTGTTCGCGAATATTTGCCATCTCGAAGAGGTACTTGTTTAGGCCTGCTTCTTCGCAAGTGGCACGGAACAACGCTTCATGCGTCCTAGGTGTGCAAGAGGCGACAACAACCCTGCTAAGATCATACTTCCTAATGTTTTCCTTGATTCTGTTGAGTCCCTCCGAAGAGCAGGTATAGAGGTTGTCCTCTGAGTAGACAACGTCCGGCAGTGTCAAAGCATACTTGACTACTTCAGGAACATCGACGATGCCGCCAATGTTGATACCGCAGTGGCAGACGAAAACGCCGATTCTCCGAGCCTGTTGGTCTATCTGTCCCGTTCTAATCCGCCCCCTTGTCAGTGGATAACGCTAACACTTCCGCAGCCCTACTAGCAGCTGCGCTTGCTTGCCCCACAGACTCGGGAATGTCTTTGGGGCTTTGGCAATAGCCACATATGAAGATGCCTGGAATGTTGGTGTCGACAGGTGCGAAAAGAGGGTCTTTAGCCTTAAAGAAGCCGTGCTCGTCGAGCTCCAATCCAAGAAGGACGCTCAATTCCTTGCTCGCCGCCCTCGGGATTAAGGCAGGGCAAAGCACGACTATGTCTGCCTCTATGCTCTTTGTCACGTTCTCGATAGTGTCTTCATACCAAAGAGTAAGGTCGCCTGTTCTCGGATCTTCCACTATCTCTCCGGGGAGTCCTCTGACATATTTCACGCCCCAATGGTTTTTGGCCTTGTTGACAAAGTCCTGATAGCCTTTCCCAAAGACTCTAAGTTCATTATAGAAGATAGTAACCTCACATTCCGGTTCATGCTCCCTAATCAGTATCGCCTCCTTTGTGGCATACATACAACAAGCGCTGGAGCAGAATGAGACTCCTCCCTTCAAACTTCTGGAGCCGACGCATTGAATGAAAGCAATCCTTCTTGGGATACGGCCATCCGACAGCCTTAGCAGGTGTCCACCAGTTGGCCCAGATGCAGAGAGCAGCCTCTCGAACTCCAGACTAATCAGGACGTTTCGGTATCTGCCGTAACCGTACTCGCTTTTCGTTCGAGCTTCGAATAACTCAAAACCTGTGGCAAGTATAATGGCTCCTACGCTAAGCGTGAGGGTCTGGGGCTTCTGGTTGAGGTTCACTGATCCTGTCCCACAGACTCTCTGACAAAGCCCACATTTCAAGCAATGTTCTTCGTCAATTGTATATTTGAGTGGAACAGCCTGGGGCAAAGGGATGTAGATGGCTTTCCGGATGCCGAGACCCATATCAAACTCGTTAGGAATCTCTACCGGACAGTTTTGAGCACAGATTCCACAGCCTGTGCATTTTTCTTCGTTGACGAATCTTGGCTTCTGTAGAATGCTCGCCCTGAAATTTCCGGCTGACCGACTTACCTCTTTCACTTCACAATACGTTAGCAATGTTATGTTGGGATGACGGAGGCATTCGATCATTTTGGGAGCAACTATGCATATAGAGCAATCCATTGTTGGGAAGGTCTTGTCCAGCTGTGCCATCTTTCCGCCAATGCTTGGGCTCTTTTCAACTAAGTAAACCTTCAACCCGCGGCTTGCCAAATCCAGACTTGCTTGCATTCCAGCAATCCCGCCGCCGATTACCAAGATAGAATTGTTGGCTTTCATTGTGCTCACTTTTCAGGCTAAGTGCATTGCCTCCGCAGCTAGTACTGACAGGTCGCACAGTTCTATTGTCACCTCTTCAGGTCTGACTGGAAGTTTCTCCCTCATCACGCACTTCCAGTGAATCTGGCACTTTGGACACGCTGTGACCAGTAGGTCGGCTCCTGTAACCTTCGCCTCCATCAGCCTGTCAAGTTGAACAGCTTTTGAGTATTTATTGCAGGAGAGCCAAGCGTTCACTCCGCAGCAGACGGCGTTTTCGCGGTTCCGCCCCATCTCAGATAGCTCTATTCCGGGGATTTCGGTTATGACCCTTCTCGGCGGTTCATACACGTTCATGTGCCTACCAAGTCTGCATGGGTCCTGATAGACTACCTTTCTCGGAAGTCCTGTGTCGTATTCAATCTCTCCATCATTGATCAACTCGGAAAGTAGTTCTGAAATATGCACAACCTCAAAGTCTAGGCTACCGACTGATTCGGGGTAGTCCTTCTTGAGTGTTCTGTAACATTCGGCGCATGCTGTAACCACCCGTTTTGCTCCTGCTTTCCTAATTTCGGCCACGTTCATTCTAGCCAGTCTTTCGAAGTTCTCTAGGTCTCCTGTCCAGAGCAGATCATGACCGCAGCATTTTTCATTGTCCAGCACCACTGGTTTTTTTCCGGCCTTGTTGAGTATTCTCACCACACTGCGAGCGATATTCAAGAGCTTCAAGTTGAAATCTTCAAAGATCACATCGAAGTATGGGAGACAGCCTACGAAGTAAAGTAGTTCACCTTTTGGTGCTATTTCGGCTCCTTCTGGAAGCCAGTCCATGCGCTGTTGCTTGAGGCTCGGATTTGTCATGATTCTCGATAAAGCCGTTGTTACTCCTTTATGAGCACAGAGTCCCTCCATCTGTTCTTTTGAGGCTACGCGTCTGCAAGCCCTTACAAACTCTGGGTACCGAACATCTGACGGGCATCTCTCGGTGCATGTAAGGCACGTGAGACAATTCCAGAGATCTTGGCCGGAAAGCATTCTGTCTCCGAAGCCCAGCAGGAATCTTTCAACTATACGCCTTGGCGAGTAGGAGTCTTTGATCTTCGATATTGGACAGCTACCCGAGCATTTTCCACACTCTAAGCAGTAGCGAACATTCGTCCTTGCTAAGGCCTCGGCAATCGTCTGCTCTACATCTAGAGTCGTAACTGCATTATGCCCTGCGCTTAGCGGATTTGGCTCCACCTCACCTAGAGCTTTTGTGAAATCGGTCACGATTTGGGCGAATTTGGCGCCTTCCGACGTTGAGACCCATTCTAGGCGCAGTCTCTCGGGCCCGAGTCCAAGCAGCCTCAGGAGCTCCCTGGTGCTCTTCATTCTTTTCTCGGCTTTGAGATTGCCACTCACATAATGGCAATCGCCCGGATGGCAGCCGGTGACAAGTACGCCGTCTGCTCCCATTTCCAGAGCGTTAAGCACAAATGCTGGGTCTACTCTTCCCGAGCACATTACTCTTATGGGTCTAACATTGGGTGGATAGCTTATTCTGCTCGTACCAGCGAGGTCTGCTCCAGCATAGCTACACCAATTACATAGAAAGGCCACTATCCTCGGCTCGGTCTCCATCGGTTAACCTCCCAATGCCGCCGTTATCATGGCTTGGATCTGCTTGCTAGTGAAGTGCTTCATGGCAATCGCTCCGATTGGACATGCGACGACGCATGACCCGCAACCTTTGCATTGCGCCTCAGTGACTCTGGCGACCAGCATAGGTACTTTGACGAGGGGCTGAACTTCCTCTACTTTGATAGCATTGTACTCGCATACCTCTTCGCACCTGCCGCAGCCCTTACAGAGTTCTTCGTCGACCACAGCAACAATGGGTTCAACCTCAACCTTGCCCCTTGCCAGAGGAATCGCTGCCTTCGCTGCTGCCGCGCTTCCCATAGCCGAGCTTTCAGTGATATCCTTTGGACCTTGCGCTGTGCCTGCCAAGTAGATCCCATCTAGGGGCGTGTCTACGGGCCTGAGCTTCGCATGAGCCTCTTGAAAGAACCCGTCCACACTTCTGGCTATCTTGAGTTTGGCTTGTATGTCAGAGGCGTCTGCGCGAGGGACCATCCCTACATTCAAGACCACCAAGTCTGTAGGTATAACCAGCGTTTCATTCTGGGTCAATACGTCTCGAACAGTAACGATGAGGCCACTCGGACCGGCTGAGATCGACGGCGGCTCTTCTGGCCTATATATCAGAAATAGAACCCGAGATTCGCTGGCTTTTCTGTAATAGTCTTCGTACCCCTTTCCATAGGTTCGTATGTCACGGTATAGGTAGAAGACTCTTGCATCTGGATACTTCTTCCTTATCTCTACGCAGCTCTTGAGGGCGGCCGTACAGCATACGCGAGAGCAATATCTGTTAAGTTGCTGATCCGCTTTGATCGGCTTGTAGATCCCGGCTTCCTGTCTTGACCCTACACAGGAGACAAAAACCACACTCTTAGGCGCAGTGCCACTCAATGGCAGTTGACCCTTCGTCGGTCCGTTTTCGTCCATCAACCTTTCAAGCTGGGGCAACGTTATGACTTTGTCATAAGTCTTATAGCCATATTCTCCTTCAGGGGGCTCATACGGATCATATCCAGTCGCGACGACGATGGTCCCCACATCGACTTCGAACTTCATTGGCTTCTCTTCAAGGTCAACTGCCTTCCTCTCACAAGCCTCAACACATTCTCCACATCTCGTACAGGTTCTACTATCGATGACATGTGTTCTGGGCATCGCTTCCTCAAAAGGAAGGTATATCGCCTTTCTCTGGCTCAGTCCAAAATCAAAATCATTTGGGACCGTGACCGGGCACGCTTTCTCGCATTTGCGGCAAGCATCACATTCATTGGTTACGTACCTTGGGTTTACGACGACCTTTACTTTGAAGTTCCCAATGAACCCCTCTACTGCTTCAACTTCGGAGTTGGTAAACAATCTGATTCGCTGATTTGATGCGACAGCCTCAATCATCGGCCTTAAAATATCCGAAGCCACCTCGCCTGTGGGGAACACCTCGCCTAGCTGAGCAGTCCTGCCTCCAATGGTAGGGGCCTTTTCTATAAGATAGACATCGAAGCCTCTTTGGGCTAGATCCAAAGCTGCTCTTAATCCGGAGACTCCAGCTCCAATGACCAAGGCTCGTATGGTAACACCCACTTCCTTTTTGGGTAGTTTCTCCAGAAGCCTCGTTCTGGCCACTGCCATCTTCACAAGATCTTTAGCCTTTTCTGTAGCCTTCTCCGGCTCTCGTGAATGAACCCATGAGCAATGTTCCCGAATATTGGCCATCTCAAAAAGGTACGGGTTGAGGCCAGCTTCGTCGCAGACCTTTCTGAAGGTAGGTTCGTGCATTCGCGGCGAGCATGATGCAACTACAACGCGGTTAAGCTTATGTTCTTTGATGTCTTCTGTAATCATGGTTTGAGCAGGAGCCGAACACATGTAGAGATAGTCTCTGGCGACGACGACGTTTGGCAGGGCTGCAGCATATTTGGCGACATCTCCAACATCGACGACACCCGCTATGTTAGTGCCGCAGTGGCAGATGTAGACGCCGATTCTTGGCTCGTCTTTCTCCTGCAATCTAGACATGATACTCCTTCTTCTTCCATCCCATCAGTCGATCAAGAAACTGGATGCTTTCATTGCGGCGGCGCTTGCTTGAATCACGGTATCTGGAATGTCTTTGGGGCCTTCAACCGTCCCGGCTATAAACACACCTTCAATTTCGGTCGTAACCGGGTCCGTCTTCAGGTTGGAGGCAACGAGGAATCCGTCGTCGCCAACCGGCACAGGCAGCATCTTTGCCAAACCCTCGTCTCTTGGTGCAACAAAGCCGGTTGACAAGACAACCATGTCTGCCTCGTGCTCCAAGATTTCGCCTGTCTCCGTATTCTCGACAATCAAGAGAAGATTTTGCGTGCGTGGGTCTTCAGTAATCTCGGCAACTCGTCCTCTAATGTAATTGATGCCGAATTCCTGCTTGGCTCTTTGGTAGAATTCTTCGAAGCCCTTGCCGTAGGCCCGGATGTCCATGTAGAATATAGTTTCATCTATCTCGGGAACATGTTCTTTGAGAAGAATCGCCTCCTTCGTAGCGTACATGCAACACACTCTTGAGCAGTAAAGGTTGCCTGACCTTTCGTCCCTTGAACCAACGCACTGCACGAAGGACACACTGCGCGGAATCTTCCCATCAGAGGGTCTAACAATATGCCCGCCTGTCGGTCCAGACGCACTTAGTAGCCTTTCAAGAGTCAGCCCTGTTATTACGTTTGGATAAATGCCGTACCCATATTCCTCCTTTTCTCGAGCATCAAAGAGATCAAAACCGGTGGAGACTATGATGGCGCCAACCTCAACTTCAACCTCTCTCGGTTGCTGTTGCCGATCAACCGCTTTTGTCTGGCAGACTTTCTCGCAGAGCCCGCAGTCTATGCAGCTTTCTTTGTCGATTGTATAGATGAGCGGAACAGCTTGTGGAAAGGGAACGTAGATCGCCTTGCGTAGGCCGAGCATTTCGTCAAACTCGTTAGGCGCCTCAACCGGACAGTGCTGAGCACACACGCCGCAACCGGTGCATTTGGTTTCATCAACGTAACGAGGCTTGCGGACAATGTTGACCTTGAAGACATCTCCATCCCTCTTGACGTCGTGAACTTCTGAGTATGCAAGGAGCTCGATATTCGGATGTCTTCCAGCATCCACCATCTTCGGCGTCATAATGCAAGCAGCGCAGTCTAATGTTGGGAACGTCTTGTCCAGCTGCGCCATTTTTCCTCCTATGCTTGGATTCTTCTCGACAAGGTACACTTTGAAGCCCTGGTCCGCTAGGTCGAGTGCGGACTGGATTCCAGCTATGCCGCCTCCGATGACCAATGCCGCCTTAGCCAACAGTGTTTCTCCTCGCCTAATGATCATAGTGCTTTAGCGATTATCTCATTGAGATCCATGACCTGAATTCGGCCCTCATTGCCCGTGGTCTTGACAGCGTCCTCGAAGGTTAGGAGACAGAACGGACATGCTACTGCCACTATTTCCGCTCCCATAGTGATAGCCTCCTTGACGCGATTTTCTGAAGCGCGTTCTCCAGGCACGTCGACCCACATTCTTCCCCCGCCACCTTCACAGCAAACACTTCGTTTCCCGGACATTGGCAATTCCAGAAATCTTACCCCGGGGATGCTCTCGATTATTTTCCTAGGCTCGTCATAGACATCATTATGCTTGCCGAGATAGCATGGATCCTGAAAGGTCACTGTCTTTTCGACCTTCTTCGGAAACCTAAGTCTTCCTCGATCAATCAAGTCTGCGAGATACTGCGTGTAATGCCGCACTGCAAGGTTCTTCCTTCCGTATCTATTCTTAAACGCGTTAAAACAATGAGGCGAAGTGGTGACTATCTCAGTTACACCATAACGGTCCAGAAGGCTTAGGTTTTCCTCGGCTAAAACGCCAAACAGCCCTTTCTCTCCAAGCGCGTATATTTCATTCCCACAGCAACTCTCTTTCTCTCCTAGTACTGCGAAATCCGTTCCTGAAGCATGCAAGTTCGTTACCAATGCTCGGGCTACCTTTTGCGCCCGAGGGTCATAGGACGCGGCGCATCCAACGAAGTATAGAAGCCCCGTCTTCTCACCCTCTGAAACAAACTTCACCTTCAAGTCCTTAGCCCAATCAGACCTCTTGCTGCGGCTTATTCCCCAAGGATTTCCGTACTTGAAAACCCCTTCCAGAGCATCTCTCACTGTGGGGGGAACATATCCCTCTTCGACAAGTAGGCTGCGTACGCTGATGAGCGTTTCCATCGGGTTAACATCCCTAGGGCAACGCTGCGTACAGGTCGAGCATGTGGTGCACAGCCAAAGACTCTTATGCGAAAGAACCTCGTTTCTGAAGCCAAGCTGCACCCTTCGTATCACTTGGCGCGTTCGGAGAGCCGACCTAGTCCCCACAGGACAACTAGCAGAACACGCGCCGCATTGGATGCAGAGGTTCACCTTTTCAGCGCCTGCTTTCGCTACGGCCTCGGCGAATCCTAGATCCAGATTTTGAACCTCCCTGACCTCCAAGTCCCTAGCCAAGTCTCCTCTCATCACCTGGTAACCTCTGCAGCTCTAGCCTTAGCAGCGTGTTCGGTTGCTTATCTCATGTAGAGAAGGAGATGACACTTTTGTATTTATTTGGTGATTACAAAGAACCAATTGACGTCTAATTCTGGCTAAATTTCCTCATCAAGTTGATGAAAATGCGATGCGACATCACGTTGACAACACAGTTTATGCTTATCAGCAAACAGCATTACTCGTGTTAGTTTCAGCCGAAGAGGTCGTGAAAGAGGCGAAGATGGCAACCTTCGCGAGGTTTCTGGGGCATTTCAGAAAGAAGCCTCTTCGAGCGACAATTCGTAGATGTCTCTCGCCGCCTTTCTGACCGAATCTCGTCGCCCGCTGATTGAGATGCAGCGGTCATCTTTGAACTCAATTATTACGCCAAACTGTTCCGCAACGTCCTCCACCCTTTCTTCAGCAACTGGTTGCTGCAAGGACAGCTTCACCCAGCGTTCTTCGGGACCTCTGGGGAGACTAGGGACACACTCGGATTGCCCATAGATCATTGCGAGGCCCATTTCAGCCCGTTCAGCCCTATCGATCCTCTCCAGCCATTTGTTGACGTATTTTTGGTCTAGGTTCATGGCTTCTGAGACCAGATCAGATCTCACTTTGCCGAGAATATGCATTAGGTTCCGGAAAGATTCCTCAATAATTGCGGGGTCTTTAGGCGGACTGGTGGTGCCTGTACGGATCAAATGGATCAGTGTTTTGCAGTCTCTTAGGTCGGAGGCAACGTGAACACAAATATCCCTCTGCCTTAGATCCTGGAAAAGATCAGACAAGACCAGCCAAACTTGCTCCAGCCTTCTGACCTCAACGTCTCCGAGCAATCCTGACCTCTCACTCTACCAGTGTCAAGAGCTTGATTAAAGCTTAACGCTTTGATATAGGAGCGGTTGGGACCTTAGTTCCTGAGAAGGTTGATGAGGTTGGTCAAGGAAAGGAGTGTGTTACGATCTCTTGCTATCACGTGACAGTGCGGGTCTTTGCTCGGCTGTGTCCCAACAGAGGAGCAGAATAAGGTAGAGTAGATTGTGGTTCTCACGTTGACTCTCGAATGTGCTGCATGGAGCATACTCCCAAGTACTGTCAGCTTCAGCCTCCGAAAGAGCCCCCTTTCGGGCCTATGTAGGGCTCCCGGCATCTTTAGTACGGTGTGACATCAATCTTCTCCCACGAAATGCTTGTCGAAGTATCGAAGTCTATGACCTTAATGTCTAGTTTCTCCAGAGCCTCCCTCAGGTTGTAGATGCAGGTTCCCACATCTCTCTTGTCGCAGATTATAGCGCAGATAATGTCGTGTGTACCGTAGGTTTTCCAGAGGAACTTGACTTGGTGCATTCCCTTGAGGAAGCTTGCCGCTCTCTCCATGTCTTCTGCGCTTACGTTCATTCCAACTATCACTGCCGACAGATTAAGCTTCTCAAAGTTGGGGAAGGCGCTTATTCTCCTTGTTATCATCCCCATCTTCTCAAGCTTGTCGATCCTACGGTAGACGGTGTTTCGTCCCGCGTTGCACAGTTTCGCAAGTCTATCGTAGGAATGGACGCCGCTGCAAATGTGTCGTATGATCTTCCGATCAAGGTCATCCATTGAGTTTTTCATAGCGAACACTTGGCATACAATTCTCAAGATGACTATAAAAATGTGATTCTTTGCCCAACGATCAGTTACAATAAGCCCTCACTCAGAATTGAGCTTCGGGATTGAGGGTGCATTTCGGTAGCCGAAGGTATCACGCATCGGTCAAAAGGATCGGCGGGAGATGGGGTATGCTGAAATGTCTCTGTAAGACTCTACATGACACAAGCCTAGACTTGCCCGCCTCCGTTCGAACCGACCTGGAGGTGGCTAGGTTGATGATTGAGGCAGGCGGGGGACGTATAAGGGATGCGGAGGTTCTGCTAGACTGGGTTGAAGGCAAGCTGAGAGAAAAAGCCGTCTTCTTGGATAATCTCTCTTACTGGGAGGGTTTGTTGCGCAAGGCGAAGAAAGGGGAGCTGACTAAGAGAGAGTTCGTAGAAGCGCCCTTCATGAAGGGATTGCTTGAGGAACACGGGTTCTTGGGTCACTGTCTTCCAGATATGGGGATTGAAATGGACGAACAGAGTATGACGTGGACAGAACAGAAACCCTTGGAGGAGATAAGAACCATGCTAAGTCTGTGCCAGAAGCTGGTAGTATTAGGATGCGGCCTCTGCGCGACAATAACCAAGACTGGTGGAGAAGAACAGGTTGAAGAACTTGTTAGAAAGCTGAAGAGCGAAAAGGTTGTTCTGCGTTCCACGGTTATGGAGTCGCCATGTGATATGGCGGTTGCGAAGAGGGATCTGAGAAATCTCAGACGAATAATCGCCGAGGCCGACGTTATCCTGGCGCTTTGCTGCGGTAAGGGCGTTCAGACGCTCGGAGATCTGACGGGAAAAACTGTGGTGCCGGCGCTGAATACTTTGACCTGACCACAGGAAGCTTCACTGGATCTTTCTCTGATCGAGCATTCTCCTTGCTAGTGTTTTTGAATGTTGATAGTACATCAGGTCTATGATCGAGTCCCAGTCAGTCTTTCTTGAATTGTAGTAGGGAAATTCCACGGCTGAGAGCTTTGCGAGTTGGTCTGCATCAAATAAAATCTTGAATGCTTCTGGAGGATTCTCCAATCTCTCGTGGTGAGTTCTTATGTTCTCGCATGTCTTCGCTACGAAATCATCAGAATAGCCAAGCTGTCTAAGTAGGCTTAATGCTATATCCGGACCTCTCTCGGATTGTTCCCGTACAGTGCTTCCACCTATATCGTGAAGGATGATGGAACAGAGGACCGGTTCTTCCAATCCATCGATCGATCGATTGGGAATTCGTCCGGAAAGGAAAGATACTGACAGATAGACAGGAGAGAGTGTTATGGCTCGCTTATGAGATGGGTTTCTTTGACTATCCTAGGAAGATCAATATCTCGGATCTCTCGCGGAGGCTGGGGATCGGCCCATCGACTCTATCAGAAATCGCCAGAAGAGGACTGCAAAGACTGCTGAAGCATCATTTCGAAGCCTGAAGAGTCCAGAATGCCAGAAAAACTTCGTGGTTTTGATAACGTCGATCAATGGAGAAATGCTAGGTACTATGTTCATGGGATAACTACCCGTTTCATTCTCCGGAACGCTTATCCCCCGGTGTCCCTTAAATTGAAGCAAGCTGGCACATAATGGTATGGGAAGAAAAGAGTCTGATGATGAAGTAATCGATCGAGCCGCAGAGAAAGTTGCAAAGACGCTGAAGAGAGCGGAGCGTCGCCCCTTGACATCTTCCCATGAAGCCAAGGGTCCGATGCAATGAGATCGCTGTGAGTCGTGGAACACGAGTTCCCAAGATTCCCTGGACCATGGAGACATGTGGCTGTTCCCGCTTAGCTTCTAGACCCGGTTTGAAAGGTCTTGAAGGAGGAGCAACTACTGGATGCTACCCGTGGAAATGCTTTCATGCAGGAGACATCTGCTGGCAAGAGTAACCTGAAGGTCAACAAGGTCCACGGTGACGTCGATAACCTTAGCCGTCCTAGCAATATTCAAAGGAATGGATTGGTGACAGTATTCGCTTAGTTGGGTCACATTCTGCTGATGGCATGTGATAAGTCTTGGTTGACTCTCTGTCTGAGCTCTAGCTTATGGTTTCCACTCTCATCTGCAGGGCTTTTAGCAATGGTAGCACATCGGATTCGGCTGCCCGTCTTTCAAGGTATACTCTGTCAAGTCTTTCTTTCCATCCGATTAGCACAGAGACCACATCGCTTTCGTCTCTCGCTCTCCTGTCAGTTCTTGCCAGTTTGTTTACAATGAAATCTTCTGGTCCGATGATCCACGCTTGTAGTTTCTCCGTCAGCTCCACCTTTCTCTTTCTCGATAGCAGCTCAGCACCGAATCTGATTCCATCAGGCCTTTGCCACAATTCAACATCCACGGCATTCTCAGTATCAAAGAGGTAGATGCCTGATGCTTCAAGTTGAGGTGTCGCGGTTGGCTCAAAGCCCTCTCTTCCCAATTCAGCAATCAGACGCTCAAGGATTCGAATGTCTGCAACTACTATGGCTACATCAATGTCTTGGGTCGCCCGGATCTCGCCGTAAGCGGGGAGAGCTAGGCCTCCAATAAGCATGTATTCTACTTTTTCTCTCTCGAAAACCCTGACTAGTTTTCGCAGACAGTCAGCGAGTGACGGAGTTCTTGATGCGGAAGGCAATCGTATTCAGCTCAAAGAATCTCCTGTATGGGGAGATATTTCCCTTCTCCAGAGATTTCCTGAGAGAGATCTGGTGCCGAGAACTTCTTATATCATTGTCATTAATCTGGATCATGTTTCTCTTGCACTTCTGAAAATCGCCCAACATTTTCGCGCCCAGAACGGTAATCCTGTAGGTTTTTTTAGGTCTGCCTTTCTCTCTACGGTATGCAAACATGCTACTATTTTTTCTAAAGTGAATCAGACCCTCTTGCTCCATTGCTTTGAGAAGAGAGATTGTGTCTTCATGCCGAGACCTCATCTTTTTGGCCAAGTCGCTGACACCGTACTCTCCACGGCTTATGATCTGGAGTAGGGCTACTCGCTCCTCGAGCATTTTTATTTCCCTAGGGGAATAAAATTGCCCACGATACTTAAAGCTTGCGGATATCTAGATCCACATATACGCTCCCCGAAGCCTTGGTGTATTGCTGAACAGGGGGTCGACCACATATCGTCTGAGTTTCGCGCGCGTCGGTCTGCAGATGAGTCCGCCTTCTTCCAAGCTCTCATCCATTCTTTGTGGGCGCTGATTTGGACGCCTGCTAATCTTTCTTATTCGTCCTCGGGAAACGTCTATAGTGTAAGATGTTTCTTTTCCCACACATATTTGGCGCTAGCGTTTTTTTTCCGTGAAGAAGACGCCCAAGTTGCGGGGTAGAATATCCAATGATTCGATTGGGTCGAGATGCTTCAATTTTGCAGCAGTTGTTGCGGGCAGTTGATCGAGTTGTACTCCTTTCAAGAGAAGTTCCGTTTCTTCCTCTGAAAATTCCTCTGTTTCCTCAATCCAGTGTGGGAATTCCCTGTTCTGTGGGCAGACCCTTTGACAGTGGAGACATCCGACTAGGCAGTTGTGCCAAGTGGGGTCTATCCAAGCTGGAAAGAGAATATCGCCCTTTCTCTCGTTGTGGAAGACGAGGCAACGTTCGGCGTGGAGCAGAAAACGATCAGAAGGGATGGCGCCGGTAGGACATTTTTGATGGCAAGCGTGGCAGTTCTCGCAGGCTTTCATCATCTGTGGTTTGTGCCAGTTGTTTTTTTGGCAAGGCAGGTCGGAGTAGACAGCCGCAAGCTGAAGAAAGCTTCCCATGTTGGGGACATAACAGATGTTATTTCTTCCGTATGAGCCGAGTCCGCTCTGCACGGCTAGGAGCTTCAACGGTAACGAAGCGCGCGCTACTCTGTAGCCTTTGGAACCTAGAATGGTTGCCAGAAGGTCTTCCGTCCGTTTCCTAGTTTCTTCATAGGCTACGTAGGTTGGGGGAAGGATTAGCGCCCTTGATTTCCCATTCCACGTGAATACAGCCTGACTCTGGGGTGTGGGAACGGCGACCACGATTGGAGACTTGGCTTCTGGTAGGCTGTTAAGGA
>Ga0315314_1002791_pt1 | contig 14186 bp, 12 predicted proteins | sample TDP9_MG_FD_203631 | JGI IMG/M metagenome (GOLD analysis project Ga0315314, IMG submission 203631) | Freshwater sediment microbial communities from Lake Towuti, South Sulawesi, Indonesia - TDP9 | ecosystem: Environmental > Aquatic > Freshwater > Lake > Sediment | place: Indonesia: South Sulawesi...
GGGGCTCAATTCATTGAGCCCGATTGAAAGTCGGGGTTCGATGAATCGAACCCCGACAATGGTTATCATTTGTTACATTTTGTAGGGGCTCAATTTATTGAGCCCGTTTGTCTTAGAAATTGACTGAGAGGCCGAAAGAGCCAACCAAAGCGGTAGGAAATTTCTGGCTATCAGCTATTGTTGTGCTTTCCGTGCTCATTGCCGCGGCAAAATCTAACTGTAAATGAAAAATATTCAAACCTAATCCGGCAGTGAACATACTCCCGGAACTCTCACTTAAATTATCCATAAATCCGCCACGCAGAGCGAGGTTCAGCCAGGACCTGTTAAGAATATTTATCTCTGCCCCCAGGCCGAACATTCTCGACTCGTATCCATAAAGAACCGTCTTATTATTGGTCACATCTAAATCTGCAGAAAGAGTTATGAAATTTAAAGGCCAGTAGGCTGCCCCAACCCTCACCTGTGGCTCTATGGTATACTTGTCTAAACCTGCTGCTTTCGCTTCTTTCGGCTGGCTGAACGAAGGATAGTTCAGATTTCTTACCACCATTCCGAATCTTAACCCCAGACTCTTCCTCAAATCGTAAAGAGCGCCTACGTCTATTCCAATTGTGGTTGACGCCTCAGAGTAATCTTTATAGTCTTTATACAGACCTCCCATTAGGTCCTCTCCGGAAAATACGTCAAATTGGGCAAACCCCACCATTCCGTACATAAACTTGAAATTGCCTCCCACATAAAGGTTATTCAGTAATGGCAGTGCCCGGGCATAAGTAATCGGCGCTTCAAAAAGCATTATTCCATTCAACCTGATATTTGTTTCGTTATTACTGAAACCGCTATCAGTAATCGAACCCAGCACGGCAAGACCGGCCGCGATAGCAATGTTGTCCGCCACTACTGCTATCTGCTCATCAGTAAGACCTGCCAGGACACCGGCAGTTACCAGCTCTTCAGCAATCAACTGATTTGTCCATCCTTCGAGTCCGGGGTCAGGAGCTACGCCCAAACCATTCAAAGAATTCGCTATGTCATCAGCAATTGCTTGCTGTGCTGGAGACAAAGCTCCTGCCACATCCCCAGCCCCATCCCCCACAATATCCACGCGCAGAGCATTGAGTGCAGCTGGATCGGTACCTCCCAGTCCAATATGGTCGAGGTCGAGATAAGGGTCTGCTCCTAACTCAGTCATATTAATCACTCCGATTCCAAAATTGCCAACCCTGAGGTTGAATCCGCCGTTTATGTCCAGAATAAGGCCCAGCCCCGATTTGTTCAGGTCATCCAGTTGGTTAATTGACGCAGTGAAGTCTCGCATCTCCTCAGCGGTCAAAGGGTCACCTGCTTCTTGCTTTGCCTGAATCGCACTTACTTTCTCGGCTACCTCTCCCAGGTCGTCCACTTCGTCAATTAAGCCTTCCGTGGTCTCTACGCCCACTCCCACAGGAATCTGGATATCAAACCCCTTTTGCAGAGCAAAGCCCGCTGGATTCCAGTACTGAGCAACCGCATCCTCAGCCACTGCCACAAACGCTCCTCCCATCCCCAACGGCCTCGTTCCCAGAATTTTGAATGAACTCGCGACACCAATCTGTACTAACAGTACTACGACTGCCATTGCTACTACCAGACCAACAATCTTCCTCATTCTCATACCTCCTTTTATTAATTGCTCGTACTACACGGGGTCGGTCGCCCTTCAGGGTGATGGCACTCTGAAGAGTGCCCGACCAAAGCCTGAAGTCCTCCAGAAAGGGGGGGTTCATAAACAAAATCCTCCGATTTCATCGGAGGACTCCAGAATTTTGGAGTCCCTCCGAAAGGAGGGCTCTATAAACGAAAACCTCCGATTTCATCGGAGGACTCCTAATTTATATTATCACAGGTTTCGAAATTTGTCAGTGACTTTTTTCACAAATTCTCAGGTGCCCATCTCCCACGAGGACAGATATCTCTTCTGCTCGCTCGTCAATTCGTCAATTCTAATTCCCATTGTTTTCAGTTTCAATCGGGCAATTTTTTTGTCTATACTTTCGGGAACCGGATAGACCTTCTTTGCCAAAGTCCCCCCCTGCCGACTCAGATACTCCGTACATAGAGCCTGATTGGCAAAACTCATATCCATCACGCTCGCGGGATGTCCCTCCGCAGCAGCGAGATTGACTAACCTTCCCTCTGCCAGAAGGTCTATTCTCTTGCCATTGACGAGAGTGTACTCCTCTACCAGCTGGCGAAGTCTTCTTCTCTTCTTTGAGATTCTCTTTAGACCCCCAATGTCCACTTCCACATTGAAATGTCCGGAATTACAGACTATTGCTCCATCCTTCATCTGCCGGAAATGTCTGGGTCCAATTACATTGATATTGCCAGTCAAAGTTACAAAGATATCCCCAATTCTGGCAGCTTCTAAAATCGGCACCACCCGAAAACCATCCATTACTGCTTCCATTGCTTTTAAAGGGTCCACTTCGGTAACAAGGACATTGGCGCCCATCCCTTTTGCCCTCATTGCCACTCCCCTTCCACACCACCCGTATCCGCAGACAACAAAATTTTTTCCCGCCAGTAAGACATTGGTTGCGCGAACTATCCCATCAATTGTAGACTGTCCTGTGCCATAGCGATTGTCAAAGAAGTGCTTGGTCTGGGCATCGTTCACTGCAATAATGGGATATTTCAACACGCCGGACTTTTCCATACTTCTCAAACGGGTCACTCCCGTTGTAGTCTCTTCAGTCCCGCCGATTACATTCCTTATAAGAGCTCCCCCGCGCTCAGCCTTAGAGTGTAAGGTAGACACCAGGTCGGCTCCATCGTCCATTGTCAGGTGGGGACGGTGATTTAGGGCTGCCTTGATATGCTGATAATAGGTTTTCTTATCCTCGCCACAGATAGCAAAGACTGGAATTTCGTAGTCCTTTACCAGCGACGCCGCCACTCCATCTTGCGTTGAGAGAGGATTGGACGCACAAACAACTACATTTGCCCCGCCACTCTTCAAAGTATTGAGAAGATTGGCAGTTTCGCTTGTAACGTGAAGGCAACAGGAGATACGCATTCCCTTCAACGGCCTCTCTTTCTTAAATCTCTCTCTAATTAATCTAAGAACAGGCATCTCTCTCTCAGCCCATTCGATGCGCAACTTCCCTTCTCTCGCCAGCCTTATGTCTTTAATATGGTATTTCATAATTCCCCCAATTTCCATAATTTGTAGGGGTTCGATTTATCGAACCCGCCATTGTAGGGGTTCGATTTATCGAACCCGTCATTGTAGGGGTTTGATTTATCAAACCCGTCATTGTAGGGGTTTGATTTATCAAACCCGTCATTGTAGGGGTTTGATTTATCAAACCCGCCATTGTCGGGCTCAATGAATTGAGCCCCTACAGTTTATAAAATTGTTCAAACTTCATCTTTTCTACTAGTGGATTATTCTGAATATATTCTCTAATTTTTGAAAGAGCGGCCTCATTTCTTATTACATGCTCATAATAGTTCCTCTGCCAAAAATTCTTTTTCCCTGTTTCCTTACTAACCAATGCCTTAAAGGATCTTACAACCTGCCCAAGACTCATCTTTCTCTGCTCAAAAAAAAGTATCACATGAAGATGGGTTGGCAATAAGCAATAATAATCTACTCTCAAGCCAGGGAATCGAGTAGAAAGAGATAATAGAATTCTCTTTACCGCTTCAGTATGTAAGCCAATATTCGGTCGTTTACTGAAGGTACAAATAGTAACGAAGTAATAGCCTTCTGACGCATAATCGTAATTCTTCAACCGTATTCTTTTTCTTTTTGGTAAGCTTGTTTCTTCTAAATTCATTCTTTGTGGTAGACGGGCTCAATGAATTGAGCCCCTACAATTAATCTAACAAATGGTAACCATTCTCGGGCTCAATAAATTGAGCCCCTACGATTAATCTAACAAATGGTAACCATTATCGGGCTCAATGAATTGAGCCCCTACATATTTAACTATAAGCTCTTCTTCAGGTCTTTTGCTTTATCTGTCCTTTCCCAGGTGAATTCCTCTTCCTCTCTTCCAAAATGCCCATAGGCTGCTGTTTTCTGATATATCGGCCTGAGAAGATTGAGCATGTTAATCATCCCTTGTGGCGTAAGTTCGAAGTGCTTTCTGACTGACTCTTCAATCCTCTTTTCAGGCACTTTTCCAGTTTCAAATGTGTTAATATCTACACAGACTGGCTCAGCCACACCGATAACGTATGCCAATTGAACAATACATTCATCAGCTAACTCACTGGCTACGATATTCTTGGCAATATACCTTGCCATATACGAGGCAGAACGGTCAACCTTGGTGGGGTCCTTGCCTGAAAAGGCACCACCGCCATGGGGAGCCATACCGCCGTATGTATCTACAATAATTTTTCTTCCTGTCATTCCTGTATCCGATTGCGGACCGCCGATAACGAACTTGCCAGTCTGGTTAATAAAACATTTTGTCTTCTTGGAGTCATAAAATTCACCGAGAGCTGGAATAATAACTTTTTCCGTGATTTCTCTCTTTGCCTCTTCAGCCATTTTTTGCCCCGTTCTGTCCACCACATCAACGGTGTGCTGGGCGGCGATAACCGCCCTATTAACCACAACCGGTTTCCCATTCTGGTATTCTACTGTCACCTGTGATTTTCCATCAGGGCCAAGATAAGTAAGAATTTTCTTTTTTCTTACCTCAGCAAGTCTTTTAACTAACTTATGAGCAAGTATAATCGGAAGCGGCATAAGTTCTTTTGTTTCTCTACAGGCGTATCCTATCATGGAATTATGAACAACAATACCATTGGCAGAAAAGATATTCACTCCCTCTATTTCCAAATCATAAACCTCAGATTTAGATTTTTTAATCCTTTTCTTTAAAGTAGTTACACTAAAAGGTAAGCTCTTTCCAATTAATTCTTCTCCTACCATTTCTTGCTTATAAGGATGAGGCAGAAGATAGATACTTGGTGAATTCTTAGGTTTAACTTGAGTGGTCTTTAAATACGTCTCCAATCTCTCTGCTTTTTGAGGATGAGAAAAGCCTATCTCTTTAGCAAAATTTTGATAATTCTCGAAACCCACCAAACTCAATACAAAATTATCATATTTAGATTTATATCTCTTATCTTTTCCCACAGGCATTCCTTTAGGAGCATTAAAAAGGATTGAAGATTTAATTCCAAATGCGCCTAATAATAGTTGGGCCTCCTCTAATAACCGGTAAGAAGAAGATCCTAATCTGATTCTAACATTTTTTCTTTTTCTTCCAGTATTAGCTATAATGGTTCCATCACTGTCAAATAATCCCTTCAAATAAGCTTTAATTACATTAGAAGGGGAAAGGAATATAGCTTCAGGAGTAGTCTTTTTAGGAGATTTGTTATAATGAACTCCAAAATTTTCAAAATGTTTCCTAACCAAAAGTGAATCTGTTTTTAATCTGATAGATTCATCTTTACATTCTATCAATCTCCATTGATTAGGAAATTTCTTATCTAAAATCTTCTTAACCAATAAAGCGTGCTTTTCTTCCTTGCCAAAGGAAATCTCCATCAATTTTCCACTATTTGAATACCCGTCTCCCACAAGCAAGCCCATTACATATCCTAAATTTTCATCCAATGTCACTCTTTCCGGCCCGTATATTTTATGGTTATATTTGGTAAAAAATTCTTTCTTTAATACCTTTGAAGTTATATACTGATTAGAATTAAATCCGATAGACTTTAAGGTACATATAAAATCTTTTGAATTCAGTTTAGAAGCTTCCTTCCAATAAGTGGTATCATCTCTCTCATAACAGAGGATTTTATGGTTAGGTGTACATTCTAAACGCATCCCATTAGATAAAGTAAGTTCCACTAAATCTTTTATACCTGTTTTCTTTGTCTCCAATACCTTTTTTAAACCATATGGAGTTACTACTAAATCACTCTTTTTTACATCTTCGATAGGTAAAAATCCTTTATGCGTCTTTACTAAAGTTCCCTTTTTTATACAGCCCTGGTCACCAGCTCCACCAGTGTCCACTCCCTGAGCAATATCCTCCGACTGTCTGCCGATAGCATTTAAAATAGCACAGGTCTTGGCATCAAATCCGTATATAGCATTAGTATATCCGATATCCATCAACAAATTGCGGACCAATTTCTGCAAGTCAACCCAGCCCTTTGTAGTGATTTCTCCGCCCACAACCACCAACCCTACAGTTATAAAAGTCTCACAGGCAACCCTTCCCCTGGGGTCTTGCCTAATAACATCATCCAAGACGGCGTCTGAAATCTGGTCACAAACCTTGTCTGGATGTCCTTCTGTAACAGATTCAGAGGTGAAATGGAAATCTCTCTTCTGCAATCTTTGCCTCCTCTATTAAATGGGGACAGCGCCCATTTTTGCAAATATCACCGCTTGGTCGGCACTCTTCAGAGTGCCAGAACGCGAAGCTTCGCTTCTCTACTCCAGGTCACCCTAAAGGGCGACCGACCTAACCTTGATACTTACTCCCGGATATTAATTACCGAGCCTTCATAAACAGATATGTTCGTTGATATCTCGGCATTATTCCCGATAATGCAATCTGCCAGTTCAACATTTCTCCGCACATGGACGCCATTCCAGAGAATGCAATTTCTCAATTTGACTCCCTCTCCGATTATGCTATTGTTTCCTATTGTGTTAAACCCTTCAATTGAAACTTTTTTACTAAGCCGACAATTTTTGCCAATTACGCAGGAACCCCTTATTTTCACATTGGGAGCAATTTGAGCCCCCTTGCCTATCCAGATATTCTTGCCTCTTCTTTCTCCGGGAATGTCTAATTCTATTTTGCCTGCCAGGGCGTCGGTATGAGCCCGACGATATTCCAGCAAATTGCCGATATCGCACCAGTACTCCTCTGTCTCATAACCAAATATCCGCTCATCTCGCTGTAGAAGTCTTGGCCATACATCTCTGGCAAAATCACAAAATTTTGCCCTGGGAATGTAGCTAAAAACCTCTGGCTCGAATACATAAATGCCCACATTCACTGTATTACTGAATACGCTACTCCAGGTAGGCTTCTCGATAAACTCCTTAATTCTTCCTCCCCTCTTTGTCAGAGTAATGCCATACTCAAAGCGAGTATCAACGCGTTTAAGAACCATCGTGCCAAAAGCTCTTCTCTTCCTGTGAAAATTTATGACATTTGTTAAGTTAATGTTAGTCAAGCCATCACCACTCATCACCAGAAAGGTATCGTCAAAGAAATGTTCTACCTTCTTCACACCACCCGCGGTGCCCATTAACTTTTTCTCTTCAGAATAATTTATTTTCATTCCTAACCTTGACCCATTTCCAAAATAATCACGTATCATCCCTCGATGAGCATGAAGGTTTATAACCACTTCGGTGATGTTATGCTTTCTCAATAGGTCGAGAACGTGTTCCAGTACAGGTTTATTGGCAATAGGAAACATCGGTTTAGGGATGCTATAAGTCAAGGGACGCAACCTTGTCCCTATCCCTGCAGACATAATCATCGCCTTCATTGTGTTCCCTTCCTATGGTAGTCGCAACCTTCAGGTTGCGTTTCGTTTCTTTTCAAGCATTATAAAGAATTTCTTTACCGATTGCAAGCAACTTTTCTGTTTTTCCGGGTTCATCCGTCTCCACATAAACTCTTAGTACAGGCTCCGTACCTGACGGCCTGAGGAGTAACCAGCTATCATCCTCCAAAACAAACTCGATTCCATCATAAGTCTTTATCTCTTTAACTGGAATATCGAATAGTCTTTGGGGTACTCTTTTATAAAGTTCCTGGACAAATTCTACCTTATTTAAATCCTCCCATCTCGTACCCGCCAATTCAAAGTCAACCCTCTTATAGAACGATTTTCCAAACGCCCCTTCCATCTCTCTCAAGAGATCGGAAAGTCCCCTCTTCTTCCTTGCCAGCATTTCAATGAAAAATAGCGAGGACAATAACCCATCTCTCTCTGGAATATAGCACTGGTAACCGTACCCGCCGCTCTCTTCCCCGCCAATAAGGATATTTTCCTTCAGCATTAAATCTGCCACATATTTAAACCCGACGGGAACCTCCTGAAATTCCAGATTATACTTCTTTGCAATCCTCTCGCTCAAATAACCCAGGGAGATAGTCTGGACAACCTTACCCGTCTTCCCTTTCTCCCTCACCAGGTAAAGAAGGAGTAGAGGAAATACAAGATGGGGAGTAAGATAATTCCCTTTGTCATCAACCACACCAATCCTGTCAGCATCGCCATCGGTCGCCAGCCCGACGTCAGCTCCCATCTCTTTCACCTTATTTTTTAACTCTCCCAGATACTCCTCTATCGGTTCCGGATTTAATCCTCCAAACAGCGGGTCGCGCCGAGCATGGAGAGTAAACACATCGCAATTCGTGCCTTTGAGCATTTCTCCGATATAATTACTCCCCACACCATACATAGAGTCAGCAACAATTTTCAAACCTGCATGTTTAACAATGTCGAAATCGATAAAAGATTTCAATTTCGCAAGGTAAGACGGAACCAGATCTTCTTGACTCACCAATTCAGGATTAATCAACTCGGGAATCTTACTATCATAAAGATTCTTCTCAATCTTTTTTGTAATTTCTTCAGTTGCTGGACCGCCATATGGTGCCTTAAACTTAACACCACAAAACTCGGGGGGATTATGCGATGCAGTGACCATTACTCCGCCGTCGCATTTCCTTTCCACTATGGCGAAAGAGGCGCAAGGGGAAGGAATAGAGCTATTGCTGAGAACCACCTCAATTCCGTTCGCTGATAATACTTCAGCAATTAATAAAGCGTATTTCTCAGTAAGAAAACGATTGTCATAGCCCACAACCACGCCTGGGTGCTTAGTCGCTGTCGCCTCTTGTTTGAGGTAGTCTGCTATTGCCTGAGCGACGATTCTCACATTATCAAATGTGAAATTGTCAGCAATAACTCCTCTCCATCCGTCTGTTCCAAACCTGATTTTTGTCATACTATACCAATCCCTCCCTCTCGGGAGGACTCCAAAAGACTTTGGACTCCTCGCGAAAGAGAGGAAACTCTATGTGTATTTTTTTAATTTTGGGTCTCTTCCCAACTTCTCAACTAATCTCTTTATCTCTTGACCTTTTCCCTTCGGGAAGACCAGTGTAGCATCTTCTGTAGAGATAACAACAATATCGGATACGCTAATTGTAGATAATAGTCCTTTCCTATTTACCATTATACAGTTTCGGCTATCTATTGTGGAGACTCTCCCCAAAATAGCATTCTTATTCTCATCCCGGGAAAGAAATTTTTCCAGTGACTCCCAGGACCCCAGGTCTTCCCAGGAGAAATTAGCAGGAATGACAAGCCTATTCCTTGCTTTCTCCATTATCCCATAGTCAATAGAAATATTAGGTAATCTCGGATATAATTTACTTAAGTTCTGTGAAGAAACCATTTCCAATCCCCGGTAGAGTGAAGGCATATACTTTGCTATCGCTTCCAGAAATACTGATTTCCTCCAGATAAACATTCCGCTATTCCAGAAAAATCTGCCACTCTTGAGGAACCTTTCAGCCCTCTTCTGATTTGGTTTCTCCACAAATCTTTTAACCTTGAACACTTGGCGCCTGTTCCCAATCGTTTTTTGCTTCTCTATTGCTCCTGCCTCTATGTATCCATAGCCAGTTGCCGGGTATGTTGGCTTAATGCCGATAGTAATTAAATTTTCTGTTTCTTGAGCAAGAGCAATTGCCATTTTCAATGTATCTAGAAATTTTTTGGGTGGCTTAACCATATGGTCTGCCGGTAAAACAATCATAACTGCGTCTTCTCCAATCTTTTTCGCTGCCAGACCGATACAGGGCGCGGTATTCCTCCCCACGGGCTCAGAGATTATGTTTTTCTTAGGCACTTGCGGAAGTTGTCTCTCGACGGCCTTACCCAGAGGACGCCTGGTTACAATAAGGATGTCTTTAGAAGATATAAGTGGTTGGATTCTATCTACAGTTTCCTGCAAAAGACTCCTCTTTCCGAGGAGAGGAAGGAGTTGTTTAGGAACTTTTTCTCTACTTAAAGGCCAGAATCTCTCCCCTTTGCCTCCCGCCATAATCACTGCCTTAACAACCATTTCTGTACCTTTCTTTGTCCAGGGCGGATTTGCGGAACAAATGCGCCTACATAGGGGTTGATTTATCGAACCCTAAGAACGGGCTCAATAAATTGAGCCCCTACATCCTGCACCCTCTGAAAAAGTCTATTGTCTTTTTCAACCCATCTCTGAGGTCTACTTCGGGTTTCCAGCCAAGCTTGTCCTTCGCCTTCCCCACATCAAGAGAACTCCTGATTAACTCTCCAGCCCTGGCAGGTTTATTCACTGCTTCTTTAGAATAATGAGTCAATTCTTTCATTTCGGAAAACAACTGATTCACCGAGGTAAACCTACCAGTGCCAATATTAAATATATCATTATCGCCATTTTCCAGACATAAAATATTCACCTTGACCACATCTCCTACATAGACATAATCACGCATTTGCTCCCCATCTCCGAAAATATTAGTCTCTTCCTCATTAAGCATCTTCTCTGAAAAAATTGCCACAACACCAGCCTCGCCGTAAGGGTCCTGCCGGGGACCATAAACATTCCCATACCGAAGAGCAGTATATTTTAGACCGTATATTTTACCATAAGTATACAGGTAACGCTCCACAGCGTACTTGCTTATGCCATAGGGAGAAATAGGAGAGACAGGGGAGTCCTCAGTTGGAGGGAATTTGCCACACTCACCGTAAATTACACCACCACTGGAAGCGAAGATTATCTTCTTAATTTTGTAATTACGACAATTCTCCAAAATGTTGAGTGAGCCTTCTATATTAACCCGGGCGTCAAAAGCAGGGTCAGATATCGATTTTCTCACATCAACCTGCGCAGCATGATGATTAACAATATTAATTCTTTCTTTCTTAAAAACTCCTTCCAGTGCTCTATCACAAATATCTAACTTATAAAACTTGGCTTTCTTATTCAGGTTCTCTCTTTTACCTGATGACAAGTCATCTACAACAACAACTTCATATCCTTTCTCTATATAAGCATCAGCAACATTAGACCCGATAAATCCCGCCCCTCCCGTGACCAATATCTTCATAATATGAATCCTTAAATACCTGTCCTATAAATTCAGTCCTATACACTCCTGTAGGGGCTCAATTTATCGAGCCCGTTTCACTATGAACGGAGTCCTCCCGAAAGGGAGGGTTTGTAAATTCATTTCGCTTTCGCTATCCTGGGAATAACTATACCCATACCAAATCAACCTTTGTTACCTTTTACACTAATTGTAAATTCACCTTTACTTCTAAGGCATCAGTTATTCTCTTTAAGGTAGCAATTGATATGTTCTCGTCCCCTCTCTCAATTCTGGATATTACCTGTTGGGATATCCCCATCTTCTTTGCCAATTTAACCTGGCTTAAACCTTTTTGTTTTCTTATTTTCCTTATCTCATTACCTATATGTGTACAAAGGGAATCGATATGACCTTTTTTAGCTTCTCTTATAATTACTCCTTCTTTTTTGTATTTATCAAGCAGTACATCATATACCTGCTGCCAGAATTCAATTCTGGAATTATCCCATTTATCCTTTCTCATTTCCCTTTTGATTCTATGCCAGTTTCTACAAAATACAAGTGGCTTAACATACACATCAAACACCTCTTTGGCTGTGTTTTTTCTGGAAAGGAGCAAAGCGACAAACTCAACAAACCGGGGGTTGTGTGGATTCTTTAAAATATCTTTCACTTTAGCAATAGATATCTTTCTATCCCATAACCAATCTTTTCTCATAATAGACCTATCTCTTTTCTAACTAATCTATCTATCTCTTCATTAAAATGCCTTTCCATATTTTTGTAGTCTATCTTGTTATCTGTTATAATATCCAGTAGCCCTGTTTTCATTTCCATCCTGTCGTAACTACGAAACCAGGTTATGAGACCTTCTTTTCTTGTGGAATCACAGTATCTTCTCGCAAATTCTGACAACCTCATAAATGTATGCGATAAAACATAAAGGTCGTAAAAATCCTTTGGTTCTTCCCGACCACCCTTAAAGGTCCTTCGACCGGTCAAATCCGTTGTCCCAATAGCTCCAGATACAGCAAAAATTTTCCTTAAATAGATATCCTCCAGCGAAAGAACCCTTATACCATCCACCGTCTTTAGTGGTCCAATCAGTTCAACAAAGTCTTCTACAAAATCTATCTTGAGAATTTCCCCCTTACTAATATAAATGTAATAAACAGCTATTTTTGCCATATGTTTTTTACTCTGTTCTTTCGCCAAAGATACCTGTAATTTGAGGGACTTTGAGAGTTCTTGCATTATCATGGAAATTTCAGTCTTTGAGAACTTCTTTGTAAAAAAGTCAAGGTCATACGATATCCTATGTTTAAAATAAACCCAAGAAAGAGCAGTCCCACCAGCAAGATAAAAGTCTTCCATCTTGCCTGCCAACAATCTTAATACCTTCTCTTGATATTCTAACAATTTGTCCATACGCTATAAATATACACTATAAAAGCTGTATTGTCAAGTACTTTACAACATTTAAGCTGTAAAACCGCGGCATCTGCAGCTGTCTAATCGCGCAAAATACCACTCTCAATCAAACATCTCTTCTGCAACCGCCTGAACTCCTGTTTGCAAAAAAGTAGCCTGTCCCCTTTTTATCATAAAATCCCCCCTCACTTGATGGGAGAAAGTGGAGTGAGGGTGAAAACAAATTGGAGTCCTCCCGAAAGGGAGGAATTTAAACTCATTTCGCTTCTACTATCCTGGGAATAACTGTCACCATTCCCAAGAGAAAATAGAAAAGCATCGCCACTTCCGAATCACCAAAATTATATTGACTCAATCCGGCAATTAGAAAAGCCGTAAGCGACCCCAGAAATCCCCAAGCAATCCCTTTAAAATATCCATCGTCTAATTCTTTGAATAGGTGAAAACCAACCTTATAAATAGTTATTAAAAGCCATAGGAATATGCCCAATCCCAGCAATCCACTGTCAACGGTGACATCCAGAAAATTATTATGTGCATTGCAACCCGACTCACGAGCTTCGGCTGGCTTATATTTTGGATAGACTTTTCTAAAGCCTCCCCAACCCACTCCTGTAATTGGATAATCTCTTGTTATCTTAAGGCCTCCCTCCAGAAAATAGATTCTATCTCCAACTGGCCGCGTAGACTTAATGGTTCCTATTATTCTTTGACTAAATTTGGAAGAAGGAAGGATAAAAAGGACAGTACAAGAAACTATGATTCCAGTAAGAACAAAGAAGACCAACCTTTTGCTCCTCAAAATAGCCATAAATATCAATCCCGTAATTAAGCTAAGCCAGACCCCCCGGCCATATGAAAAGATTATGGCAGTCATGATAATCAGCGCCGGCAACCACAACCAGCGCTTCTCCTTTCCCGTGTTACTATAAGAAAACAGACCAATTATCACTGGCAAGACCAACAACATATAGTTTCCAAAAGTCGCTGGACCATCAAAGAAACCGATACTTCTGGGTATGGGTTGATTTAGATGCTTAACATTGCCAAAAAAATCTATTCTGGTAAGGTGTTGGAAAATACCATAAGCTGCTGCAATCGTAGTAATTGAAATCAACAATCGGATTAATTTCCTAAACCGAGTTACATCCCTAACATTATTTGCAGTCAGGAAGAAAATAGACATCCAGCCCAGACTCATGTAGCCCTTCAGGCTATGTCTAAAATCGACTGCCCAAATTACTCCGATGGCTACAGCGACCAGAAAGGCAGCAATCGGTATATTCAGGGGCGTTCTCACCAGCCGAAATTTCTTAACCACAAACATCCTCACTACCCAGAATAGAACAGCAAACGATACAGCAGTCTGGGCCCCCGTAATAGAAATTGGCGACCAGAAAACAAACAGAATGAGAAATGCCCCAATCAACCAATCACAATACTTCACTAATTTATCTTTAATGCCTTCCATACCACTTCCCTCTCATTTATCATTTATCATTTGTCATTTGTCATTTGTCATTTGTCATTTGTCACTTGTCATTTGTCACTTGTCATTGTGGTTTTTATCTATTTTGCCCCTTTTCTCCGGAGAATCACCCCAACGGTTCTTAGAAT
>Ga0315314_1002792_pt1 | contig 14185 bp, 12 predicted proteins | sample TDP9_MG_FD_203631 | JGI IMG/M metagenome (GOLD analysis project Ga0315314, IMG submission 203631) | Freshwater sediment microbial communities from Lake Towuti, South Sulawesi, Indonesia - TDP9 | ecosystem: Environmental > Aquatic > Freshwater > Lake > Sediment | place: Indonesia: South Sulawesi...
CGCCCCTGGGCCCAGATCCTCCGGGCAATAACCTGCAGAAATGGAGGTATAGCTTAAGTAGCCACCTGGGATTCGACCGACTAAAAGTTGACAGTAACTCTTTACCCTCTCGATTTGCCTATCACGGCAGGTAGGTTTAAACTTGTAGACAGGCACCTCATAAGGCACCTCTTCCGGCTTCAACCGATACTTGTTTACCCCAACCACTACCCTTTCGCCAGTCTCTATTTTATGAACCCAGTCATAATTGGCCTTCTTGTACTCATTAACGAAAAATCCCGATTTGATGGCTGCTATCATTCCTCCCATGTCCTCAATCTTCTTGAGGTAATCCCAGGTGCGCTTCTCCAATTCATTGGTAAGCCACTCTACATAATAGGAGCCAGCCAGGGGATCTACGGTGCTGGTTACGTTGGTCTCTTCTTGAATTATCTGCAGCGTTCTGACAGAAAGCAGCATCGATTGGTCGGTAGGTATGCAAAGCGCCTCATCGTACCCGTTGGCATGGAGCGATTGCGCCCCTCCTAAAGTGGAGGCAAGCATCCCGAAGGCAATACGTATAATGTTGTTCAGAGGCTCCTCAACAACATTAGTAGAACCTTGAGTTTGGCAGCGAACCCGGAACTGCATAAGTCTTGGATCCGTGATACCATACCTTTCTCTACAGATCTTAGTCCACATACGCCGGATGGCTCTTAACTTGCAAATCTCCTCAAAGAAGTCATTGGCCGTGGCCATTTCAAAGGATATGCGTCTGAAGAAGACCTCCAGGGCCACCTTTCCTCTCTCTTTCCAGGCATCAGCGGCTGTAATCGCGGTACCTAGAAGGATACCCATCTCCTGGATGCAATTTAGCCCATTGTCCTTGGGGGCATAGACACTAATGCCCGTACTATGCCACTTGGGCACATTCTCTGCGGTCCACTCCGCGAAATCCATAGCTTCCCTCTTCCTCCCCTCGATTGCTACCTCCCATGGCAGATCAAGAGGACTCGGAATGGGCCAACTCACTGTCGGGGTTGTGCCCCCTATGACCTTCAAATCGTACCCCCTGTTCTCAGCATTAACAAAATACATGGCTGTCAGAGGAACGGAATAGGTCCATGTCGTCACCTTATCTAGAGGAATACCGTCAAAGACGATCTCCATGTCTTGGATGGAGTCTATGGGCACCCCACAGAAGCCGACGTCGCCTTTACACCTAGGGTTGTCAGAATCAAGCCCTGTCGAGGTGGGAACATCAGGAGCAATGGCAAGACCTGTCTGTCCTAGTTCCAGCTCGCGGCGATAAAGCTTATTGGTGTCCTCGGGGGACTCAACTCCGGTAAACCGCCTTATGGTAAACTGCCTTCCGCGGTACATGGTGCGGTAAACTCCCCGGGTGAATGGGGGTTCACCAGGAAACCCGAGATCCCGTTCATAGTCCAGGCCCTCTACATCCTTCGGAGCATAGAGTTCCTTGATTGGGATCCCTGACCATGTGGTGAATTCCCTTCTGGTTTCTTCGGTTTCCATCATGATGCTATGTCTCCTCCCTTCTCTGGCAACTGAAGACCCCAAAGGACTTGACCATGGGGTCTGTGCCTCCGGTTGCGCTAGCCAATATCAAACAGATCTTCCTCGATCACCGTGACGGCTGGTGCTCCACCCCCCGCCACATCGCACCACCCTAGGCAAACCAGCCACTAGCGCACCAAGCAGTACCAGAGCTACCACCTTATGCTGCTGTTCTTCTTCCCCGGAATCCTCTATAGAACAATGGCAGCCCTGGAGACCAAGCCCTTATCTTGCTCCTCAAAGGCTTTGTTGATCTCTTCTAACGGGTAGTAACGTGAGACGATCCTATCAAAGGGGTACTTGTCCTTGGCACGGCTCAGGAAGTTCAGCGCCTTCTTCAGAGTGTCACGCCCGTACACAGTGACGCAGAAAATGCTCTTGGAGCGCATCACCAAGAGCGCTGGGTCAACCTCAAAAGTCCCATGTAGCGGGCTGACATTGCCCATCTCCAGGTAGCGTCCCCCGTTGCAAAGCATATCCAGCCCTTCCGGGATAGCACCAGGAAGGCCGACCAGTTCGGCAACCACGTCCGCTCCCCAGCCCCTGGTGAGTTCCTTCACGCGCTGCACCCGCTCTTGAGGAGTCTTGAACTGCCTCATATCAATCAACTCATCCGCACCGAACGCCCTAGCCAGTTCCAGGCGCTGAGGTATAGCATCTATAGCAATGACCCTGTGTGCGCCCATCTCCTTGGCTACTGCGACAGCACTGATACCCAGTCCCCCGGCTCCCTGCACAACAATCGTCTCCCCGAATCTCAAGTTCACCTTCTCTAGTCCGTAGATAACTTGAGACAGGGCACAATTAGCCGAGGCCACCACTTGGTCGCTCAAATCGTCCGGGACTTTGAAAATTGTATGATTCGGCCGCAGGTAATAGTAATCAGCGAAGGCTCCTACGAAATGTGGTGGTGACTCAGAAGAGCGCGCGAGGAACATGTTCCTGGGACAGGCGGCATGATCCCCCTTCAAGCATGCAGGGCAGAGCCCACAAGGATAGAAGTAAGAGTAAACCACACGATCGCCTATTGCCAATGGCTGGCCCGCTGAATCAGTGGAAATACCCTCCCCTAGTTTGGTCACCCTGCCTGTCATCTCATGGCCCAGGACTGTCGGCAAAGACGCCCCCAATTGAGCCAGGTTCATGTCGCCCCGCCAGATGTGAAGGTCTGAGCCACAAATGTTGGCAACGGATACTTTGATCAGGATAGCCCCCGGCCCAGGTTCAGGTACGGGATACTCTCTAATCTCGAGCGGTTGTAACAGGCCCTTGTAGATCGCTGCTCTGCCCTTGTTGACTATGGTGAGAACCTCCCCATTCTAGCGAGTCATAGCGTTGCGTCCCTATGACTACAATACGATGTGTCATTCCGGGCTCGACACGAAATCCACCGCATGTACATGCTGGATTCGTGCCTCACACACTCCAGCAGAACCATTGTACTACGGCCTTCCTATAGGGCAGGACACGAAACCCACTCGACTGGGACTCTCAAAGTCGCGGCCACTGCTCAGTGTCTCCACCCAGCATGCCTCCGAAGCAGCGAGGGAAGACCAGTGTGAATGTGCCACGGCCTTCCTCTTCTCCTAGTCCTCAATCCAGTATTCCATCTGGCAGGCAATCTCGTCCTTGCTCTTCCGAGGAGGCAGCTTAAGCATTCTGTGCTTCATCTTAGGATTGACAGTTTGACCCACGATCGGCCAGTTCAGCGCGTCCAGCTCACAGGCAAATTTGATTCTCTCGGGGTCTCCTTGTTTCTCCAAAGCGTCCAGCGTGACACAGCGCTTGATGGTAAATATTCCGTGATTTCTATTCTTAAGCTCCAACTCGATCTCATTTACTCCCTGGATCGCGGGGTCCACCTGCCAAACCTTGGCAAGGGCAACGACATCGTCTCCCTGGATGTTCGCTGCCCTAAGGGTCCGCTTGATCTCGTCCCGCGTGGCTCGGAGCCAAACATCCCTCTCCAACTCCCCTGATATTCTGTCACCAAATCTCTCTCTCGTGACAGCATTCCAGTGGCGATCTAATCCAAGATACAGCTTACCCGCTGCATTGAAAAGGCGCACGAGGCACTCTTTGGACAAATCCTCGAGCTTCAAGTTGGGCACGTACTCTCCGCTGTAGTCTTTTAGCTCCTTCATCTTTGTAGCCTCCTCAATAAATTCTAGTTTGTATAATAGCACATCGATTGCCCCAAGAGTAATCGGTTCGTGGCCGGGGGACAGAATAGACAGCGCCGACAATAAGATATTGTCGCATATGGTGGCCTGAACATTAGGGCGGTTTGTGTGCTTTGGTAGCCACACCGCGCTCCTTTTAGGCTTTTCCTTCCCTCTCTTCAGAGGTGCCCTCAGGGGGCAGCCTGCGTTTCCCGTGATGGCAAGTTTTCCAGCATGTCAGCGACATCCTTTAGCCCCAGCCTCTCCAGCTCTTTCCGCAATGGTAAGTGAGTTGCTGGATCAACACCCATGAGCTCATAATACCGGTTTGCCACTTGAGAAATCTTGGCAAAGTCAATTGTCCAGCCCTTAAAATATCCATCTGGTCTAGGTTGGAGTATTTTCAGCGGTATCTCTTCACGTTCACCAAGCGCCCGGTGACACAATTCCCAATACGTTAGCTCTAAGAGTCGCCTCCTTCTATGCGCGTCGATGAGCATCTCGGTGGTACAGCTTGTGCCCGTTGCGGCGGTAATCGCTCGAGCTATGTCTTCAGGCCCCCACCAGCAACCACATTGAGGGATTCTGTCCGATAGCCAATCACAGTGTCCGCTGATATCACACACAGAGATTGCGGTCTCGTTAACTACTGCGTAATCAGCGTTGTGTTCGTAGTCATCTTCCTTCCAGGAATACTTGTGGCCTGTGGCCTTTTCGGCAAACTCAGAGAGCCAGCCGTATAGGATTTGTTTAGCCTCCTCATTCGATACCCCCAATTCGGGAGCAAGCCATGGATAGTGTGCGTGTATGTCCACCGGGGGATGTGTCCAGACTTCCGAGGCTCCTGGTATCATATGAATTCCGGCAGTCGCCCCTATTGGCGCAAAGCCCGGATGTATATTGAGATTCCTGAACTGAACAGCATAGCCTATAGAGTCCCTCCCTATCCTTTGCGCGGCAGGCACAATGCCATCAGCGAGGAGAGCACCAAACCCTTCTCTCCTGGCCATTTTTTCAATAACCGTCCGACAAGCCTCTTCACTACCCCATTCCATGGGCACCCCATCGGTATCAGCTGCAGTGATGATTCCTTTTTCATACAAGTCCATCAGCCATGCGGTTATCCCGGAAGCTGACAGGGTTTCTATTCCATAGCGTTGACACAACTGATTGAGCCTCCACCACACTCTAAGGTCCTTGATTTTGACCACCCAGCGAAATCCGGTGTAAAACATGCAAGTGGCGCCACCACCGCCTATGCCGTCTACATAGTAATTTTCATGGCATTGAACCGGGCAGAAGGCGCATCCTATGCGCCCAGCCAAGTATTTATTCATGAAGTCACTTATCTCTTCCTCTTTCCGGCGAGGGGGAACAACAAAGGAGTCGAAGTTGCCCCAGGCCATCGTATCCTTGTCCAGGTAGTGATCATAGTGGATGGCTACACCTTCCCTATTCAATGTCTTGAATACATAGCGGCCTTTTCCAGTGGTGTAGTATTCATAGAATTGCTTCCATAGCGCCATGAAGGCTTCAGGGTCCGCTACCTTTAGCCCCTTCGTCCCACGCACGGCAACCGCCTTCAAATTCTTCGACCCCATAACAGCACCATGGCCCACCCTGGAGGCCGTATTCTCGATGTCATGCAGAATCAGTGAAAAGGCCACCAGATTCTCTCCCGCAGGACCGATACATGCAATCTGGACATCAGGGTCATTCAGCTCTTCCTTGATCCTTGTCTGCGTCTCATAGACGTCCAACCCCCAAAGGTGCTTGGCATCCCTAATCTCCACCTCCTCGTTGTTGACGAACAAATATACCGGTTTCTCAGCTTTTCCGGTGACAACGATGTGATCATATCCGGCGAATTTCATTTCAGAGGGAAACTGCCCTCCCATGCCGGCATTCCCCATAGTTTTGTTGGTGTATAGGGGGGACTTGGCTATGACAACACACCTGTTTCCCAAAAGCGTCCCGGTTAAAGGACCGGTGCTGAAGATAAGCATGTTTCTCGGGTCGGTCCCGCTGATCTCCGGAGGGACTCCGTCCCACAGAATCTTTGTGCCGATGCTAAGGCCGCCGACATAATCACGGACATAACTCGAGGTGGGTCCCTTTTCTACTTTCCCCTCCGTTAAGTCTATCCTCAGTATCGTTCCTGCATTGGCCATTTTACGTCTTCCTTCCTTGTCATCAAAAGGAACTCCTTTGACCTGGCTCTGGCTAATGTTATTCCCACCCTTTCAGCAGGAAGATACTGCAAAGCCCCGGAGAAACAATATTTGACACACTGAGGCTCTTCCAGACCGACACATAGGTCACATTTTATGGCTACGCGCTTATCCGGGTTCACTGTGATTGCCCCTAACGGACATGCCATCTCGCACATTTTGCAGCCGATGCAATTCTCTTCATTGATAATCTTCGTGCCCGCTTCGTTCTCACTTATGGCGCTGGTCGGACATACAGCCTTACAAAAGGCCTCCTCACACTGGAGGCAAGTGACCCGGACACTATAAAGTACTTGCCTGTCTATTGTCCGCACTACTCTTCCCCTTGACTTCACCGGGTTGAATTCCTTCTCTTTAACGAAGCTACAAATGGCTTCGCAGACTCTACACCCGGTACATTTATCTTGGCTCCAAACAATCCTTTTCACGCTCTTACCTCCTGTCATCCTGGTAACTGCATATTACACGAAGCCGTCAAAATTGGTTGAGTAGGAACACCTGTCTCCAACTGTGCAAATCCACTTAATACGGTCCTCTGCAGGGCCACAACTGCGACAGCTTATGTTGAAGCACAAGCCAATGCTCCGAGCTCTCCTATGGAACCAGTATAGGGAAGACTCCGCCCAAATTCAATCGTGAGGACTTCCCTATGATTAACCCGGGGCTATTCGAGACAATCCGGGGAGAGCATAAGCCGATCGACTAGTATTGCTGACATATGGTAGTCGAGTGTCGTATTGCTCCAGCGATGATGGCATTTGACACTGTCCTCAAGCTCTCCCCTAACTTGCGCCCGATCGCATCTGGGCCGCCGACACACCAGCCGTCGATTCAATAATACGGACCATCGCCCGCGTCAGTGGTAACAAACCGGCTTTGTCAACTTTGTCCAACGTGTCCTTCGGATCGAACAGATAGAATGGCATCGTCTCAAAGTTCACCAGCGGCACTCCGTGCGCGAAGAAGGAGCTGGCGTCGGTCAGAGGGTTTGGGGCAAAAACATCGGGTGGCAAGATGAGCGAGCGGTCAAGGTTTTCAGCCCTGAGCGCTTCAGCGACGGCTCTTTCCAGCTTCGGGATCTGACTCGTGTAGAACCAGCGCGTTTCTGGTTCACCAGTCGGTATGAGGTTTCCATCTTTTTCAATAAGTTCGCGGGCTGCATGCTCGAGGTGTACCTCCAGCGCGATGCGCTTAAGCTCATTTTTGTGCGCCTTGATGAACGCATTCAATCCAGCGCTACCAGCCATGTGCCCGGCGTTTAAGAGGAAAACAAGCCGATGGGGACGTTCAGCGGCCGGCACCTTCGACCAGTAAGCCGCCTGGGCCAGCACTAGTGCGACCCCGGAGGCATCCTCGACCGCCGACGCCCAGGGAGCATCATGATGTGAGCCGATGACCACCCAGTCGTCGTCGGCTCCTGGTAGCTCGCCGACCACGTTGTAGGAGGTAATCTCCTGGCGCACTGAGTCCACGCGAAGTCGCACCCGCACAGGCCCGGCTTCGAGCATCTTGCGCAGCCGACTGCCGTCGCTCCCCCGAATCCAGACGGCAGGGATCTCCCGCGCCACCGTATCATAAGGAACGTAGTACTCGTACCCGTCTCCGGGGTAGTCCGTTAGTACCCCGATCCAGGCTGCGGCGCCGGAAAACATTGCCGGTTCAATCACCCAGAAAAAGCGTTCTGGATACGGCAAGACCTGGTTTTTGCCCTCAAATGTTCCCCGAGAATCGATAACACGCTCGGCTGCCGAAAGTCCGCTCTGCTTCTGGAAGAGTCTGGTCATCGGTGCAGGCAGTCGTCGTATCAGCGCGTGTAGGATGCCCCCAAAATTCAAGGGATGCTGCCGCATCACGCTGCATACAATGGCAGCCGTCTTAATGGGGTGCCTTCGCATCAGTCCGAGTATGATGGTGGCGGGCTTCAATGGGTGTGTCGGCGTCAGCGGTGCCGTGGGCACCTGTTGCATCAGCTTCACATCTTCAAGCGCCGCCTGCCCTTTAACGGCACTCTTTGACTTCGCGTCATAGGGCACCAGGGCAAGCTCGATCTCTTCGGTGGCTGCCGAATAGGGGAGGGGAAAACAGGGGATTTCGAACACCTCGGATTCGGTCAAGACACGAAGCAACCATGAGCGGGGCTCCCAGCAGATAAGCTGTGCCGGCTCCAGGCGCACGTTCTCGAGGCCGAACCTTCGGAATTGCTCAGCGCAGAAGTCCTCTGCCCAACGATCCGCCTGGCAGCCCGGTCGACGAACCCCTTGTGAAAAGATGTTCTCGATCCAGGAAAAGATCTCGTTCTTGTCAGGTATCCATTCGTCTTGCATGCCGCTGCTCCTAGATGTGCTAAAAGGGATCAAGTTAGCTATTCAATTGTGCCACCCCCTCCTGGGAAAGTCCAGAGTCTCCCCTTTTTTTTGGTTGCCCTACGTCTCTTAATTCCCGTAATTCCCTACTTAGGTTGGGAATCATAGATACCATTGGCATAGGCTATGAGCAAAGAGGGATTTGCCCCATGCATTAGCCCGTCAATAGGCGCATCGCTTGTGGGCCAGCTCTGGAGGTTTTTTGAAACTTGAATGGCTTTCCTTTCAGACTTTCAGGCCATCAAGTGTCATCTGAACACTGCAACGACTTTGTCATGGTATTACCAGTCTGTCAATCAGATTGGGGCTCAGTCATACGCTGCAGCAGACTTTTTCGCCCCCGGGTATTACGCTGAAGCTGACTATAAAGTCAGTCGACATTTCTCTCGGCGCCCGTTCAGTAGAGTAGTCGCAGGGTGGTGACTGATGGCTGCACTACCTTCCAATTGAACTAATTGGCTTCTTGTTGCCTTAATGGTAAAAATGTGACGGATTGTGTAATGCCCCCTTTTCCACTGGTTCCCACTGACGAAGTGACCTTGACCGTCAACTAAGGTGGCTGCTAGTATTATTCCTGGATATTATCTAACCGATTAGTGGTAGCAATTTGAAGATTGACCTGCACACCCATTGCCGCGAGGCGACAGCCTGCCCAACGCCCACATTGGAGATCGTGGAGCGGATAATTGCTGCGATAAAGAAGAAAGGGCTGGACGGCATCGCTGTTACCGAGCACTACAGCAACTACTATGGCCATAAGGTAAAAGAGATTGTCGATACCCAGTTGGACGGCAAGGTAGTGGTCATCCCTGGCCAGGAACTTGAACGGATGCTTTTAGGCCGTGAGCGGGGGGTGATCCATGTGGTTGAGCTATACTTACCTGACGATCTTATTTTCAGGTTTATCGCTCATCCCGGCCATCCTTATATTAAGGACCTTAGCCAGTATATAGACGAGGGCATACATGGCATCGAGTTGAAGAACCCACTGCACGATCGCGATGGCCTAACAGAGGAGCAGATAAAGGAGTTGGCCAAGAAGCATAACCTAGTCCTGCTAACCAATAGCGACGCCCATCGACTGGAGGACATCGGAACCTACCACAATAATATCGAGATTGAGGAGCTGTGTGTACGGGCTAGAAAAGGCTAATTGAATTAATGTGGACGAGATTTTGGACGCGAGCTATGTCGCCACGCCCTAATAGAATGCTCTGCTATGTCGGGCGATGTGAAGAAACAAAAACGGTTTATATATGCTGGATGCGATCTGGAAAGGCTTTCATACCTCTCGCTTAATTTAGTTGAGTCAGGCCTAGATGGTTCCAATTTTGGGGGCCATACTGAGCATTTTGATGTCGAGTCCATTTAATTGACTTTTTTAGGCAATAATGTCACTTTCGGTAACCAACGATTATGGCGCAATTGGAGGGCTTAGCAAAAGACTAGCAAGTGTGGTTGAACTCGCTAGGGGCATCGGAATCCACACAAGACAATATACCAAAAGCATGCTCCAGAGCCTTCGATGCCTGATGAAATAAAGAAGCAAAAGCTCTTGCAGACAAAAACGGCTGAGCAAATTCTAACAAAGGTGCACCTGGTAAATACCTCCGAGGGAATTTAAGGAGAATCTTGGGGTATGATAAAACCGACTGGGAGGTGTAAGTATGGGGAAACTATTCTGGGAAATACTTGATAGAACTATGACTGGACCCATAATGGACGAGCAAGAGTTTGAGATCGAGTTTTTCCCCACGAAAATAGCGGAAATTGTAGCTAGGCACAAGATCGAACGCGATCCAGAGGACCCTATAATGTCTGACCCAGGCATGGCAGATGAAATCTTCCAAGCAGGCTTAGAACTACTAGTGGAAGTTGGACTATACTGCAAAGACACAAAACGACTAGTCAAGTTTACCGAACAAGAAATCAGAGAGGTTATCAGGACCAGAAAAAGCGAAGTCACCTTAGGAAAAGACAGAGATGCAGTTACGCTGAAGCCTAGAGCCCCGGAAGATAAGCAACATCCGTACACGTTCTTTCCTGCCGGAATCGTGACCAGGAATGTTAACCTCTATAAACAATATGCTTTGACCACTGCGCAAGAGCCGACGTGTGACGGATTATTCGCTTTGCCACTAGGAGGAATAGGAGATATTAAGCCGGCATCCGGAACTCCGACTGAAATGCTTCTAATCCAGACCGAGGCCCAAATAATGAAGGAAGTAGCTGCTTGGGTTGGCAGGCCAGGTATGTTCCTTGGAATTCCCATGAGTGCTACAACCCCAATTGCTTTGATGACTGCCTTCGCCCCCGGCCTCTACAACAAACACAATTGCTGTATGCCTGTACAGGTGCTGCAAGACATGAGAATCAATTATGATAGACTCAATCTGGCCTACTTCGCCCAACTGCATGGCATCGTACCATGGATAAGCAGTTGTGCCGTACTGTATGCTTACCTCACTGGCCCAGAACAGGGAGCAGTTGAAATAATCGCGCATACATTGGGAACGATGGCGTTTTCAGACGGTTCATTTACACAGGCTATGTCCTGCACGGTTGATAGTGTCTACAATACTAGTGACATATGGTGGTGTAATTCGGCAGCTGCCCTTGCCGCGGAAAGAAACCTAAAAGTTCCCTGGATTAGCTTTGGACTTAGCGGTGAAAGAGTGGGGCCTTTAACCGACGAGTCTTTTTATGGGACGGCAGCTAATTGCATAACAGCCTGCATATCAGGCATGGAAGGAATGTGGCTAGTTGGTGGGGTCACTGGATTGGAGGGCAGGTGGGGAGGGGAAATAACAAGGGCAGCCGCGGGAATCAAGGTCAGCGATGGCATCGCAATAGTCAAGGAAATCGCCAAAAGGCTGCAGGAGCCGACTGAGCCTAGGCGGACACCCCTAAATGAGCTCTATGACCTGAAGACCCTAAGACCTACCAAGGAATTCCTTGACCACTACAAGAAATTCACCAAAATATTCAAAGACATGGGCCTTGACTATCCAACTTGGGACTAGCAAGATACCGCTGAGGCTAAATCCAGGGGGGTGAAGGGGACAGGTTTGCTCAAAAAAGGACGGAAGGACCTTTCAGCAATCTCAACAAACTATAGAAGGCGAGTAAATGGTGGAGATACTGACCTGAGAAAAATGGTAGCTGAGGTGAAGCATACGGAAGCAGAGAGGCTCCGGGCAGCAATCGACCGCAAGCTCAAACAGCTAGTTCGGATGAACCGCAGCCGGATGGATTTTATGGAGAGGTTGCAGCAGATGATAGACGAATAAAACGCAGGTGCCATAAATGTGGAGTTGTTCTTTGAGAGGTTAGTTGGATTTGCCCAGGAACTGGACAAGGAGGAAAAGAGAAGCATTGCTCAAAGCCTGACTGAGGAAGAACTGGTTATTCTTGATATTCTCACCAAGCCAGAGATGAAGCTGACACGGAGGGAAAAGGATCAGGTCAAGAAGGCAGCGCCTGATATGCTTAACACACTAAAGGCTGAAAAACTGGTCCTGGATTGGCGCAAGCGCCAGCAGAGTCGGGCACAGGTAATGGTGACCATTGAGGACATCCTGGACAAGGCTCTGCCCGACAAGTTCAGCCAGGATATGTTTCACCAGAATTGTGCCCTGATATATCAGCACATTTATGATTCGTATTTCGGCGAGGGACGAAGTTTATACGCAATTGCTAGCTAGCAGTCCGACCGGCAAACTGCACCTTCTGGCACTCCGGGTGGCAGGCTGAATTGTTTTTGCACATTCCTGACTTTTGTTACTAGTGTCGCGCCTGGGTTCCAAAGGAAGCCTGGAAGCTGCTCGCCTACGGGAGTAAACGAATACCGAAGTAGCAGAATACATGCCCGTGCGGAATCAATCTCAACCTTGGAAAGGAAAGCGATTGCCGGAGGGACACAGTGAAGTAGAGTCCTGCGGTTGTGGTTGCAGTGAGCTTGACGGCTATTACCGCAGATGCCAAAATTGGGCAAGCCACAGCAGATTAAGCAAAGGCCGAGTTCGTCTATATGGCTGTTATGCACATTCGGGTTCAGAGGATGATGCTATGAAAATACCTGCTGAAATAGAGCAAATGATAAATGAAAAGGCAAGAGTTCCGCGTATTCATTTTGCAACCTCAACTAAAGATGGTAAGCCTAACGTGGTTCCTATTGGTTATGTTGAAGTAATAAGTGAGGAAGAAGTGTTAATCGTTGACACTCTAATGGATAAGACAAGGAAGAATTTAGAGATGAATCCTCAAGTTGCCATAGCTGTTGAGGTAATGGAGGAGTTTAACGCATATCAGCTTAAGGGAAAAGCAAGAGTTTTCACAGAGGGAAAGGTGTTCGAAAAGGCACTCGAGGTTCAAAAAAGACGCAACGAGAGGCGAAAGCTGCGTTATGCCAGAGAAGGAATCGAACAGCCTAAATGGGCTCGTGAACTCCATCAAAGAAAGCCAAAAGCTGCTATCTTGGTAAAGGTGGAAGAAATATACTCCACAGCAAACCCTGAGCATAATAGATGAGAAAATGACCGTTGCTGATGGCCTATAACGCGGAGTAAAAGACCACACTTCGCTTCGTAACACCATGCTTGGGAACAATGCTCGGTTTCGTTAACTCATGTTCTTTTTCACTCCACTCTCTGTTATACTTGAGCCAAGTCTGTAGACTATGAGGTGGAGGGGTGATTATGAACACTGAGATTCATCGTTTCAAGGTAGGGGATTTTGAATGTATGGCCGTCAGCGATGGCACCTTCGCTTACCCGGATCATAGTTTTTTCGTCAACGCGCCAAAAGAACGCCTAGAGCAGGTACTTCGCGAACACAACATCCAGCCAGGAGAGATAATGACACCGTGGACCTGTTTGTTGGTCAATACGGGGCGGCAGAGGGTTCTGGTGGACACGGGCGGCGGACCAGAAGCGACTCGTTTAGTGCCAAGCGTAGGGAAGCTACTCCAGAACCTGAAGGCTGAGCGGATTGAGCCAGGGGATATTGACGTGGTCATTCTTACGCACGGGCATCCTGACCACGTTGGCGGGAACACTGATGCCGAGGGTAAGCCAGCCTTCCCCAAGGCACGCTATGTTATGTGGAAGGACGAGTGGGAGTTTTGGACTTCAGAGCCCAACCTAGGACAACTTGAAGTGGAGGAAAGTCTGAAACAACTCATGCTCACGTTCGCACGCAGCAAACTCCCACCCATCGAAGACCAGCTCGATCTAGTTGACCGCGAAAGCGAAGTTGTGTCCGGCATCCGCGCCGTTGCAGCCCCGGGGCACACTCCGGGCCATATGGCGTTGGCTATTTCTTCGGGCAGCAAACAACTGCTGTGTATCTCCGATGCGCTTCTCTATCCCATTCACATGGAGCAGGCTGATTGGTACCCGGCTTTCGACCTCGTGCGTGAGCAAGCTATGGTCACCAAGCGTCAGCTCATGGACAGGGCCGCAGCCGAGAAGGCATTAGTGCTTGCCTTTCATTTCCCCTTCCCTGGACTAGGCCATGTCATCCACAGGGGAAAGGGATGGCAGTGGCAGCCGATTGAGACGATGGCCTAGGACATTGTCGAACCGTTACCACGCTAGTCAGGACTACTCTGACACGGTTATGTCGGTAACAGTCTCTTTTCTAGGATAGCAGGGCGTCTCCCACTACCGAAACGCGCGCCGGAAACTAGGTCAACAATTACTCAGAATGTGCAATGACCAAGACTTTTGAAAGAAAAGCCAAACATATGAAACCCGCTTCAGATTGCCAAAAGCACCAAGCCACTAGGCAGTGCTTTCCAAGAGGATTGACTGGGGTGTAATGTATCCAGGTAATCGAGATAGACAGGGCTACACAATCTGAGTTAAAGTGA
>Ga0315314_1002793_pt1 | contig 14182 bp, 14 predicted proteins | sample TDP9_MG_FD_203631 | JGI IMG/M metagenome (GOLD analysis project Ga0315314, IMG submission 203631) | Freshwater sediment microbial communities from Lake Towuti, South Sulawesi, Indonesia - TDP9 | ecosystem: Environmental > Aquatic > Freshwater > Lake > Sediment | place: Indonesia: South Sulawesi...
TGCCTGTAATGCTTAATGAGTAGTACATTATTGCGCTCGCTGTTGCAATGATTAACGCTGATATTATCAAGGTTATGAATTTTAGACTTCTCTTAAAGTTCAGTTTCATTTTATTCTTTCACCTCCTTCCTTCTTTTTCTTTCTTTCAAGGTGTCCATCCATATTCTTGCGAGAACGTAGATGCTCACGCCTAAGATGAGAACGCAGGCTATTGCAAGGCCTATGGCTGAAACTACGAAAGTTGCCTCTCCCCAAGAGGGCTTAAATAGAACGTAAACGCTTGCGCCGATTATCGCTGTGCCTGCGCCCATGGCTATGTACCACCATTTTGGCTTGAAGAAGACGTATGTGCCTAACCCCACGACGAAGGTATCGAAGGTGACTATGCCGATGAATGTTGCTTCCCAGGACATTTGTGGAACTATGACCAATGGGTGAACGGCGACTTGGGCGTAGTTGGATAGGAAGAAAGCGGCTAAGGTTAAGGCTGGAAAGGTCACTGCAAACAGGAAAACTTTTGCGTAGCTAAGCAGTTTCTTAATAACGCCTAAGTACATGTTGACTGCGATTATGTTCGCTAAAGCCACGACTAAGTATAGGAGACTGTACCAGAACCGTGTGTAATCGCCAAAGAGAGCAATGAACTCTTTACTTACGAGCAGCTGTCCAAAACCAGCTAAAGCCGCCAGTTGATATACATACGGCAGTTGCCATGGAAAATGCCTATCCAACAAGCACGTGAGAAGGCTTACGGCTAAGAAAAGGTCTATGCCCAGCAGTGCGAAAAACTCTGGTTGAAGTAGGGGAGGCATTTCGGTACCGCACCCGAAAGTCTGGTATCTTTTTATTTAAGTCATATGAATTCGGAATCCAAATCCAAATTCTACTAAAAAATGGTTCAAATAAGAAATAAATACTGTGTAGTAATATATGCTACACACTATCTAGCGTACACAACTTTTTTTGGGCAGTGCTGTTGCTGGGATTCCGAGGTGTTTGCGTATTTCTCTGGCTAGGGTTTCTGCGTAGCCTATACGGTGATTGTCTGTTATTGCAAGTTTGGGTTTTGAGCGTCTGACATATTCTATTAGTCCATCGTAGTCTGAGTGGTCGCTTAGGGCTATAATATATTCTTTGTTTGCTATTTCTTTGCATGGTGAGTTGAATTCCCAGCCGCTTACGTAGATGCGGAACTTGTTTTTGCCGATTTTGTTTTTTGAGCCCATGTGGTAGAAGGCTATACAGGGCGAGTTTTTTTCTAGGAGTGTTTCTGTTTCTCTTTCTGCGGTTAGGGTTAGGCGTCCGAGGCGCATGCCGTGGTTTTCGCAGATTCTGGACACATGGAAGACTCTTTCTGGGACGATGAAGGGTGCTTTTATGTTGGCTTTGTGTAGGATTTGCATGACTTCTTGTAGTTTACCATGGTAGCCAAACACGTAGACTGAGCCTTGTTTTAGTCCTTCTTCAACTAAGGAAATGAGTAGGTCTTTGACGTCTTTGTCGAAGGAGCGTTTGCATGCTGGGTTTCCATAGGTAGCTTCCATGACGAGTACGTCTGCTTCTAGAATAGGGGTTTCGTCGATTCTGAAGTCGCCTGTGTAGACGATTCTTGTTCCTTCAGCGTCTTCGACAAGTATTTGTGCTGCGCCTAAAATGTGGTCTGCTCTGAAGAAGGTCATGCGTTCTTCTTCGTGTTGAAATGTTTTGCCATAATCAACTGTTTCCACATAACCGCTCATTAAGAAAAGTGGACCACGCATGACGTTGATTAGGTCTTTGGTGGCTTTTGTCATCAGAACTTTTTCGCATGTTCTTAGGCTTTGGCTTAGGCCTGTCATGTGGTCAGCGTGGGCGTGAGTTACGACTCTTAATGGTTTGTGTTCGTCGAAAGCGTCGCAGGCGACGTATTTTCCAAGTAGAACTGCGCCCTTATGGGTTATTGTTGCTTTTGATGACAAGGCAGTGAGCACCGTCTATGTGGTTTTTGGGGCGAGCCATTCGATGAGTTCGCGTGGGTTTTCGCATCTTATTTTGACTGTTATTGGTCCTAGTGGTGATTCTGCATCTTCTTTGGAGAATGACATGTGCCCTGCGAATGCGGCTTGCTTGTTTAGGCAGAAGTTTATGGTTTTTCCGTTTAGTCCTTCGAAGAGGACTGCTCTTGCTGCGTCGCGGATACGTTCTCTTCGCAGTAAATTGTAGAGTTTGGTGAGAGGTTCGAGGCCTCTTGTCTCTGCGGTTAGTAGCCCTCCCTTATATATGGGTTGAACTTTGGTTTGGATGTTGCCGAAGATGTTTTCTATTGCCTGTTTTACTTTGGTTTCGGATTCTGTTGGGTTAATTTTGACTTCTATGTGAACGGTTATTTCGTCCATTTCTCATCAATTTTCCCTAAGGCTTCTCTGATTTTTTGTTTTACCATTTCCAGCTTTTCCTCGTTTAGTATTGAATATTCAGCCATGGCTATGGCTTTATCTAACCCTACGCTTAATTCTCTGTTGTCCCTTTCGTTAAAAATTTGCCAGTTTTTTGGGTCGTCGCTCCTTTTGCGGTGAAATAGCCTTTTGAATCTTGTTTCGGGTGATGATTGAATGGCTATGACGGTGAATTTTGGGAAATGCCTTTTGAATTCTTCTACTTCGCTTGGGCTTCTTATGCCGTCTACAATGACCTTGTCCTCTTTTGCTTTCTCTATTTTTGGGATGCATCTTTTGGCTATGACGCTGTTTCCTTCATTTTGTCTTAGTTCAATCATGATTTTTCCAAGATTTTCCCGAGTAGGCTCTAAGTGTCTTTTTAATGCTTCTTCTCTAACCACATCGCCCATTACCACAACGCTGTAGCCGCTTCCTTTTGCGACTTTAACAACTACGGATTTGCCTGCGCCGGGCATTCCAGCCAAACCTAAGACAAGCTTATGGGTCATTTCGCAATCATCCTTTGTGTTAAGTTTTCAATGCAATACTAATCTTTTGTGTTTTGGTTTTCAACAGTTTACTCCGGATTGAGAAAATGAATATTCAAATGTTGTTATGGCTTACTAAATTAGTTTTCATAGAGAAGTTCTCGATAACTGTTATATTTTAGCCAAACTATTTCATAATATGAGAAAGGAAATTGTCGAAGAGAACTGTTTCTGAAATAATGCTGACACTGCTGTTAATATCAATAATCTTTAATGCAACATCTCATGGAACTTGCACACTACATCTTAGCAATTCCAATGAATTAACTATTCCCCATATAACAAAAGATGGTTCGATTAAAGTATCCTCGGTGATTGTTGTTCCAGATAATTATTCAACAATACAAGAAGCCATAAATGCGGCTAAAGATGGGGACGTTGTTTACGTTAGAGCTGGAATATACCACTCTTATGACTTGAAAATTGACAAAGGTATATCATTAATTGCTTTGGATAGCCATGCTACGATTCTCGACGGTGGATTTGAAGAGGGCTATTATTGCGGAACTGTTGTGATCATAGAGGCAAACAACACGGTCGTTAAAGGTTTTCGCATACAAAACGGAGGGTACCTTGATGCGTGCGCTGGTATACGCATTCAGCAAAACTCACACGGAAATATCATAGATGATAATGTTATAATTTCAAACAGGAACCGTGGCGTTTATCTTGAAAGAGATTCCAGCAACAACACTATTCTGAATAACATAATACTAAACAACTCTAATTACGGTCTAGAGCTGTACTATTCAAGCGGGAACAAACTCAGAAATAACACCCTGACCGGAAATAAGTTCAATTTCGGTGTATGGGGCAGTTCTTTGAAACATTGTATGCAAGACATCGATCAATCTAACCTTGTTGACAACAAGCCTATAGTTTATCTGATAAATCAATCGAACATAGAAGTCTCAGCAGATGCTGGTTATGTAGGTGCCATCAATTCGGCTAACATAACGGTCAAAAACCTAATAGTAAGGAATAACAGCCAAGGCATCTTGTTTGCATACACTAAAAACTCAACTGTAAATAACGTGACTCTTTTGTCTAACAGAAACGGCGTTTATCTGTTTCTTTCTGAGTCAAATAATATCAGTGAAAACGTAGTCAAAGACTCCTCTTGGGCAGGTATAAGGTTAGGTTACTCAAGCAACAACACCATAATCGATAATCTCATAGCTGAAAATTATCAAGGTATACTGAATCATTACTCAAACAGCAACATCGTCTACCACAACAACTTCATCAACAATCCCTACCAAGCAAGAGACTACGACTGTCAAAACATGTGGGATAATGGCTATCCTTCTGGCGGAAACTATTGGAGCGACTATACTGGCATTGACTTGTATAGTGGTTCTTATCAGAATTTGACTAGTAGCGATGAGATAGGTGACACACCATACGTTATTGACGACGATAACCGAGACCGATACCCACTTATGAATCCATGGGGTAATCCTTGGAGCGATTGGAAGCATTACCATAATTACACGGAGACTATTAATACCCTTCTTTATCTGAACGATTTATACCCAAACATAGTGGACATCTTTTCCATAGGTAAAAGTTGGCAGAATCGAGAAATTTACTGTATAAAGTTAACAAATGAATCTAATACTCATCCAAAGCCGAAATTGTTTTTCGTTGGTTATCATCATGCCCGTGAACCCATAAGCGCAGAGCTACCGCTATACTTTGCCGTAGAAGCCGCAACCAGATTCGGCACAAACGCAACCATCACCAACATGCTAAACTACAGCGAAATCTACATAGTCCCAGCATTAAACGTTGACGCCTTCGATGTTGTAGAAGCAAATGAGTGGCAACGCAAAAACGTCCACCCGTATGATGAAGACGATGATAGCCTACTTGACGAAGACCCGCCTGACGACGAGGACGGAGACGGCTACATAGAATACCTTTTCTTTGACAATGGCACTCACTATCGCTTCATTAGATGGGAAGGCTTAGATGATGACAGCGATGGCTCATTCAATGAAGACTGGGTTGGAGGCGTAGACTTAAACAGAAACTACGGTTATCAATGGAACGCTTCATGCCAAAGCGGCAGTCCCTACTTGTGGGCAGAAGACTACCGCGGACCAGCACCATTCTCAGAACCAGAAACCCAAGCAATAAGAGACCTAGCACTGCAGCACAATTTCAAATACGCGATAAGTTTCCATTCAGGCGCCGAATGCATTGTTTACCCATGGGGCTACGCAGACACCCCAACACTCCACGATTCGCTGTTCAGAGAAATCGCCGGAAACCTTTCGAGTCTTGTTGGTGCGCCTTACGGTCAAAGCGGCGCTGGCTTATACACTTTATCTGGCTCATGGGACGACTGGATGTACGGCAACAGAAGCGCATTCGCCTTCACGTGCGAAATCTACAAGAACAACAGTGCAATGCACTATGACCTCGGACCAGATCCAGACACGTATTGGGAGGGAGGAGTATTTGAATACTTCAACCCAGATCCTAGCTGCATTATATATGTGATTCAACGCTGGCTACCAGTCTTCACAAACCTGACAAACCGAGCAATAACCGAAGCCTATGACGTAGCCACAACCAACATAACCCCTTCAAAAACCATAGTCGGACAAGGATTCTCCATGAACATAACCATAACAATCGCAAATAAAGGCGAATTCACAGAAACCTTCACTGTTATGCTTTACGTCAACACAACCGTGATAGGCACAAGAGAAGTCACCATCCCAAACAACAGTTCTACAACCATCACACTTACATGGAACACTACAGGGCATGCCTATGGCAACTACACAATAAACGCCGAAGCAGAAACTGTTCAAGGCGAAACAGCAACACAAGATAACACACTAAAAGACGGTTGGATTCTCGTCACCATTCCCGGCGATGTTAACGGCGACTTTAGGTGCGAAGGAAAAGATAATGGCTTCGTATCCAAAGCCTACGACACTCGCCCCGAAGACCCACGCTGGATTACAAACGCGGACATAAATAACGATGGGAGAGTTGAAGGAAAAGACGTAGGCATAGTAGCCAAATACTACGACACACACTACCCATAACCTCCTCGACTTTTATGTCAAAGCATTTATGAAAGAAGAGAGTGAACCATATACAAGGAGAACCAACCCTGTGTCAGAAACCATAAGAAGCTTCATAGCCTTCGACCTTGACAACGAACCAATCCTGAAAAGAATAGCAGACGTGCAAGCTCTCCTAGCCAAGACTGGAGCAGACTTAAAACTTGTTGAGCCAAAAAACATCCACATAACCCTCCGATTTCTCGGAAACATCACAATGCAGATAGCCGAAAAAATCTACGAAGAAATGAAAAAAGTCCAGTTCACTCCCTTCGACGTTAAACTTCACGGCGTCGGCGCCTTTCCAAACCTGCGCTATCCACGCGTGTTATGGGTTGGAATAACCCAAGGCGCCGACCAGCTACGAGGCATTTTCTCTCAATTAGAGCCTCGTTTACGCGGTTTAGGGTTTCAGCCAGACCCAAAAGGCTTTAGTCCACACCTCACAATCGCCAGAGTAAAATCTGGAAGAAACAAGGCTGAACTTGCACGATGCGCCACAGAAAATGCAAACTACGAATTCGGAACCATCAAGGCAGAGTGGTTAAGGCTTAAAAAAAGCGATTTAACACCAGAAGGACCCATCTACTCAACCCTCAAAGAATATTGCCCATAAAAATAAAAAAAGGACAAGCTCTATGCAAGAAAAAATAGAAAAAATCTGCGCAACCGTCCTGAAACAGGTTACACCCGGAAAAACCCAAAGAGCCAAAATACAGACTTTGGCGAAAAAGCTCCAAAAAAGAGTTCATGACACGTCGAAAGCCCTAGGCGTCAAAGCCCAAGTTCGCCTTGAAGGTTCTGTTGCGAAGGACACGTGGCTCAGCGAAGAACCGGACATAGACATTTTCATGCGTGTGCCAAAAACGATACCACGCAAGTCTCTAGGCAAAACATGCCTAAAAATCGCTAGAAAAGCCACAAAAGGCTCAAAACAAGTTGAAAGGTTTGCTGAGCATCCATACCTAGAGGCGATAGTTGAAGATGTAAGAGTTAACATTGTTCCATGCTACAATGTCAAACGGGGAGAATGGTTAAGCGCCACAGACAGAACACCCTACCACACTGACTACGTGCAAAAACACTTGAGCAAGCAAATGCGAGGCGAAGTGCGCCTATTAAAGAAGTTCATGAAGGGTATAGGGGTTTATGGCGCTGAAATAAAGGTCGGCGGGTTCAGCGGCTACCTGTGCGAACTCTTGATACTGCATCACAAATCCTTCATGAAAACGTTGAAGACGTTCGCCCAGCACAAACAAAGGATAGTCATAGACATAGAAGACTATTACCGAGACAGAAAGAACGAGCTGCAACTCTTGTTCAAGGAACCCCTCGTAATCGTTGATTCAATTGACAAGGGAAGAAACGTAGCCTCAGCTGTGCAACCGCAAAAGCTCTACACCTTCGTGGCTGCAGCAAGAGCCTTTCTAAAAACTCCAGACTTAGAATTCTTTTATCCACTAGAAACAGTCGCCTTGACTGTGAAGGAGCTGAAGCAGGAATTGGCGAGGCGTAGCTCTGAAATAATCTTCTTGAGTTTTGGAGAGGTTGACGCCGTTCCAGATGTTTTGTGGGGTCAGCTTTACAAGTCTCGGCGTTCTCTGCACAAACTTCTGCTACTGAATGATTTCAGTGTTTTGAGAGACCTTGCGTGGAGCGACGAGAAAGTCTTAAACATGTTTATCTTTGAAGTTGAGCAATGCACGCTTTCGTCAATCAAGAAGCATCTTGGACCGCCACTCGAAAAAGATCGCGAATGCGAAGAATTCCTTAGGAAGCATTTGAACAATTTGGGCACTGTTTCTGGACCTTACGTTGAAGATGGAAGATGGGTTGTTGAGCTTAGAAGGAAACATACTGATGCGGTTGGACTGCTCGGCGAGAAGTTGAAGGATGGTGGGAGAAACGTTGGGGTTGCGGAGCAGATTTCGGAAACGATTCGCAGAGGGTTTAGAATCTTTGTTAACGCAGAGGTTGTTGAGGTTTATGAGAAAAACAGTGCGTTTGCAGGGTTTTTGACGGAGTTTTTGTCTGGTAAGCCTAAGTGGTTAGAAACCGCCTAAGCTAAGCGCTATCAGCGCTACGCCTAGTAGCCAACAGTAGAATGCAAATATGTGAAGCTTTTTGTTGGCTAGGATTTTCCAGAAGAGTTTTAGTGCGAAATAGCCGACAAGCATTGCGATAATCGTTCCTGCGAGGATTTCTGTCCAGGCTAGTCCCTTGGTTGTTAGCTCGTTGAATTGTGTGTGGAGGGTTAAGCCTAAGGCGCCTATTATGGCTGGAATTGATAGCAGAAAGGAGAATTTGAAGGCTTTTTCGCGTTTTACTCCAAGCAGAAGTGCAATTGCGATTGTTGTTCCGCTGCGGGAGATGCCTGGGATTATGGCTATTCCTTGGGCTGTACCGATTATCAAAGCTGTTAAAAGGCTTATGTTTTCTTCTTTCTCTTTTCCAACTTTTGAGGAAAAAAGGATTATTCCGCAGATGATGAAGGCTGTGGCGATGGGTAAGGAGGTTTGGAAAGTGCCTTCTATGGTTTCGCCGAAGACTATGCCTATTATTGCTGTTGGTATTGTTCCCGCAATTATTAGGGGTATTAGTTTTCCGTGTTCTGTTTTGAAGTCAAACCGTGCAAGAGCAGAAAGCATATTGCCAATGTCTTTTCTGAAGAAGAATATGACGACGGTTAGTGTTCCGATGTGTAGGATGACGTCGAAGAGTATGGGAACTTTCATGTTTAAGAGTTGTTCGGCCAGTTTTAGGTGTCCAGTGCTTGATATTGGAAGCCATTCTGTCAAGCCTTGAATTATGCCGAGAACGATTGTTTTTATTAGTTGACCTATCAAGGGTTTTTCGCCAGCTTTTGCTCCTTTTTGTATTTCGAGTTATGTTTAAAAGGTTAATTCGTGTAAGTTGTTAATCTTTCATGCTGGTGGCGTAGATGAGTGAGTATTCGTCTGGAAGTGTTGAGGATCGTGAGATGCTGGCTAAAATGCCTATGGAGAAGCTGCTTGACTATTTCTTTTTGCAGATTAGGAATTTGTGGAGGGTTGACGGTTTATACTTTCTGGGCATAGAAGAAAAGTTTGGGACTGAGGCTGCTACTGAGATTGACGCTGGCGTTTGGAGGCTTATGGCTCAAATTGAGGCTAGAAGTTTACAGAAAATGTTTAACGTTAGCGAGAATCCGGATATTGCAACGATTATGAATCTTTTGCGCAGGTCAAGTTGGGCTCTGGACCAGCCTCTCAAAACAATCGAAATAAGTGATAAAAGGGCTACGCTGAGCATTGATAGATGCAGGACGCAGGAAACACGTTTAAGCAAAGGATTAAGCGAGTTTCCCTGCAAAAAAGTGCGGTTTGGCTATCTGGAAAACTTTGCAAAAGCGCTGAATCCAAAGGTGGAAGTAAACTGCGTGGTTTGTCCACCAGACAGACACCCTAAAGACTTATGGTGCAAATGGGAATTCACTCTATGATTTGGGGCGGTTCACCATGTTATTTGGCTTTTCGTGTGTGCTAATTTGTCATCACTTCATGTGAAAGTATTCTCTAGGAGTTCTAATCAAAAAATACATTGAGCATCCTACAGCATAAATGAAAGGAAATGGTAAAAATAGAATTCTTGCAATGCTCAAATACTGATACCAAGGATCACCGCTCTCTAAATAAAACATATAACGCCATACTCCCATGTAATTGTAACACCATACAAAAAACAATACAAAGGCCATCCAAAATATCATTGAGGCATACCACGCATATCTTACTCGAACAAACATCATAATCGCAAGAGTAAAGGCAAAAACCGAGAGCAGAAGTGGAGCATAGAAGATTGGCAGTAGCTGAGGAGACGTTCCAGAGGAATATGGTCCACCAACGACAGCAACTATTGCAAACAACCCAAAAAGGAAAAACAAGACCACTCCACTCGACAAAGTTAGCCAAGCTACTATTGTCACACCAATTGGTCTTCTCACAATTGCTACTCCATCTTTCTAATATGATAATTCGCACTAATTAATGTTAAATAAGTTAAGCGCGCTGATAGTGATAGTTTTTGTTGAACTTTGAAAATTTTCTTTTGTTGAACAAAACTACAGCTTATTTTCGACCACTAAGTTGCTTTACGAGCTCCTCCGCCCACGCAAATCCACCTCAAGTCCATACTTTTCTCGCAAAACACCGCAATCAAAGAAGCACTTTCCCCAGTCACACCACGTCTTGAAACATACGCGATAAGAGTCTTACCACTAGCCACAGTATTACACTAAACAAACCTAGTGAGCATTTGACTTTTTTATGCTTTATCAGTCAATCTGGTTGCTCTGCCCTATTCCATTCGCTCCCAAATATAGCTAACCAAACCGACAATCAACAGAAAAGTGCCCAAAGCCAGAACCAAAGTTCCTGCCACAGTCATTGGAAAAACTCGACGTACACTTTGAAATCTTCTGGAGTCAAAAATACCAGAACGCCTAAAACCAAAACAATGATTCCAGCTAAGATTGCGCACCTATCACGCATCTTCTGCAGCCATACAATTAGTTACAGTCAATTCATGGAAATACTTTACGAATTACAAATATTGATTTCAGCTAAAAAAAGCTAGTTTACACTATTATTCTAAAAAAACAAAGAGAAAACCGGTTTGACTCAAAGCAGTCGGTTCTAGTATCGCCGTCTTGGACCTCTTCTCTTCGACCAGCACTCTCGGCAGTAAACAGGCCTACTTGGGTCAGGCTTGAAGGGAACTTCACATTCCTTCCCACAATCAGCACAAACTGCCTTGTGCATTTCTCTTTCAGCCATTTACGATTTCAACTCCTTCATATTTTTCTGTGCAAAAATTGCTTCTTGCACAATGCACCTATTCACGACATAGTTATTTATAAGAATTGCCATCAAGAAACCTAATACATAATGAGGTGAAATGCGTTGAAGCTTCTGCTCGACGAAATGTACGCAGGATTAAAAGAATACTTTGAGACACTAGGATACGAAGTGCTAACTGCCCAAGACGCAGGATTAAAAAGTGCAAAAGACAAAGAAATCGTAGAATATGCAAAAAACAATGACCTACTGCTTATAACCCAAGACCAAAAACCAGCAGACCTAGCCGAACTTAGAGGCGTAAAACACGTGCTCATCTCAAATGCCATGATTGCCCAGATAGCTGACTCCAAAATAAGAGAAAAATACCCAAACATCAAACAAAAATAACACGTAACCTGCTAAGTTAACGTCTTTTGCTTCTCAGCAGAAACAAAGTTTGAAACCCTAACACCCACAAGCCGCATTTTTCTGTCAGCCCTAAGATAGGCTTGTGCCAGCTCTCTAGCTGTTTTTTTCAAATCCTGCAAACGATTTGTAATAAAAGGTAAGGTCTTGCCGTGCGTGTGAGTCTCAAAATTCTCGTAACGAATCCTCACAGTAACAGTCTTAAAATAAACCTGCTGCCTCAAAACATCCTTATGCACCTCATCCGAAAGCCTATCCAAAGCATTCAAAATAAACTCAAAATCCGATGTGTCCTCCTCAAAAGTCGTGTCACGTCCAATAGACTTTATTTCTCCTCTCTGCTCAACTTCGCTTCTGTCAATTCCATGCGCCATCAAATAAATCTGAGTGCCCATAACCCCAAAATTTTCCACTAACACAGCCGGGTCATAGCGTGCTAAATCTCCTATTGTCTTGATTCCTATGGCTTTCAGTTTCTGCTCAGTTTTACGTCCAACCCACAAAAGCTTACGCACAGGCAGTGGAGCCATAAACTTTTCAGCCTCCTCCTCTCTCACAATCGTTAAACCATCAGGCTTCTGGAAGTCGCTTGCTATCTTTGCGACAAGCTTGTTCGGACCTACGCCTATAGAACACGTGAGCTTTTCCTTCTCGTAAATCTCCTTCTTAATCTGTTGTGCTGGGGCTTCGGCTTCCACATAATCCTTCACCCTAGAAGTTACGTCCAGAAAAGCTTCATCTATGCCCCACTGCTCAAACTTGTCTCCATATTTTTGCAGAATGCCCATGATTTCATCAGAGACTCTCAGATAAAGTTCATAATTAACCGGCAAGTAAATGGCTTCTGGACAAAGCTTCCAAGCTTTCGAGATGGGCATGCCAGACCGGACACCAGACTTTCTAGCCTCATAATTGCACGTGCTTACAACTCCTCTGCCCTTGCCCTCTTTTGGGTCAGCTCCAACAATAACTGGCTTACCCTTGTATTCGGGACGCTTTCTTTCCTCGACAGCTGTGAAAAAATGGTCCATGTCTAAATGAAATATTATCCTCTTCTTCTCGCTCATGATTTTCCTTTTCCAAAGGCAATTTCAATGTAAAACTGATTACGTTTTTTGATTTGAATTTATCGCTAGAAAAGCACGTGTACGCGGTGTGATATATGTTTAGCTTCACTAACTATTTTCCATTCATAACTTTTAATGCCACCTTATCCATATTGACAAAGGCAGCATTTGGAGGAAAACGGTGCCATGAAAGAGAATAATATCTCAAACGAAGCTGCTCAACAAATAGCCGTTGATTACATTAAGAGAAGGAAGAACTCGGAAAAAATCGACATTTCCACAGTTGAACAGAAAGATGGCGCATGGATAATCAGAGGCACATGCCCCATAGACTTAGAAGGACATCCATGGGCAGAAAAATTCGAGGTCGTCATAACTGAAAAGGGCAAAATCAGATCCACAGACTTTTCGCTGTTATAGAATATTTCTAACATTTTCGATTATGTAAACCGCATCTGTCATATCAACCGTTTTTCCCTCTAGTTCTACAACAGCTTTAACAGTTATATCTTTAAAAGAACTATTAGATATTATAGGGTGCCAACGGTTGTTTGAGAAAATTCTAGTCCCACTAGACGGTTCTGAACATTCACTAAGAGCCTTAGAGACTGCAGTTCAAGTAGCCAAGAAGTTTAAGGGAAAAATAACGTTGATTAACGTGTTTTCAGTCACTGTCAAGCCAGTAATAATTCCTGAACCAACAACCTTGACTCCTCCAGCCATTCCAATCATGACTCCGGCGGAACTTTCTAAAGTGGCTGAAATTGCCCGCAAAGTTGCCGGCGACATCCTCGCAGACGGTGAACAAAAGGTAAAGGCTGAAGGAGTTCCAGTTGAAACCGTGATTAAGGAAGGACACTTTGTTCAAGAGATTCTCAAAGCGGCTAAAGAAGGAGGATTCGATCTGATTGTTATGGGCGCGAGGGGCGTAAGCAAGATAAGAGAAATAGTTTTGGGAAGCGTAAGTGACGGAGTGATAAGGAACGCGTCTTGTCCAGTTTTAGTGGTCAAATAGCATTCTATTTGCTTCTGAGTTTTTACTCATAAAAGAGTATAGAAAATTATTTCTTTTCAGTCTGCCAAATAATGAAGCTCCGGGTGGAAATTTTGACGCGAAGGGAAGACTTTCTTCAAGAAACAGTGAAACACATAAAAATAAATGGAAAACTGACAGTGAATCAGCTGATCCAACAGTTTAAAAATTCAGGTTCTTTTGGAGCTGGAAGGCTTTCAACCGCATGTGACATCTATGAAAGAATGGTGCAGGACGAAAAATGCACAGCTTTCTTGGCTTTGGCGGGAGCAGTTGTTCCCGCTGGAATGCGTTCGCTAATTGCTGATTTAATCCGTGAAAAGCTTATTGATGTTGTCGTAACCACTGGAGCAAACATGGTTCACGACGCAATAGAGGCTCTGGGCGGACACCACTATAAGGGGCACTGGCTTGTGGACGATTACATGCTTTACAAATACCACATATACCGTATATACGATGTTTTCGTGCCAGAAGAAGACTTCTCGAAGCTGGATTATAGGCTTGCAGAAATGTATGACGAGATAGCCGTGGAGAATAATGGAAAAAGCCTGTCTTCCAACCAGTTTGCATGGGAATTAGGCAAAAGACTCAAAGACTCAGATTCAATTCTACGAGCGGCATATGAAGCCAAAGCGCCCATTTTCCTTCCAGCGCTCCGTGACTCAGAATTTGGTTTTATACATTGGCTCCATTCTTCACGCAAAAACTGCCAAAACACGTTAGTAATAGACGCTTTCAAAGACGTACCGGAAATAGTCAATATTTGTAAGCGTTCTCCCAGAAATGGC
>Ga0315314_1002794_pt1 | contig 14180 bp, 22 predicted proteins | sample TDP9_MG_FD_203631 | JGI IMG/M metagenome (GOLD analysis project Ga0315314, IMG submission 203631) | Freshwater sediment microbial communities from Lake Towuti, South Sulawesi, Indonesia - TDP9 | ecosystem: Environmental > Aquatic > Freshwater > Lake > Sediment | place: Indonesia: South Sulawesi...
TTGGTCAGTTCCCTGACTTGGTCGTCTGTTAACACCTGCTTGTCCTGAAGATCCGGCGGCACAGGCTTTTCCTCTGTTCCACCCGCGGGGTTTCTCACCATTTGAATGATCTTCTTGGGAACATTCTTCTTAACGATGGTGAGGTCCGACTTCTTTACATAGTACTCGTCTGGAGTAATTTTTCCTTGGACAACGAATTCGCCGAGACCGTAGCCTGCCTCTATTAGAACTATGCTTCGGTCGCCATTGGCCACATCTAAGGTGAAGATGACCCCGCTGGCTTTGCTGTAGGCCATGAGCTGGATGGCGGAGCTGAGGGCAATGGTCATATGGTCGAAACCTTTCTGAATTCTATAGAATATGGCCCTGTCGGTGAAGAGGCTGGCGAAGCACTCCTTAACCTTTTCGACCACCTGCTCTGGAGCACGGACATTTAGGTAGGTTTCCTGTTGACCTGCAAAGCTTGCGTCTGGGAGGTCCTCTGCCGTAGCTGAACTTCGGACGGCCACGAAGGGGTCCTTTTCGCCAGCCTTTTTAGAGAGCTCCTCATAGGCAGCCACGATATCCTTTTCGAGGGATGGGGGCATTCTGGCTGTGGCTACCATTTTTCTGATCCTAGCGCCGACACTTTGGAGGGTTTTTGTATCATTGGGGTCTTTAATCTCCTCAAGGATTTTGGCCATTTTCTGGTCAAGCCTATTTTCCTTTATGTAGTAACGATAGGCTTTTGCCGTTGTGGCAAAACCGTAAGGAACAGACACCCCTGTTCTCCTCGTCATCTCGCCAAGGCTGGCGCTTTTTCCCCCAACAAGGGGGACATCTTCCATTCCGATTTCGTCAAACCAGAGAACTAAACTTTCTGATGACGATTTTCTTTCTTCCTTAAGGACGCGCAATCTGCCAAACCTCCTTTTAATCCATAACCTTTTCAACCTTTATTCGGCAATTGCTAAAAGAAAAGGGAGAGGGGGGTATTTAACTTTACGCTTGGGAGGGTAGACTTTCTGATCGTTTTATGAGTTGGTGTTGGAGGCTGAGCGGAGGGCTCTCGCAAAGAGGTTCTGGTAAAAGGGCGCGCAAACTATTTCTTTCGTGCTCATGGACTATTCTTCTGAGAGCGATATCTCCTTTCGTTCGGCTTGGAGGGTATTTTCTTCAAAAAGTCTATATAGTTCTCAGGCAACTGGTGCTCCTGTGCCCCACAAACCAGCAATTCCTTATACCAGTCGAAGGGAATTACCTCAAGGACAACTTCCGTTGAGATGTAAACTTCCGCCGCCACTAATTTATCCTCATTAGTTTTGACACGCATCGTTGTACGCCGATATCCTCCCTCTGCCTTATCCAATTTTTCCAGATCAGATGACTCTATCTCGTACAATACTCCCCACACAACATCTTCGGGGCTGTCTTCCAAGTTTGCCTTACCAGAACCATCTTCGCTCTTCTTGTTGAACACTAATCTTTTATTGAAGAGTCTCGCTCGACCTATCGGTTTTGCTGAAGGCACACGTTTCCGTAACCGATTCGTCTTCATATTAGACCCGTAGGCAAAGATTCTAATCTTTGCTCCCATTCCATCGCCTCTACTCAACCCCTTGAGAAATCTGACAGATATGGTCCATCTTCTTCCTGAAATTGTGGCGTAGCTTTTCATTTGGTGGATTGTTTTCCTGCAATTGAGATATGTAGTTCTTGAATTCTTCGATTAACTGTTTATGAAATTCTTTCCTGTTGATGACCAAACCCTTCATATCATCTGCTAAACGGACAAGGGGCTCTTGTTGTCGCTTACGCACCCGTGAACTGCCCTTGATTTCTGCTTGATGAAGGATGCCACAACGGATTTGATCATAGAACATTTTAGCTAAGTCTCGGTCAAAGAACTTGCCAAATGATGTTTCCGTTAAGAACCGAACAAAGTACTCTTCTGACTTCTTAGGAGGAGTCTTGGGTATTCCTTCACGGAACTGTTGAAGAGTTTCAATAAGCAGACAGTCTAGGGCTAAGACTGCAAATCCAGAGTATTCATAATCTTCAATGAGTGGGATAAACTGTAGGAATCGTCCATAAATACGATCTTCAAAGATATTTATCGCTTTTTGCCATTCTTTTTCAGTTGAGAAGGTCAGAGCCTTCCAGTCGTCAACGGTAAAGCGTGGTGAGATGCGCATTGGCTCAGTCATAATACTCCACTTCTTTCGAGGCTTGACATGTCAGGCACGCATCCATCATATTTTGGGACTAAATTGTCCTCTATAAGTCTATTTAAAAGAAATTCTGCTTTTTATGGCTCAGAGGGGCATGGTTAAACTTTGGCAGGAGGAGGATTTTGGCGAAATCTACATAACCGTTTCGACTTCAGAAGATAAGGAGATATGAATCTGGCTCTGGTAGCATAGAGGGTCTTATTCCTTTGGAAGAGCGATCGGTATATCCACTATAATAATCAATTCCTCGAAATCACTTTCTTTGTCTCTGGTTCTTACAAGAATATCTCGTACTTGTGAACCTTCAGGCTGAGTGGTTGCGAACAAGTCTCTTAGCTGATCTTTTCCAATTGCCATTTTAACCCTCATTTGGACCACCCTTAAGTTTAAATAATTTCCTTATATTTAAATAATTTATGGTGGCGACAAGGATATGGGAAAAATATTCCTTTCACACAGTCAAGCAGACGAAGAAATTAGAGATTATTTTCTGAAAATATTTGGAATTGAAGGCGTTCAAGCCATCTCTGTAGAATTTGAAAATTTTCCTCCTCCGCCTTGGCAATTTATTAAGAGACAAATGTTCGAATCAGACGCTCTTTTCCTATTACTTGGTCCCAATGTGATTGACAGAGGCATCTATACACAAAATTGGATATCATTTGAAGTAGGACTGGCTTGTCAACTCAACAAAGAAATATGGGTTTTTGAACAAATCGATATACCAGTCCGTTTCCCTGTTCCTTACCTAAATCACTATCTATTGTATGACCCAAAGAATAGAAAGCATCTTGATTACATAAGAGTTATTATTAGTGCTTACAAGGTTATTCCACTTTTTCGAAAAATTCCCGTAGGTTATTCTTATGTAATATGTCCTAACCCGAAATGTCAAGTTTCTTTTCTTCTACATACGAAAATGATAGAGTTTGAATGTCCATCTTGCAGAAAGATGATGAAATTCCTTTAAGCGCGCGCGATCCGTTAGCTTTTTAAGGGGAAGGGGCTTTAAGGGATTTTCGATCCGAAATGTCTGATGCCGTGGATGAAGCGATTGAGGAAATGAAGGAGTTTATTAGGGAGTATAATAAAGCCCATGAGGAGTTGAAGAGGGAGCTGAGGTTGAAACTTAAGGAGCTCATGGAGAGGCTTGCCAAGAAGATAAAGGAAGAGGAGCTTGTCCAAAAAGTATACGCCTCAACATAGATTAGCGCGCGCTAAAAAATTTAAATACTGCGTATGGCTTCTCTTAATTTAGGTGAAGGAAATGCCAAAGTTCATAATTAAAGAAGAGAAAGGAATACACATCAAAATTCAAGAGGTAGAACCGAAAATCACGTCAGGCGGGCATACGGGTTACAGAAGCGGGAAAAGTAAATCTATAAGAATTTATGGCAACGTATCAGTTGAAGAGATTTTTGAAATCGTAAAGAAAGCCTTAGAAAAAGCGTCTGAGGAATGAAGTTTTGTAGCGCGCGCTAATAAGGGAAAGACTCTGTACAACCTACATTCGAAACAATATCATAATCTCTACTTTTTCACATAGTTAAAGTATGCTATTAAAAGAACCCCAAGAAATCCAAGACTAGCAGGAAAAACGTATTCTTTGGGAATCAACAAGTAATTTACACCCAAAAAGTATATGAAAGATGAGATTGTAGCAAATATCATTATAAACATTGTATGCTGTAATTTGGGATAGGATTTTATCGGTCTAAGAAATCTATCCTTGAATCCTAATTTTTCAGAAGGAAATGTGGTAAGGTTCAACATTTTCTCGTTCAGTTGCCCCATGTCAGCAATAGAGGGACTTGGATCAACCAGAAAACGAGCAAAATCTATAAGAATATCATAACCTTTCTTCAATTCCTCATCATTTCCTCTTTCTATCGAAGGAAGTAATTTTTCCTCAAAATTCCTCTTGAATGAACGAATATATTCACTCACCAGATTCCTCACAACTTTAAGTCGTCCAAAATGCCATTTTTCCGATATTTCTTTAGCTACTTTCTGAAGTTTCCTAATAGCCTTATTTCTATGAAATTCCATTGCTCCTTTGAAATATACATCAAGATTTTCGATTACTGAATATACATCAAGGAATAACCATTCTTCAATGCTTAAAACATACGGGTCAGATTTTTTATCAAGAGTATGACCGATCCAAAGTAAAAATAAACCAAGAATGAAAATGCACCCGTGAAAAACGTAAAGATAAAAATCCCCAAAAAGACTTCGTAGAAAATCAAGAATATCAGATTTGCCAGAATAGCCCCCAAAAAAGCCAATCCCAATAATAAAACAAAAGACTCCCGAAATAACGCAAAACGATGACGGTCTATCATACCTTAAGAATAACTTAGAACGTATAGAAAGTCTTTCATATTCTTTTTCAAGTTCCATATTCTAAAATATGGAGGTGTGCACAATTTAACTTTTATGCATGCATGCTCGTGCTGGAGGTCAAGAAGAGAACCTTCAGGGCCTCTACCTACCTGAGTGGGGCATAGCAGGCATCTCATTATGCTGAGGGGTTAGGGGCGTGGTTTTTCACTGTCTGCGACGGCTGGTTCATGCTCCTCTTCAGAAGCGTCGCCAATGAGTTGATTGGGGACTATGGAGTTGAGACGAGCAAGGGCTACGCCCAGAATCTACTGGTGGACCTCATAGAGTACTATCGGCGGGGAAAGTCGGAACGCTTAAGCCAGTTACCTACGGCTCCTGATCCCGACTTTCTAAGAGAGAAATGATTCCCCGCGTTAGCGCGCACTCAAATCAAATATTTTTCATTAATCATTACCCGAAAACCATTTATCTGTGATTCTTTTCTCAGATTTTCAAGGATTTCCTTGTGTCTTGCCTCCATCCTTAACTTTGTTCCAGTCGTAAGTTTCAAAATAGGAACGGGATTATATTTACTTTCCCCGATTTTTACATCTTCCAAATTCGTTAGTAATATCATTCTCAACAAGCCGTCTTTTACATCACCTAAAGAGGGAAGATTGCCCGTCTTAGTATGCTTACCTTCAATCAAGAAAATATCTCTTTCATGTATCTCAACTTCATCCGAGGTAAAGAAATATTCACCGCCAAGATAATTTTTAATTGTTATTGTAGCCTTTGTTCCCTCCAATTTCTCTTTTGGCTGATAAGTAATGCTTTCCCTTCTTTGTGCCCTTTTGGCTAAGTCCCTTGAGATTTTGAGAAAAGTTTCCTTTCCTTCTAAAAGCTCCTTAATCCTTTTCCTTGCGGAATCTATTGAGTGAAACTGAACTCCAAGGTTCTTTGAGATTTGAATGTAAGATTCCAAAGCCTTCTCCCCAATCTCACCTGCTTTCTCTAACTGAGACAAGTTCCAATGTAAAGCGTCGGACTGATAGGATAGAAGTTTCTCGATCTCTTTTAAAAGGTATTGCGTTTCATACCGCTGTTCCGTTACCTTATCTGGATAAGCGGGATTTATTGAAGCCTCTTTATAGTAGCCTATGATCACGTAAACTCCCAAGAGGCTCATGAGTGAAACCGTATCCCATTGAAGAAAGTCCCTATCTCCATCAGCACCTTCATCCTTAACTATTGGGATTATAGTTACTTTCTTCCCAGAGAAGCCTAAAGAGTCGTAAACGCGGGCATAGGGGTAGGACCTTGTTCTCTTTGCTGATACCCACCAGCTAACTGCTATTTTCTGTTCGTTATCAATTCTAAGTATGAATGTTGCCTTTTCAGATAGTGCTTTCTCGAACTCCCTTAGATCGAAAGTGTCTAACTTTCTACACAAGAATGGTGTGTATTTCACACCAGTAATTTTAGCAGAGATGTCCATTTTACCTCCCACTCTCCTTTGTAATTCCGTCCTTAAATGCTTTATATCCTTTCTAATTATTATTTGATACCCAGATTCTAGTTGAGTTAATCTTTTTTGAGATAACTTTTCCTTCACAACTTCCAATAACTCAATATCAATTTCATAGCCTACATACTTTCTTTCCAGTTCATTAGCAACTTTTAGAGTAGTGCCCGAACCCATAAAGGGGTCTAAGACGGTTTCTCCCTTGTAAGAGAATAACTTTATCAACCGATAAGGTATTTCGTCTGGAAAAGCCGCTATTCCTACCTCTAATCTGTTCTTAAACGGTAAGACATTTGTTATATTCCAGACACTCAGATACCACTTTCCTTCTTGAGTTTCCTTCAAGTTAAGCCTTGATTCTTCTTTTTTATCTTTAGGAGCTTTGCTGTAGTCATAATCGCCATTTTGGAATATTAGGATGGACTCTTGTATGTTGTCTGGATAGTAGTACATTGGAAAGGGATGTTGAAGTAATACTCCACTTCTCCGACTTATACGAATGTAACCTTCTGGTTTAACCCATGTTATTCGTTCCCTATATTTGAAACCCTCTTCTATGAAAATTTTGGTAATGTCTGCAACTACAGGATATTTGGTTCCCTTAATAAGGGTGTCATCACATACAAAACAGGCAACTCTCCCTATATCAAGGACTCTTTTCAGTTCTTTGGCAACATTCCGAATTAGCCTTAAGTATTCCTCGTAGCTCTCAAATAAATCTGGGTAGTCGAATGGAGCGTTAAAGTATGGGGGACTTGTGACAACAAGGTGGACGCTGTGATCGGGGAGTTCGCCCATATTCTCACAGCTACCAAAAATGATTTTATTGGTTGTCTCGCTCCCCTTGTTCTTCTCCATCTTTATTCGACTCTACTATAAGTAAGTTTGAGGATTTAAAGGTTAAATTTAACGGAGTAGCGTGCACTATAGGGCATGGGCTTCTACCACTTCCAAACGTCCGCCTACTCCATGTTTTCGGCTAAAAACCTTGATCACCTTGCATTTGGGGTTGTCGCACTCCCAGTGCTTGACGAACCTTCTGGTTCTATTTCTATAGTGCGTTTTAATGACTGGGCGTAGGGGTTTTCCGCAACGTGGGCACTTCCTCCCTTTTTGGGTGCCCATGTTACGTGTCCTCAGATTTCTCCCCTTCCTTGCAGATGTGGATGTCCACCACGGTTTCGGGGTCGCTTAGGGCGATTTTGCGGGCTTCGTCAAGGAGGTTGTTTATTGCCTCAAGGTTTGAGGTCAAGATGATGATGCTTGCCTCTCGCATTTTTGTGCTCCATTTCTGTGCAGGATTTCTTTTCTTCGTTGCCTCTTCGAGTTCTTTGAGGATTTTTTCGATGCGCTGGGCTTCTTTCTTCCGCTCATCCCTTAGTTTAACCAGCGTCTCGTAGATGAAGGCGAGGTCTTCATCTTCGATTTGGACTGTAACGGACATGTTTCCTTCAAAGAATTTAGATTGGAGGTCTATACTTAAGGGATATGGAGGCATAACGTGGATGGGAGGTCTATATTTCAGATAAATTATTTTAGAAGAAAAAGTGAAGCAAAAAGTAGGGTAAAAGGCTTCAAAATAAGGGGTTATGGAAGCATCTTATGCTATTCCTCTTTCAAGTATGATTCAGGCTCAATTTTCTTTAGGAGTAAATATGTGATCTCCTTATCGGGACATCCGTTCCCTCTAAGTGCGCAGATAAAGTAAGGTTCCAATTTACCTCTTTGTTTAATGAACTTCATTCTTATTTCAGAACAGGAGAAACTTACGCCGTCTTCCTTGAAAAAGAGTGTTACATCTCGTCCCTCTCTTGGACATTTCAACCCATAACTTCTTTTGTTAGACAAAATTTCATTTCACCTTTATTCATTCGCTTTGGTGATAGCCCCGCCGAGGGTTTTGAGGACTTTTTCGATGTGGTGGACTTCTTCCATTAGCCTTTCGCTCGCATGGTTTAGCTTCTCTTGGATGAGTTGGGCGTCTTCGAGGGGCAGTTGGACTTCGGCTTTGGTTTGCTCGCCTGTGGGTGTTGGGATTGGTGGGATTAGGGCTTCGTCCCTTACGGGCTTGAGGGTTTCGAGGATTCTCTCCATGCGTTTGATCTCCTCCTCCACCCTCATGCACTCCTTTAGGGTCTCTTCCCTGCTTTTGAAGGGTTCAGGCTGATACTCTTCGGCGAACATCAGCGCTTCCTCTATCCTCTCGTAGATGAGTTGGGCGTCTTGGGGCGAAACGTGAATGGTGACGGTGGTCATTTTTCCCTCATCGTCCCGATAAAACGGATTTTATTGGTTAATAAATCTTGTCCCTCAAGTCTTGGGAGGGTGGGTCTTCTTTTGTACTTTTCTAGGTAGAGTTTCGCTCTCTCTTTCCATTTGGTGAGGTGGGGTTGGCAGATTTGGATGGTTCTCATGGCTCTGGATGACACTGCCCAGACTCTATATACTAATGCCCTAGCGTGAACGTCTATGCTCACGTTCAACATGTCGGCTAATTTTTCGGTCAGTTCGTAGGTTTCGGATACGAATCCTATGGCTGGGACGTTGTACTCCCATCTGTAGAGCCATCGGTCTATTCTTCTTATCTTGTCTTCCCGTGCCATCCTCTCTTCGAGCCATCCGTCTGTGTCCAGTGCCATAGCCACCACCTCGGCTTTTTCTACAACTTTTGGTAATTCAGGAACAGGGTAGTCTAGCTCTGGTATGCGAATCCTCTCTTCAAGCCTTCTGGCTTCTATGGCTCGTTGGCGTTGTTTTATCAAGGCTTGTATGGTTGGCTCTGGGACGCCTATCCGTCTCCATCTTGCCAAAACCTCTGGTCTAACAACCTCAATCTCTTCCAGTTCTTGGGGGTTATTAGATGAAGGTTCGGGTGTTGGCGACCACCACCTGCTCTGCTCCCTATACCTCTTCCCTAACTCATCCCATGTGCTGTACATCACTTCCCCCTCTCGATCAGTAACTCCTTAACTGGTGGCAGGGGTGGATGGAGAAGCCTTTTAACGGGTGGTAACTCTTCAACCAACACCTTCTTAACGTCAACGTACTGTCTGCTGAAGGGCACATTGATCTTGTGTCCACAACCCTTACAGGTCACACGCTTCCATTCGGGATTCTTCACCGTCACCCTGAGGTCACAGTACGGACATTCAACAAACCGCACCTCAACCAGCCTTTCAACCACCCTCTCTAGGCTACTCACCCTTCACCTGACTCCGTTACTTTATTTCGTATCCTTGAATACATGCGTGGGCTGTGGCGGTTGCGTTCGCTTGTACCCTTATTCCTTCTCCACTGAGGAGCTTGAATGGTGGCGTCCACTGTTGTGCTTCGCTTGAGAAGTCTACGGCGTCTGGATGTTCGAGAATGAGGAGGTTTTTGTCTGCTGGCATGTGCCTTAGAGAACCGCTGTGTGCGCCTGCTCCTGCATGTTCTATTATTAGTTGAGCGGAGATGAGGAAAGCCACCAAGTCTGTACCCACTTCATAGAACGTATCCGTTCCATTGGTCACCCATTTGTATCCTGTTACTCTTGTTCCATGTGTCATTATGTTCTCGATGGTTGGTTCAACGCAGGCAACGTACAGATCGTCTAGCCAAGCCTTGCCCCCTACTCCTGACGCACTTGTGACTGTAAACGTTATCTGGATCATCCCCGTTTCACTTGGCAAGACCCTGCACATTTTGTAGAAGCTCCAATCGAATGCCGAGCCGAACAGCACCACTAGGTCATCCCCTGCGTAGTTCTTTAGCCATCCTCCCTTCTCGTCGAAGACCGTTATCCTCGCCTTCATGGATGTTACGTTGGCGTCTGCCTTGTAATAGCCTTGTAGTATCATTATTTTGCCTCCGCGGGCTGGGATGTAGTGGGTTCTCTCAAGTAGGGTTTCTTTTCCTGCCTGTCCTGTGACCCTTGCGGATTTACCCGATATGTGCTTCGTGGCATAGTCTATGTCTGCTTCGCCATTCGTAACATGCCAGTCAACAAAGGTGCCAGTTTCAAATGAGCCGTCGTCAAGCAGGTTGTCTATGTCATGTGGCACCACTTTAAGGGCTTTGTGCTGGAATACGTCATGCAGTATTTGGGCTATTTTATTTAAAGCGGTGCTCACCAAACAACCTCCAAGTCTCTAACCTCAAGTGTTGCCCTGCCCTTCGTACATTCGATGACCGCGTAGATGGAGTGGGGTTGGGCGACATCGGCTACGTGGCGACCCCAACACCTGCGCATGTTGGCGTAGCCCCGAACCAAAACGTCATACATGTCTATAACGTAGTGTCTCCATTCGCCAGCCGATATGTTGTATGGGATGGTCATGTAGTACTCTATAACGTTGCCTATGCCCAGCACACCCTTTTCAATCTCTTGCGCCCTTGCCTGCGCAGACCTATACCAGTCGAACTCGATGTAAAGCTCATCCCTCTGGGTGGTGCCTATCACCCACTTACTTCCGTCCCAGACGCGGATGGTGTAAACCAAGCCCATACGTAGCCAAGTGTCGGGGGCGTACTCCTCCACTTCAACGATTTTGATGTCTCCCCGTAGTAGGGGTCTTGCGGACAAAAGTTTGCAGGGTGAAGCCATCGTGAAGTATCCTAGTGCTATGTTGCCCTCCACCGTAGTACGATTGTTAACCCACATTTTGCCCCACCTTTCCTTAACCTCAAAACCGCAGGTTAAATCCGTTGGTAGTGGTGAGGGATAAGCAACTGATTTTTTAAGTTCGTATTCTGGATAGCCTATCCTGTTGGTGTGGGGCTCAAGGAAGCGCCTTCTCAACAGGTCGAGATCAAGGGATACCTTACTCAATGATCCTACCTCCTCACCATGAGTAGAACAACCACAAACGCCAGTATCATCGCAACCACAATGCCGACTCCCACCATCAGTCCTAGTTCAGGTGGCGACTCCATGTACCCTACTTCTTCAGCCACTCTTTGTCACCTCCACGCTAACTGCTGTAAGCTCTCCGTCACACAGCATGCGCCCAGCCATGTCCAGCATGGCATCCAGCGCCTTACCGCTTATCCGCAGAGTAGTGTTTTCCTTCCCATTAAGAAGGCGGATCGTGAAACCCCGTTTCATGGTACACTTCTCCCTATTCCGTAGAAGATGAGGGCTAGGGCGATGGTTTTACCCGTTTCCAAGTCACCCTTCAGGATCAGAACTACAGCGAGGATGAAGCCGAAGGTTAGGGCTATCAACTCCCTCGGATCAACCTTAGTCTCATAAATCTTCAGCGCTTCCTTTTCGCCCATTACCGTAGCTAAGAACTTCAGGGTTTTAGGGCGGTCTATGAGCCTCAACTTCTTCAACCTCTTCATGGCTATCTCCTCCTCGTCAAGAGGACGATCAACACCACCACGAACAAGACCGCCAAGATCACTAGGGCTATATGCGACCAGTCCGCCTTAAGCCACTCCACAACCTTCTCGACCTCAGCGACCTGCGGACTCGGGTTCGGGTCTTTTTTCTCGCCCTCTTTCTCAGCCATTATCTTGCCCTCCTTGTTGCATACCATATCATAACCACAACTATGACCCCAACAAGCCCAACAATCAGGATCGTGGGGATGTACTCCATCCAAGTGGGCGTGGGCGTTGAGGCTTCAAGTCTATCGCTGTATTCCGTGAGGGCTCCCACAGACTCCTTGAAGGTCTCTTCACTTATCTTTCCCTCCTCCACCAGTTTTGATAGGGTCTCAACCGTTTCCGAGTACTGGGTCATCCTCTCTGTCTTAAGCTCCTCAATCCTAGCATCCGAATACTTGGTGTACGCGATTGTGGCGCCGATGATGGCTATCCCCACCACCGCAAGGATGGCAAGAAGGATGGCGGTGGTGATGACGATGGGTGAACCGTACATGACCACCGTGTTAACCCTAATCTCACCCTTTTCAAAGTCGTACTCCACGTTGACAACCCTGCCCCCAGTCACCGTTGTCAAGTATGAACCGAAGAACATAGAGGTGAGGTTGAACACCTGCGTGCTAATCCAACCGAAGACCCCCGCCAATATGTCTACAACCCACTTGAGGAAAGGGGGCATGTGTTGGGAGACGATCTGAGAGAAGGTTGTCATGCTCTCAGGCTTGAGGATAAGGGTGACGATGTGTCTCTTATCCAAGTCCGCCTTAACCACATAGTCCTTCCAGTCGTAGGGGTCAAGTATCCCTATGGCAAGCTCTTTTGTGGGCGCCTTTTCACGCACCAAATGTACAGCCCAATTCCCTGTCACGAGGGGTTTAGGCACTCGGAACTTTCCTTCGGGGTCGCTATCATAATCCCAAGTTTCGCCAGTGGTCTTGTCTATCAGGGTTAAGGTGGATGGATGATGGGGCACTTCTTTCGTATCCGTGAACTGGATCACCGCCTTTTCGGGTTCCGATGTGATCTTAAAAACGGCGATGTTGCTCATGTAAAGGATGGTTTTGGCTTCGTTCCACCCGTCCGTGTAAACGCTAATTGGCACGCCATGTGGCAAGGCTTCTAAGAGACTCCAACCCAACTCGATTGTCCGAAGTGTATACGGTTCAATTGTTCCGATCGTGCGGGTGAAGGCGCCGAAGTGGAAAACTGAATCAACCAGTTTAATGTCCGTCTCATTTTTGATCCATATCTTAATGCCCTTCCCCTCAGGGATGAGGTGATGGCTAAGACGAGTGGTGAGGTTTTCCAGAGGGGCGCCAGCAACAGCATAGGTTACTATCAACTGGGCTGGTTTTCCCCACTCTCTGGTGGTAAAGCTCGTTATGTCATCGGTGTCCTCCGATCCCTTTAGTTCTATTCCAAACCTTTCAGCGGGAGTTCCGTATTGATGTTGGATGATGGAGGTAACGTTAAAGTCGTACCATTTGCTAAGTTCGATGGGCGTCTTGGCGTCCGTTGGGGTCGGATCGATGGTGGGCTGGGTGTTCCATGTCACCGCCATTTCAGCCCACGCTGATGTCACCCTATACGTCCTTATGGTCTGGTAGTTAATCGTGGCTCCCGCTAATGATAGCACCCTCAACTTCGCCCTTTGAATTGTCACGCCCGCAGGTATCTTGGTTAGGTCGAAGTTGACCAAGGATCGCCTTCTATTCCCAGCGCGAGCGCCTACGTCCATACCTTCAGAGGTGCCATAATTGTTGTCGGGAAAGTACTCGTGAACGAAGGTGTCCACAGTCGCAGTTAACGTCATTTCCGTCATTTAATCACCTCCAAGCAAACTACACCCTTCGCCTTGCCTTCGCTGATCAGGTGTTCCGACTTGGTGCAGGCAACCCACTGGTCGCCGAACACCTTGTAGTATTCTTCGACCTGTTTCTTGTATCCAGCCAAGAGGCGGTCAAGGGTGTAAACGTTATACATTCTCAACCAGTAGAAGTCTCCCCATCCGTAGGGAAGGGTTACAATCATCTTCTTGGAGACCCTAGCCATCTCGTCTAGGGCTTTTCTATCCCCGCCCTGATTAGGGGTGTATCCTTTCCAGTGTTCAAACCCATAACAGATTAAGCCCACATGTTCTAGGGTTGAAACCGCTACGGCTAAATCGAAACAGTCGGATTTGAACGGTAAGAACCTAGCATCACACCTAACAAAATTCACCTCTGCACCCCCAACTGGTTTTCTAAGGTCTATTCCGACAACGAAAAAGCCCCGTTCAGACAAAAACTTGGTTAGAGGGCTTTCCAAACAGCCAACATCTAGTATGCTGTGTATTCCCTCTGGCAGGTTCTTTAAGACAAACGGGTACTCAACCACCCGCTCGTCCTTACGCCCCTCAATTAGCTCGCTTGCCATATCTGTTCGCATCCCTCCAAGATTTGATCGGCAACTTTGTCCCAAGTCTGTTCCGTGAACGGTTTTCTCTGTCTCACAGCCCTCTTCTTGCAGTATTCCAGATTGTCCATGACGAACTCCAGCAACTCAACGGTGTGGTCAACGCTGGCGTTCACCCCAAAACCAACGTGCCCAGTGAATGCCAGCGGAAATATTTTGGAGGCGGATTCAGGTGTGATGAGGTAGGCGTTATGGATGTTGGCATAGTCTAGGACGCTACCCCAACCAGTAACAACTACGGGCAAGCCCCTTGCCAGCGCCTCAAAAACGTTTAGCTCAAAGGCTCCGCCTCGGTA
>Ga0315314_1002795_pt1 | contig 14160 bp, 15 predicted proteins | sample TDP9_MG_FD_203631 | JGI IMG/M metagenome (GOLD analysis project Ga0315314, IMG submission 203631) | Freshwater sediment microbial communities from Lake Towuti, South Sulawesi, Indonesia - TDP9 | ecosystem: Environmental > Aquatic > Freshwater > Lake > Sediment | place: Indonesia: South Sulawesi...
GAAAGCCCAAACAAAACAGAAGCCATTAACAAACCCTTCATTTTCCCAAAAGAGTTTTCAAACCCCTTCTGAACAAAACCTCTAAAAGCTAGCTCTTCACAGGGTCCAACTAGAACTAGAGAGAGGGCGATCATAGCAACCAGCTGAAAAGAGTCTCTAGGCATCATTAACTTCGCAACAAATTCTCCGATGGGATCAGGACCAAATACAATTTCTTCACTGATGGAAATGCCTAAACCCATTAAGAAAAGAAAGACTGCAAGAACCGAAACAATAGCAAAAATTCTAAAACTCGCCTTTTTCAAGCCCAGTTCCTTAAAACTCGCACCTTTATACCTAGCGAACAAAAGCGTAACTCCTAGAATAATGGTCTCATTGACAGGTGTAGCTATGAGTGCAATCGGAAAAGGAAAATCTAGGTAATCTGTTCCCATAGCAAGCAATACGAGCTCCATCATGAAAGAACCCACCAAAATTCCAGCAATCAAAGCAAAATAACAAGCCAATGCCAGCTTTGCCCCCCACTCAGACTGATTTTCCATTTACTATCCTCCAGTACTTAATTTCAATCCGGAATCATAGCGATCTCTTCTTTCGTCAATATGACCGTTTCTCTTTAAGAATTAACTGATTTTAGAGAGCTCAGAAACTGATATCACAAGTTATCTAAACTCTAAGGTCTATAGGGATAGTACGGAAGGGAGAGAACGGGAGTCGAAAAAAGGATCACCTCCATTCCAAACGAAGTCTATCCTCAATAGCGACATCCCACGTGATCCTACAATCTAATTATCCACGAATTTATATTTCACATTATAGATTAATTCTAGTCTCCTCCTTTATGTTCCTTAAAACGATTGCGGTCTCTGTGCTTGTTACCCCTTCAATTAGGCCTATTTGATCTATTATTTTTGCCAGGTCCCCCCGATCATCTGTACGCACCTTGGCAATGGCATAATAGTTTCCTGTAACATCATATATCTCATAGACATCCAGAATCTTTTTTAAAGTTTCCAGCACCATGGGATACTTTTGGGGGTCAGCCTTAATGAGGATGAAGGCGGTTAAACCCTTGCCGACCAGCTCGGGCGAAATCTCCACCGTGAAGCGTTTTATGACGCCCCTCTCCTGAAGCTTTTTAACCCGCACAAAAACGGTTGACTCGCTTACCCCCAGTTCTTCGGCGATTCTTCTGAAGGCCACCCGCGCATCGTCCTGCAGTTTTTCCAGTATCCTTTTATCCATTTCGTCCATTTTAAACGCCATTGAAGACCCTTCAGTTTCTGGATATCTAGTTAAAGAAAACTTAGTATATAAATCTATTTCTAATAGAAACCTTAAAAAATCGAAAGCTTTATAAAGGATTTTGTTAAAGATAACCACTCCCAATAAAATCTGATCGGGGAAGAGCTCGGTAAAATGGAAAAGGTTGTACTTGCCTATTCGGGTGGTCTCGACACCTCCATCTGCGTTAAGTGGCTTCAGGAAAAGTATGGATGCGAAGTGATTACTGTAACGCTGGATGTGGGGCAGGGTAAGGATTTTGATGTAATTTCGGAAAAGGCGAAGAACCTCGGAGTTCTGAAGCACTATTCAATTGACGCAAAGGAAGAGTTTGCAAGGGGGTACGTATTTCCAGCCAGTAAGGCAAACGCCCTCTACCAAGGAAAGTATCCGGTAAGCAGCGCCCTCTCCAGACCCCTAATCGCGTCAAAAATGGTGGAGATCGCGAGGAAGGAAGGCGCCACCGCCGCGGCCCACGGCTGCACAGGCAAAGGAAATGATCAGGTCCGATTCGACGTGACCATCAAGGCCCTGGCACCCGACCTCAAGATCATAGCTCCTGTGCGCGAATGGAACATGACCAGGGACAAGGAGATCGAATATGCACAGAGCCATGGGATTCCCGTATCCACCAGCCCAGGCTCACCCTACAGCATCGACCAAAACCTCTGGGGGCGATCCATCGAGTGCGGCATCCTAGAACATCCAGATCAAGAGCCCCCCGAAGAGGTCTTCGAGTGGACTGCCCCCATCGAGAAAACCCCCGACGAACCTGAATATCTAACCCTGGAGTTTGCCGACGGCGTCCCCGTGGGAGTAAACGGAGAAAAAATAGGCCCAGTTCACCTTATCCAGAAGTTAAACAAGATAGGTGGGAGCCACGGCGTTGGGCGCGTCGATCACATGGAGGATCGTCTGATTGGGATAAAATCGCGGGAAGTCTACGAGTGTCCGGCGGCAACGGTCATCTTGGAGGCCCATAGGGACCTGGAAAAGACGGTGCTCACAAGGCACGAGAACATGTTTAAGCAACAAGTGGACGTGCAATGGGCCTTCCTTGCCTACGCCGGCCTGTGGATGGACCCCCTGCGGGAGGACCTTGAGGGCTTCATTAACAGGACCCAGGAGAGGGTTTCGGGCGAGGTTAAGTTGAAGCTCCACAAGGGCGGCGTAAGGGTGGTTGGGCGCTCATCTCCCTTCTCCCTCTACGACTTGAACCTAGCCACCTACGACATAGGCACCACCTTCGATCAGAGGGCCTCTAAGGGTTTCATAGAGCTCTGGGGCCTCCCAACCGTCCTAGCCCGATCCCTAAAGACGAAAATCAAAAAGGATGAGAAATGAAGCCCATCGATATCTTAAGACAAGGAAAACTTTCCCCCGTCCCACCTGAAGTAGCTGAGTACACGTCTTCCATAAAAAGCGATATTCACCTCGTGGAGCCGGTGATTGAAATAAACAAGGCACATATTGTAATGCTCGCAAAGCAGGAAATCTTAGGCCTAGGAGATGCGGCGTCCATCCTCAAGGTTCTGGACGAACTTCCCCCAGACATGAGCTTAGACCCTAGGATGGAGGATGTCCACATGCAGGTGGAAGCCTATGTAATTGAAAAGTTGGGGGAGGCGGTGGGAGGCAAGCTCCATGTGGCTAAGAGCCGCAATGACCAGGTGGCAACAGCCATTCGGATGACCTTGAGGACGCGGTTGCTGGAAGTGATCCAAATCCTGATTGGGCTTCGAAGAATCTTCCTCGCAAGATGCAATGAGTATCTAGAAGCGCTTATGCCGGGTTACACCCATCTGCAGCATGCCCAACCAACCACCATCGCTCATTATCTCCTTGCGTATCATGACGCCTTTAAACGGGACACGGAGAGGCTGATGGATGCTTACTCCCGCGTGAACCTGAGTCCCATGGGAGCTGGCGCCCTTGCCACAACCAGCTTTAAAATAGACCGGAAACTTGTCGCCGAACTATTGGGCTTCGATGGTTTGCTGGAAAACTCAGTGGATGCTGTCAGCGCCCGCGACTTTGTTGTGGAAGTTTTAGCTGACCTTGCGTTGATCATGACGGACTTGAGCAGGTTTAGTGAGGAGATTGTTTTGTGGAGCACCTCGGAGTTTTCAGTGGTTGAACTCCCAGACGAATACGTTTCCACAAGCAGCATCATGCCCCAGAAGAGGAACCCCGTGGTTGCAGAGTTGATTAGGGCTAAGACGGCCAACGTTTACGGCGATTTAATGGCGGTTCTAACCATCCTGAAGGCCCTACCCCTGAGTTATAATCTGGACCTTCAGGAGGTAACACCCCACCTCTGGAGCGCCTGCGAAGTTACTTTGTCATCCCTGAAGATGGCTTCGGGGCTCCTTAAGGGCCTTAAGTTTGACAGCCAACGCTGGTTTGAGCTGGTTTCAAGGGACTTCTCCACCGCCACTGAACTGGCAGATATGCTGGTGCGTGAACACAATCTAGCCTTTAGAACTGCCCATGCCATTGTCGGAAAGCTAGTTTATAAAATGGTTTCTGAAGGAAGGGAAAGGAAGGATTTGATCCCGGAGATGTTAAGTGCCGCCGTGTCAGAGACCACTGGGGCAGAGATTCAAATAGACAAGGAAAAATTCCTTAAGGCTTTAGACCCGCTGGAAAGCGTTAAGGTCAAGAACAGAGTTGGTGGGCCTTCTCCTAAGGAAGTTCTGCGGATGAGGAAGGAAAGGGTTAAAGAAATGAGCCTTGACGAAGATTGGTGGCAAGGGCGCCTCTCCTCCCTAAAGGAGGCTAATGGTCGGTTGCATGGAATGGTTAGGGATTTGGAGGTGAAGGGTGTTGGAGGCTAAATGCCCTGAGTGTGACGCGGACCTGGAGATACCCGAGGATGTGATCAACGGCGAAATCGTGAGTTGCCCAGATTGCGGGACAGACTTTGAAGTGGTTGTGAAGGATGACGGTGAAGTCGAGCTCAAGCCCGCTGAAATCGAAGGGGAAGACTGGGGCGAATAGGTTCCATGACCTTGATGGGATTAATTTATGATCGAATTCGTTGGGAAGAGAAGGCCCTGATTAAGGCTTCTAGGAAGGCAGGCTTATCCCTGACCCCCATCGACGCCAAGGAGATTTACTTTAACATCCAAGAGGACACCGAGGCCCTGGAAAAAACCCTGGGGAACCTCGTTATTCAGAGGTGTGTTAGCTATTTTCGAGGTTTACACATAACGGCTGTTCTAGAAAACGCGAGCTTGCCCGTCATTAACCCTTTCCAGACATCCCTCATCTGCGGAAACAAGCTCTTTACCACGTTAGCTTTAACTAAAGTGGGGCTTCCAAGCCCAAAAACCACCGTGGCCTTCGCCCCCGAAACGGCGCTAAAGGTCTTAGACATGATGGGCTATCCCGCGGTTTTAAAGCCTACAGTGGGAAGTTGGGGGAGGCTGGTGGCCCTCGTCCGAGACCGAGAGTCAGCCCAGGCCCTAATTGAAGCCCGCGAGGAGATAAGGAACGCCCTCCTCCACGTTTATTACCTCCAGGAGCTGGTTAAGAGGCCGCCTAGGGACATCCGAATAATCGTCATCGGAAGCGAGACCATCGCGGCTTCCTACCGTTACGCCCCACCCGGCGATTGGAGGACCAACGTGGCCCGAGGAGGAGCCAGTAAGCCCTGTCCTATAACACCTGAGCTCCAGGAACTGGCGCTGAAGGCGGCGGAAGCAGTTGGGGGCGGAGTCTTAGCCGTGGACTGCATGGAGGGCCCTGAAGGTTTTCTAATAAATGAGGTGAACAGCACCATTGAGTTTCGGGGCATATCCTCTACCACGGAGGTAAACATAGCCGAAAGAATCCTGGACTATGCGGTCAGGATGGTGAAAAAATGAGAGTTGGAATAATCGGCGCTTCAGGGTATGTGGGCGGGGAGCTCCTACGCCTCCTTTTGCTCCATCCTCAGGTGGAGGTGACCGTGGCTACCTCCCGCGGCCTCAGCGGCGATTTCCTCCATCGGGTTCACCCAAACCTTCGGGGCATGACAAAACTGAAGTTCACGAACCCTAAGCCACAAGAAATCACTGACGCCTGCGATTTCCTCTTCACGGCCACACCCCACGGCGCCTCGGCAAAGATTGTGCCCCAATTCCTAGAAAGCGGGCTCAAAACAGTCGATACCAGCGCCGACTTTAGACTTCACAACCCGGACGACTATGGGAAATGGTATAACTTAACCCATCCATGTCCCGAGCTGCTGGAAAGGGCGGTTTATGGGCTCCCCGAACTTCATCGGGAAAAGATTAAAAAAGCCAACCTCGTGGCTTGTCCCGGCTGCATGGCCATAAGCGCCATCCTTGCCCTCGCCCCCCCTGTTAAGGAGGGAAAAATTGAAAGGGACAAAATTGTCGTGGACACGAAGGTGGGCTCATCGGGCTCTGGGGCGAAGCCTTCTTTGGCAACCCATCACGCGGAGCGTTACGGCGTTGTCAGACCCTACAAGCCGGCGGGGCATCGACACACTGCAGAAATAGAGCAGGAATTAAGCGCCCTGGCGGGCGACAAGGTCAAGGTTTCCATGTCAACCCACGCAGTGAACATGGTGCGGGGAATCCTGGCGACCTGCCACGCCTTTTTAACATCGCCTTGGACCATAAAGGATGTGTGGCGTTGCTACCGAGGTTTCTACGGTGAGGAGCCCTTCATCCGGTTCGTTCGAGACTCCAAGGGAGTTTTCAGGTTTCCCGACCCGAAGGTTGTTGTTGGCTCCAACTACTGCGACATAGGCTTTGAAATCGACGATCACGCCAATCGGCTCGTCTTCATGTCCGCCATAGACAACCTCGTTAAGGGAGCCGCGGGAACGGCGGTTCAGTGCATGAACCTCATGCTGGGCTTGGATGAGCGAACGGGCTTGGAGCAGCCAGGACTCCATCCGGTGTAGACCATGATCGTAATAAAGATTGGGGGAAACCTCCTTAAGCAGGGCTTAACCTCCACTCTACTGGCGGACATTAAGAAAATCCTAGAAAAGGATCGGCTCGCCATCGTTCACGGCGGCGGAGACGAGGTGACAAGGACCGCGGAAAAGTTGGGGAAACCCCAAAAATTCATTTCATCCCCCAGCGGAATTAGGAGCCGGTACACGGACGAGGAGACCGTTAAGATATACACCATGGTCATGGCTGGAAAAATGAACAAGGAGATGGTAGCCCTCCTCCTGAGCCACGGCATCCCCGCCCTTGGCCTGTCCGGAATCGACGCCGCCCTAATGAAGGCGACGCGCAAGAAACGCCTCATCATAATTGACGAACGGGGGAGAAAGCGGATCATAGAAGGCGGCTACACGGGAAAAATCACCCAAGTAAATAAGGAGGTTATTCAGCTCCTCATGGACAATGGCTATGTTCCGGTGGTTTCCGCCGTGGCGCTAGGAGAAGACTACGAACTCCTAAATGTGGACAGTGACAGGGCCGCCGCCCAGATAGCCGGAGCTCTCAAGGCAGAGAAAATCGTTTTCCTAACCGATGTTCAGGGCGTCCTCATAAACGGAAAACCTGTGGGAAAGCTTTCCACGGTGGAGGCGAAGAGGTTACGCCCGAAGATGGGACGCGGCATGGACAAGAAGGTTTTGGCCTCCCTGGAAGCCATCGAGATGGGCGTTAAGGAAGCCATCATCGCCCCAGGCTTTGTGGAAAACCCCATAGCCAAGGCCATAAGCCATCAAACAGGCACCGTGATCGCCTATGAGTGAAGGGGAAGTCATGGACATTGAAAACCGCCTTTCCGCCAACATTTACCAGAAGTTCCCCGTGACCGTTGTGAGGGGAAGAGGCGCCATCCTCTGGGACGTGAACGGCCGCGAATACATCGACTGCATGGGCGGATATGGGGTAAGCCTCGTGGGCCACTGCCACCCCAAGGTGGTTGAAGCCATCCGAGAACAGGCTGAAAAGCTGATCACCTGCCACGGGTCCCTGTACAACGATAAACGGGCGGAACTACTGGAGAAGCTGGCGAAAATAGCCCCCACGGGACTGGATAAGGTATTCTTATGCAACAGTGGAGCGGAGGCCGTGGAGTGCGCCCTAAAGCTCGCCGTGAAAAACACAGGAAAAAGGGAAATAGTTGCCATGATTGGCAGCTTTCACGGAAAAACCCTGGGAGCCCTCTCCGCCACCTGGGGACCAAAATACCGAGAAGCCTTCCAATCGCTGCTGATTCCAAGTTTTAAGTTTGTCCCCTTTGGCAACGCGGAAAAGGTTAAGGAAGCAGTGACAAAGGAAACGGCGGCCATCATCGCCGAACCCATCCAAGGCGAAAGCGGAATCTACGTGGCGCCAGACGGTTTCCTCCAAAGCCTCAGGGAAATCTGCGATGATACAGGAACTCTCCTCATCCTTGACGAGGTGCAGACGGGCCTCGGGCGGACCGGAAGGATGTGGGCCGCCCAGCACTGGAACGTGACACCGGACATCATGTGCATAGCCAAAGGCATGGCTGGAGGAGTTCCCATGGGCGCAACCCTAGCCAAAGGAGAAGTCATGAATTCCCTAAAAATGGGAGAACATTCCAGCACCTTTGGGGGCAACCCCCTGGCCTGCGCCGCAGCCTCCGCAACCCTAGACCTAATAATCGAGGAAAGCCTGCCTGAAAGGGCTAAAACCTTGGGAGGGCACTTCAAACACAGATTATTAGAGATACAGGGTAAATCGAGGATCGTTAGGGAGGTCCGCGGTTTGGGGCTGATGATGGGGCTGGAGTCCCGCTTTGACGTTTACAATCTGCTCATGAGGGCCCTAGCCAAGGGCGTCATCCTGCTCTACTCCAAGAAAAACATCCTCCGTTTCCTCCCACCTCTAGTCATCGAAAGGTTACAGCTGGATAAGGTCGCAGACATCCTAGAAGGGCTCTTAAGGGAAGAGGAGCAGGAGAGGCTTTCTAAGGCATAGGCTAAGCCCAGAAAATGGTGCAAGACATGGAAAAAATTGAACCCACAAAACTGCTTAAGCAGATGCTGGAAACCTACAGCCCCAGCGGAAAGGAAGGGAAACTAGCCAGCCTTCTCAAGGATCAACTCACGGAACTAGGCTTCAAAAACGTTAGGCATGACGACGCTGGCAACCTCTTAGGAGAATCAGGCAAGGGCCCTCCCGCCGTCCTACTATGTGGCCACATGGACACTGTTCCCGGAAAATTGCCCGTGAAAACAGAGAAGGGCAGGATCTTTGGCAGGGGTGCCGTGGACGCCAAGGCTTCTCTCGCAGCAATGGTCATGGCTGCGTCAGAATTAATTGACCAGGCGATGAAGGGGCGCGTTATAGTCGCTGGCGTTGTAGATGAGGAGGGGAGGGGGAGGGGCATTCGCCAAATCCTGATGGATGGAATAGATGCGGATTATGCCCTCTTTGGGGAGCCCAGCGGAGTCGCCAACATAACCATAGGCTATAAGGGAAGGCTAGGCGTGAGAGTCCTTTGTGAAAGCGAGCCGGGCCACGCCAGCATCTCCAACGCCTTCCGCAACGCCATCGAAAAAGCCTACGGACTGTGGCAAAAAATAAGGACTTGGACGGAGGAGAGCAGGGGGCTTTCACCCTACTATTCTATAACAGCCTCCTTGACTGGCATCCGCGGCGGCGGAATCTCAAACGTAACCCCCCGCAGGTGCACGCTACTCCTGGACATAAGACTGCCCCCAAGCGCCAGCTGCCAAAAAACCATCGATCAAATCGACGCGCTTGTCCGACAGTATGGGCAAGAAAACCCTGGGATTAGAATCAGAATGGCGGTCGAGGACAGGGTGGAACCCTTTTTAGCCGACGAGGACTCCGCCCTCGTGAAGGCCCTGAGGAAAGCCGTCGAAGAAACCGTTGGAGGATCAGCGAAACTCCTGAGGAAGACCGGAACGGGGGACATGAACCTCTTCGCGGAAAAGATAAAAGTCCCAGTCGCCACTTACGGACCCGGCAACTCCCGCCTAAGCCACACCTCAAAAGAATACATCGAAATAAAGGAATACTTGACCAGCATTCAAGTATATCGAAAAACCGTGGAAAGGCTCCTCGCTTAGGATGCGTAGTGTTTATATGTGCTATTGTATTTTTTAGTATTCTAAGAGGTGGTTGGTGTGGAACAGGTCACAACAGTTAGATTTGATAAGGAGACGTTGGAGAGGGCGGGTGAGTTGGCTAGGCTGGAGGGGGTGGACAGGAGCACGGTGCTTAGGAGGGCGGTGGAGATAGGCCTGAAGGAGCTTCTGCTTCAGCATGCCCTAGAGGTTTATAGGCAGGGTCTAGTTTCGGCCTGGAAGGCAGCTGAGTTAGCCGACGTTCCCCTTTGGCGTTTCATCGACATACTAAAAGAGAGGGAAATAGGCTTTAAAACCTCAGAGGAAGACCTGAGGGAAATGATCGAGGCCTACCTATGAGGGCAACGATAAACGCGTTGCGTGAATCCCTATACCTTTTCAGTTTGTATTTTATGGTGGAGTTCTGTTTCTGTTAAGGTCTCAATTTCCTGTATTTTCTTGAAGTCTGGATCGTCGCTGATGAGGATCGCGCCCTTTAAGTGGGCGGAGGCGGCTATGAAGGCGTCGGCGATGGGCACGTGGTATTTGGCCTTGAACTCTCCAGCCTTAACTGCCACATCCTCATCTATTACGAACTTTTTAAGATACGTGGCGTATCTGATCTGCTCCGTTCTAGCAATGGCCAGGTCTGGCCGCCCCTCCTGTGCGTATTTGTAGTAGATTTCGGTTAATGTAACTACGCTTATTCCCGCCTCCAGCTTGTCGCCCTCAACCTTTGCTAGGATTTCTCTGACGCTTTCCCAGCCTTCCTCCTGGGCGAAGAGCTTGATGAGAGGCTTTGTGTCCAGAAGCACCTTAAGTTTTCCTAAGGCGCTTTTCAAACTCCTTATCCTCCCTTCGTCTCTCGTCTTCAATCTCTTTGGAAGGTTCTCGGCTCCTAAACACCTCCTTGTCCACGCCAGCCAGCCTAGATAGCCTAGGCACGGGGATCATCTTTATCGCCCCTCCCTCCTTGACTACGAGTAACTTTTCGCCTTCCTCTATCTCTAGGTCCTTCCTTAAACCTGACGGAATGGTAACCTGCCCCTTGGAACTCACGGTAACGGTCTCCACCAAAGCCTTCACCTTACATTATAGTAAATTTCTTACATTTATAAATATATCGGAAAAAAAAGCTCCGTTGAGAGAAACAAAGGCATAAGTTTTACTTGCCATTTACACGCAACAAAAACCATAACTTCTAGTTTTCGTAGTAGGCCATGTATCCAAAGCCCGCCTCTAACAGGTGGAACTTTTAGCTCATTTTTGTAGGAGTATGTTTGAGGTGCTATTGAATCACTATAGGTTTCGGTGGTGCGTATGGTTGAAACCACGTTGACATTGAGGGCCAGGGGTTTGGAGGGAGAACGGAAGCGAAAGTGGGCTTCTTCTCCCTTAAAGAAACTGTCATCACAAAAATTAATATATGAGACACTAGAGTTTAAGAGATATGGGTGGATGGACTAAATGAGAATTAGAGCAAGTTTAGTACTCAACGTTATAGGTTTTGTTCTATTAACCCTAGAGCTTTTTCTGATAAATGAGTATCTGATGAGTCAAGGAGGGGGATGGGGAGGAATTCCATTATTCGGTTTTCCATTCATGGTGGGACTAATTTGTATTGTTTGTGCCATTATCTTAACCCTGTGGGAAGATAAACAAAAAGTCAGGTCGAGCTAAAATGAATAAACGGTTAGAACGAGCCATATTCCTGAATGTTGTACCCCTCATCTTGTTCATTTTAACAATCATCTTAAACCTATACTTAGTTTGGAAGATAGCTCCTTTTTTCTCATCAATGTGGCACAAAAAGAGAATAAGATAGGAGAAAGGGTTAGGACTGATTGGATTGAAAAGTAAGCGCTATACTTTTTTGTTCATTATTTCCTTGTTCTTCACTGTTACTCTTGGAATTGTTTTTATTATCATAGAATTTGGTCTGCCACCAATCTCGCACGATAAGAAAACACTGCAACATGAATTTCCTTCTATTGCCACTTATGAAATGGATATCTCTTATCCCACATTGGCTTGGTCTAATAAAGTAGTAGTACAAATCTTCATTAAAGGTGGAAAGTGGAATGGTGAACTTTATTGGAAAGGAGATTCTCCGGTGTTACTTGTTACAATCTCATGCGAAAATAAATCGGTTCATGAAATATCTATTGATAGAATAAAATTTGATGAGAATGGAGAGGCATCTCGTTCCATTGAATTTAACAGTCAAAAGAACACAATCTCTGATTTAAGAACATTCAACTTCAACCTAGAATGCGTGCTGTATGTGGACAAGAGTGCTTCTACGTATATAACTCGAACCCTTATGGGAGATTTTAATGTTTTTATAGTGCCAAGAGATTTATATATCTACGTAGCAATAGCAAGTGCACTGGTTACTGTAATGCTCAAAATAATGGAGCGACTCTCTTAGAATAGTCTTATGATCGGATAGTATTTGGGCTTGGAGTAGTTAACTGTTGTAAGGGAATATGGCATAAAACATCTGATCTCTTACGATAAAGATTTTGAGGACGTAAAGGAATACACTATTCCAAAGGATTTCGTGAAGCTGATAGGAATGAAACCCCAAGAGACGGGGTATTAAAAGCTTAGCCTTGGTGTTTCTCTATAAAGTTTCTTAGCTTTTCCATGGCTTCTAGGATCACGTTTAGGCTTGTCGCGTAGGAGAAGCGGATGTGGCCCTCTCCGTGGGCTCCGAAGACGCTCCCGGCTGTGGTGCACACGCCCTCCTCTTCGAGGAGCTTTTCCACGATTTCCTCTGAAGGCTTCTTAAGGGCTGAGAAGTCTGGGAAGGCGTAGAAGGCTCCCTTTGGCGTGGGGCACCTTATTCCAGGTATGTCGTTCAGCCCTTTTACGATGGTTTTCCTCCGCCTGTCGTATTCTTTAACCATCTGGTCCACGCAGTCTTGGGGGCCCTTCAAGGCGGCCACTCCAGCCCTTTGGACGAAGGTTGCCGGGTGGGTGGTGGTGGTCTCCTGAACCCTTCCCATGGCTTCGATGATTTCCTTGTTGGCCGCCGCGTAGCCCAGCCTCCAGCCCGTCATGGCGTAAGTCTTACTGAAACCGTTAACGGTTATGGTTCTCTCCCCCATGCCCTCCAGGGAGGCCATGCTCACGGGCTTGAAATCGTCATAGACAAGCCTGTCGTAAATCTCGTCGGATAGGACTAGGAAGCCATGGTCCCTAGCAAGATCGGCGACGGTTCGGACCTCCTTCTCCTTTAGGGCGCCTCCCGTGGGATTGTTAGGCGAATTGACTAGGATCATCCTACTGCGGTTGGTTATGCGCTCCTTTAGGCCTTCCTCGTTCAGGCTGTAGCCCTCCTCGGTAGGGACCTCCACGGGCTTGGCCTCCGCGGCTTGGATACATGCGTAGAAGGTGGGCCAGGCGGGGGATAGAACCAGAACTTCGTCGCCTGGGTTTAATGTTGCGAGGCAGGCGCAGTAGATGGCGTGTTTGGTTCCAGGCGTTACGATGATTTCCCTTTCTGGGTTCGCTTCGATCCCCCTTTTTGCCAGGTCTTCGGAGATGGCCTTCCTCAGCTCAAGGATTCCCATACCTGAGCCGTAGTGGGTAAAACCCTCCCTTATGGCTTGGTAGACGGCCTGTTTAATGTGCTCTGGCGTGTCGAAGTCGGGCTCCCCCACCTCCAAGTGGAGAATTTTCCTCCCTTCTCTGGCCAGCTTGTCGGCCTTCTCCTTCATCCCCATGGTCCCGGAATGAGGAATAAACCTCATCCTTTCTGCTATCTTCATCTTGCCATCACCATACCAGCGCCCTAGAGGGATAGTTTAGCCATCCTTTCGCAGGCTTCCCTTATCTCCTCTTCGGGCCGGGTTATGGCAAATCGGAGGCAGGTTTTTCCGTGGTCTCCGAAGCCTACTCCTGGGGTGGCTATGACGCCCACGTCCAGCATCTTGGCCGCGAAGGCCATGGAGTCCACTCCGCAGTTCACCCAGAGGTAGAAGGTGGCTTTAGGCTTCTCACACCTTAAGCCCAAGGAGTTTAGGCCCTTAACTAGGGCATTCATTCGCCTGTTGTAGGTTTTCCTCACCCGTTCCATGTATTCTGGAGGTTTATCGCCGTCATAGCTTTCCAGGGCTTTAACCGCCACCTTCTGAATGTACACGGAGGGCCCTGAATCGATTTGGGATTTGACCTTGGTCAGGCCAGTTATAACCTGCGCGTTTCCCACGGCGAAGCCGATCCTGTCGCCGGTCATGTTAAAGGTTTTGGAGCAGGAGTGGAATTCTATGGCCACGTCCTTGGCGCCCTCCACCTCCAGGATGCTGGGGGCGGTGTATCCGTCGTAGGTTATCTCCGAGTAGGCATTATCATAACACACAATTAGGCCCTTCTCCTTGGCAAAATCCACAACCTCCTCTAGGAAATCCTTGTCTGCCACGGCCCCCGTGGGGTTATTGGGGTAATTCAGAAACATCATCTTGGCATCCCTTTCCCTTATGGCCTCCAGGTCGGGCTTGAAGCCTCCCTCCTCCGTGAGGGGCATGGGGACGGGGACGCCATCGCTCAACAGGGTTCCCCCATTGGCGTAAACGGGGTAGGCGGGGTCTGGAACCAAGACGCGGTCGCCGGGGTTAACGAAGGCCCGGGTGACGTTGGCTATGCCCTCCTTGGATCCGATTAGGGCTATGACCTCCTTCTCGGGGCTCAGGTCGACTCCGAATCGTCCCTTGTACCAGTTGGCCACCGCCCTCCTGAAATCGGGCTCCCCCTGGCTGAAAGAATAGTTATGATTCTTTGGGTCTGACGCCTCTCTGCTGAGGGTCTCCAGAATGAAGGGGGGCGGCGGA
>Ga0315314_1002796_pt1 | contig 14152 bp, 9 predicted proteins | sample TDP9_MG_FD_203631 | JGI IMG/M metagenome (GOLD analysis project Ga0315314, IMG submission 203631) | Freshwater sediment microbial communities from Lake Towuti, South Sulawesi, Indonesia - TDP9 | ecosystem: Environmental > Aquatic > Freshwater > Lake > Sediment | place: Indonesia: South Sulawesi...
GTGCATAGCGCATAGCGCCAGGCATTAATACAAACGAAATATTCAACTCCGAACTCATAACTCCGAACTCCGAACTTTTGTCTCCCTTCCCTTTGCCAGGATAGCGCAGGCTAAGGCAGCCGCGCCACTGGCCTGGGCAACGGTATCTGGAATATCCTTTGGTCCCTGACAACATCCAGCAAGAAAAATCCCTTCCGCTCCAGTCCTAATAGGATCGAGGCCAGGTGGCTCTGCATAGAATCGGTCTGAAGATTTCTCCAATCCGAGCATGGTTTTCAGCAAATCATCTTCTTTTCGAGGAACGAGTCCCGATGCCAAGACAACCAGATCCGCTTCCAATTCGAAGGGTTCTCCCAGGAGCGTATCTTCACCTCTGACCACCAATTTCCCATTCCTCCGATAGATCTCAGAGGGATTCCCTCTACGGTAGACAATTCTTTCTTTTTGGACTCTCTCATAAAATTCTTCAAACCCTTTGCCAAAGGCTCTCACATCCATAAAGAGGACAGTGAGGTTAGCCTCCGGAAGCTTATCCCGGAGAAGATGAGCCTGTTTGGCGGTATACATGCAGCAGACCCTTGAGCAATATTCGTTGCCCACGGTTTTATCTCTCGATCCCACACAGTGGATGAAGACCACATCCTTGGGCTTCTTTCCTTGAATTAAAATTTCACCTTCCGTTGGTCCAGAAGCGGAGCAGAGCCTCTCCACCTCGAGACCATGAAGAACATTGGGATAGACCCCGTATCCGAATTCAGGTTTGCGTTTTGGGTCGAAGGGATCGAAACCAGTTGCAAGGACGATGGAACCGACGTTGAGTTCGACTGTCTCTTCTTTCATTCCATAAACAACGGCCTTCGGTTGACAGTAGTTGGCGCACTCTCCGCAATCTGAACACCCGCCGCAATTAAGACAACGCTTTGCTTCCTCTATTGCGTCTTCCAATGTGAGGCCTGGTCCGAGAGGCTTGACCATATGGGGCAGGACTTCCCTTTCTAACCTTTTTGAATCAGGCAAGAGGCTTCGCAGAGGAGAGATTTGCCTTCCTTCAGATTCCCTTCCGCTTATCAGATCCTCACCTCTGAGGTATCGATCAATGGAGATGGATGCCTTCCTCCCATAGGCCATGGAGTCAATAATTGTCCCAGGACCGGCGACCATATCCCCTCCTGCAAAGACCCCTTTTAAACCTGTCTCAAGGGAGATGGGATTGACTTGAATGGTTCCTCTTCGAGTTCTCTTCAATCCTTTGAAGACCCTTGCCATTGATTCTGCTCCTCCCATGCCCGCAGCAATAAAGATCGCATCAAAGGATTTGCAGAGTGCCTCAGGAGAGATATCCTTTCCAATTTCAGTATTGAGACGGATCCCTACTCCCATCTTCTCAATGACGGAGAAATCTTTTTTAATCACCTTCCGGGGGAGGCGATAAGAAGGAAATCCATGGGTGAGGAGACCACCTATTTCATTTTGGGACTCAAAAGTGGTGACTTCATAACCCATTCTCCTGAGATCATAGGCTGTGGTCAATCCGGATGGACCTGAGCCGATAATGGCCACCCGTAGGGAACGCTCACCTGCCGGACGGGCAGGCAGATCTTCATCCTGTAGGGAACGCAGATCTGCGTTCCCTACATCGACATTGTCAACAAGGAATCTTTTTAGTTCACAGATAGAGATGGGACGATCTTCTTCGATTCGTTTGCACTCCTTCTCACAAGGATGGGAACAGACATAAGCGAGGATTCCTGGAAAGGGTAGCTTATCTCTGACAAGTGCGAGAGCTTCTTTGAACTTACCTTGGGAGATAAGAGCTACATAACCCTGAGCATTACAATGGAGCGGACAGGTTGCTGTACATGGAGGAGTTCCTCTGCGGTCAATGGTATATTTGAGGGGGACAGCCTGAGGGAAGGGGATGTAGATCGCCTTTCTTTTTCCGAGTCCCATGTCAAATTCATTGGGGAGGGAGACAGGACATTGTGCCACGCAGTCTGCACAGGCCGTGCACTTGGTGATATCGACATAACGGGGCTTCTTTCTTAAGGTGACTTTGAAATGACCAGCATTCCCTTCAATGCGAGTCACCTCTGTGTAAGTCAGGAGATTGATGTTGGGATGATTGGCCGTGTCCACCATTTTGGGTGTGATGATACAAGCCGAGCAGTCAAGGGTAGGAAAGGTCTTATCCAATTGGGCCATATGGCCGCCGATGGAAGGATCCTTCTCCACAAGATGGACTTTAAATCCCTTGTCAGCGATATCCAGTGCCGCCTGAATCCCCGCAATGCCAGCGCCGATGACCAATGCCTCTGGGATGATCTCCTTGTACTGTGGGTTTTCCATTGACAATTTGCTCTTCAACTCTGCGTAAATGGCGAACCTCTTAAATCCCAAATCCCAAATCCCAAATTCCAAACAAGCTCCAAATTAGAAATTCAAATGATCTAAACGAATTACGTTTAGAATTTTGGTTATTGGATATTATTTGGGATTGGGTGCTTGGAATTTGGTGCTTATTCATTTCAGCTTCCCAATCAGAGCTGATGCGATTGTATTTTTCTGTATCTCCTTCGTGCCTTCGTAAATCTCTGTGATCTTAGCATCGCGATAGAAACGCTCCACTTCATATTCGGTGATATACCCATAACCTCCAAAGAGTTGGATGGCTTCATCAGCCACCTCCACAGCTACTCTTCCTGCAAACATCTTGGCCATGGAGGTCAGTTTTGGATCGATCCTTTTCTGGTCATAGTTCCATGCAGCTTTGTAGACCAAAAGCCTCGCGGTCTCAACCTTTGTCGCCATATCAGCCAATTTGTGCTGGGTGACCTGGAAATCGACCAATTTTCTTCCAAACTGCTCCCTCTGTTTGGTATAGTCCAAGGCGCGATCAAAGGCTCCTTGAGCAATGCCAAGGGCTTGGGCAGCGATCTCGATCCTGCTTTCATCGAAGAATTCAAGAACCTGATAGAATCCCTTATTCTCCTCACCCAGAAGATTGGCCAAAGGCACCGTCACATCGCTGAAGGAGAGCTCAGCTGTGGAGGTCATTCGGATGCCCATCTTGGGCATGATCTCTGTGGCCTCTAAGCCTTTTGTTCCTTTATCAACGAGGATCGTGCATTGACCACGGTATGGAGGCTTTGCACTGGGATCGGTCTGACAGAGGACGATAAAGAAGTCTGCGATGCTCCCATTGGTAATAAATGTTTTGGTTCCATTGATCAGAAAGGAGTCACCCTGTTTCGTCGCCGTTGTGGACATTAAGGTAATATCACTGCCGTGGTCAGGTTCTGTGTAAGCACCTCCGGAGATGAACTCACCCTTGGCCACTGGAATGAGATATTTCTTTTTCTGTTCGTGTGTTCCAAAACGGAGAACCACCTCTGAGGAGAAATCGACCAGACTTAGAGCAATGCCGACCCCCGAATCTTTGCGGCAGAATTCCTCAACAATCAGGATGTTTTCGGTCACCCCGTATCCCTGACCTCCGTATTCCTCGGGATAGTGAATCCCTGTAAACCCTAATTTGCAGGCTTTTTTCCAGAGTTCCTTAGGGAAAGTATGGCTCTGTTCCCACTCCAGGATCTTTTCCTTATCGAACTCTCCCTGGGCAAATTCTCTTGCAGCCTTCTGAATATCTTTCTGCTCTTCCGTCAATTCGAAATCCATGCTTTACCCTCTTTTAACTATGAACTATGAACGATGAACCATGAACCATGAAGAGAACTCCCAACTTTATTTTCTCATCTCCTTAATTTTATCTTTGATGACCGGAACAATTTTAAAAAGGTCACCGACGATTCCATAGTGAGCGGCGTTGAAGATAGGAGCCTTTGGATCCTTATTAATGGCGATCACGGTACCTGCCCCTTTCATTCCGGCCACATGTTGGAAAGCTCCGCTGATGCCGATGGCGATATAAACCTTTGGTTTAACGGTCTTCCCAGAAGTTCCTACCTGGCAGCCCTTGGGAAGCCACTTCTTATCCACGACAGGTCGTGAGCAGGCGAGAACTCCCCCTATTGCATCGGCGAGTTCTTTTACCACTGGGATATTCTCTGCGTCCTTAATCCCTCTTCCTACGGCAACCAGAATATCGGCCTGCGTAATGTCCACTTCACCCATTGCTGCTTCCACATACTGGATGAAACGTTTGGCAAGACCTTCGTCCGTCAAGGGAGAAGGAATGGAGACAATCTCACCCGGAAGCGGTTCTTTCTCGACTACGGGAAAAGCACCTGGACGAACCGACACCATGTAGGGGCCCTGTTTCAAGAAGGAGACCGATGCATTGATCTTTCCTCCGTAGAGTTGGCGGGTGAGAGAAAAGTTTTCTCTGTCCACATCGATCCCAATGCAGTCAGTGGCCAAGGGCATCTTGAGATGAGCGGAAAGACTTGGAGCGAAGTCCATGCCCGTTGCCGTATGTCCGACCAGAATAAGGGATGGTTTCCTTTCTTTGATGAGTTGGATGAGGACCTCTTCATAGGTCTCTGAATTGTAGACGTCGAGGCGCTCATCATCGATGACAAAAACCCTTTTGGCTTTTGATTTGAGGGCATCCGCAAATGGTTTCAATCCTTTTCCTAAAAGGGCAACCCCGAGATCCGCACCCATACTCTCTGCCAGTTGCCTTCCTTTGGAGAGCATCTCCCATGTGATATCCCTCAATTCTCCCCTTCGATGTTCTGCGATGACAATGATCTCTTTCATTAGGTGAGCCCTCCTTTATCTTTCAGAATATTGAAGACGGTGAGTGCCAAGTCCTCCGGTTTTCCTTCCAGCATCTGCGCCCCTTGGCCCACAGGAGGGAGAAACACTTTTTCTAACCGAATATTCGAACCAGAGAGGCCCACCTCCTCTGGTTTCAGATTGAGATCCGAAGTCCCAAAGGTCTTGATCTCCTTCTTGGCTACCTTTCGGATGCCCATAATTGAGACATAGCGGGGTTCATTGATTCCGGTCTGTATGGTAAGGACGGCGGGGAGATCAATTTCAAACACCTCCTCCAACCCCCCTTCAAGTTCCCTATGGACCTTCAGCTTCTTATCCTGAACCTCGATGCGGTTCACCAAGGCAGCATGGGGGATTCCGAGGAGTTCGGCAAGGACCACACCTACCTGAGCGTATCCGTCATCTTCAGCCTGGGTCCCCGTGAGGATGAGGTCGAATGGGATTTTTCGGATCGCTTCTGTTAGAACCTTTGCTGTAGCAAAACCATCTGAGCCATCGAAAGCAGGGTCGGTCAATCGGATGGCATCATCTGCGCCCATGGCCAAACACTTCCTCAACGATTCATTCGAATTTTCACCTCCCATGGAAAGGACCGTAACCACACCACCCATCTTCTCTTTCAGCAGGATGGCCTCCTCGATGGCATAGCTGTCCCATTCGTTGAGATCGAAGACCAACCCGCTTTTGTCAATATCTTTTCCTGACTTGTCGATAAAGACATCTGCATCTGTCGTCTCCGGCACCCTTTTTATACAGACGATAATGTTCATTCCAATACCTCCCTTCTTAAAGACTAACAAAAATATTGGGTAGGGGGAGGCTTTAGCCTCCCTTCAACCTTTCCACTTTAGCGAAAGAGATTCCTCCTTCATCGAGGATGGAACAGGGGTAGGGAACAGTGATCATCCCTGAAACAGGTTTTGAAGAGTATTCCACCTTCATTTCTATAGATCGGCCTTTTTGAGTCGAAACTTGAACTACCTCTCCATTTTCGATCTTGATAAGTTGAGCATCCTCAGGATTCATCTCCAGATGAGGCTTTTCAGCCACCTTTCTTAAGAAATCACTTTTTAAACTAAGAAGACCGGATTGGAAGAGAGAAGGTCTTTGAATCAGATAAAAAGGATAAGCTTCAGGGTTAGGTTGATGCCTTTTTCCCTCCAAAGGAATAAGCTTCGCCTTCCCCATAGGAAAACCCTGGGAGTAAAGACACCTCTCCCCCTTTGGCCACTGCTCCCCATCCTGAAGTCTCTGATAGTTTGGGATCGTCTTAGTGATCTCCTCAAAGACAGCCTCTGGAGTCTCTCCCTCCACCGGACACTCAAGAAGTTTTAATAAACGAAGAAAGATCTCAAAATCAGACTTGGACTGGTGAAGAGGTGGCCGAAAGGGATTCAGTCTCTGCACCCTTCGTTCCAGATTCGTAAACGTCCCTCCCTTCTCCACAAAGGAGCAGGCCGGCAAAACCACATGAGCCATCTTCGCCGTCTCCGTGAGAAAGAGATCCTGAACCACAAGGAACCGTAACCCCTCCAGCGCCTTCCTCAGTTGTTCTGGATCAGAGGAGGTACTCAACGGATCCTCTCCCACCACGTAGAGGGCTTTGATCCTTCCTTGTGGAATCTTCTGAAGAAGACGAGTTGCCTCTATGTCTTCACCATCCGAGAAAACCCCCATATCGATCGCTCCCTGACTGTTACACTTCTCCAAAAGGAGGAGAATCCCTGAGGACTCCCTGCCAAGGTGCCCTGTGATCAGAGCTAAGTTGGAAGAGGCAATGGCGACCTCCTCCTGAGAAAGGTAAGACCAGGAACCCGAACCGATGAGGATCATGGCATTTTTGGCTTGAGCAAAGGCTCGGGCTGCCTTGTCAAGCTCTTCTCTGTTCAGTAACCCCTCCTCTGGAGAGGCCAACACTTTCTCCCTCAAAACCTCTATCCCCTCGGTCCTATCCTTGATAAACTCCCTGTCCTCCAGACCCTCCCGGAAGATCACTCCCATCATCCCGTTCAGCATCGAGACCTCCATCCCCGGTCTTTTTAGAAGCGTGAGGTTCGGATGAAACAGGGGAGAGATCTGAGTGGCTCGACTGAGGCCAATGTCATAACTCCCAAGGACGATCAGCTGAGCCCTATTTTTTCGGATGGCCAGATGGATCTCATTCTTGATGATGGGGTGGGTCTGAGCAGGGTCCACTCCAATCAGAAGCAGACAGTCAGCCTTGCGAATCTCCCGAATGGAGTTGGTGGAGGCTGAAAGACCAAAGGTCTTTTTCAATCCTCGGATGAGTCCCCGAAGGGCCCCATTTCCTGTTTGACCGATTTGATGCGTCCCGATGGCACTTCGAAAGAGCTTTCTAAAGAGGTAGTATTCCTCATTAGTTAATCGATGGGACAGCAGGCCCGCAATGGCATCGGGGCTGTATTGGTCTTTGATCTCTTCGAGCTCCTGGGCGACCAAGCGGAGGGCTTCCTCCCAAGAAACCTCTTTGAGGTTACCGTTTACCCTTAACAAAGGAGACTGGAGTCTTTGGGGGTGGTCGACGAAGTCCCAGCCGAAGCGGCCCTTGACACAGAGGTTTCCATCGTTGGAACCAAGATCTGGGTCAGAAAAGACTTGTTTAACCTCTCCCTCTTTGGAGCCTATCGTAAGGAGACAGCCGCAGCTGCAGTAAGGGCAGGGGCTGGTGGTCTCCTGGAGTTCCCAGACCTTGGCCGAGTAGTCGAAGCAGTTGGAGGTGATGGCGCCCACAGGGCATGTATCCAGGCATTGGCCGCAGAATTCACACCGAAGGGGTCGGTGGAAGTCAGTATCGATGGCTGTCCGGATGCCTCTTTGGGAAAAAGAGAGTTCTCCAATGCCTTGGACTTCGTCACAGATACGGACGCAGCGGCCGCACAGGATGCATTTATTGGGGTCCCTCCGAAGAAGAGGAGAAAAATCGTCTTTGGCAAATTCTACTTTCTCCCATGGGTAGATTGTCTCATTCACTCCATATTCGTAGACCAATGTCTGGAGGTCGCAATCCCCCTCTTTTTCGCATCTGGGGCAGATCATCGGATGACTAAGGAGGATGAGTTGAAGTTGAAGCCTCCTCGATTCAACAATCTTTGGGGATTGGGTGATGATCTCCATCCCGTTTTTAGCGGGAGTAAAGCAGGAGGGAAGGAGCTCAGACTTTCCTTTCTCCTGAACAACACAGAGACGGCAGGCACCAAAGGGAGTGAGCCTTCGGTCGTGGCAGAGGGTGGGGATTCGAATCCCTGCCGATTGAGCAGCCTCAAGAATCGTCTTGCCCTTTTTGACCTCTACCGGGATACCATCAATTGTCAGTTTGATCGTTTGGGTCTCCATAATTCTAATCAACCCTAAAGGGTTGAGTTACGTAACTCAAGGCTTTAGCCTTGAATTCAGTCGATCGCATTAAATTTACAGGCCTGGATGCACGAGCGGCAACGAATGCACTTCTCCGGGTGGATCACCGCAGGGGTCTTCTTCTCCCAGGTGATCGCCTCCACAGGACAGGCCTTCTTGCAGAGGCCGCACATCTTACACCTCTCCGTATCCACCCGAAACTGAATCAAATCCACACAGACCAGAGCCGGGCAACGCCTCTCCCGAATATGGGCCTCATACTCACTCCGAAAATAGCGAATGGTCGAAAGGACAGGATTAGGAGCCGTCTTACCCAAACCACAGTGAGAAGTCTCTTTGATATGTTGGCCCAGCTGCTCCAGCAGGTCGATATCTTCCATGGTCCCATTTCCTGTGGTGATTCGGTTGAGGATGTTAAGCATGGTTTTCATCCCGATGCGGCAGGGGACGCATTTGCCGCAGGATTCATCGACGGAGAAGTCGGTAAAGAACCGGGCGGTGTCGACCATGCAAGTGGAGTCGTTCATCACGACAAGACCGCCGGAGCCCATCATGGCTCCTGCTTCATCGAGGGAGTCGAAGTCGACTTCGGTATCAAGGAGGGAGGCAGGGAGACAGGCACCAGAGGGGCCTCCGATCTGAATGGCCTTAAATTCATTGTCCCCAGTCATGCCTCCTCCGATATCATAAACGATCCTTCGCAATGTTGTTCCCATAGGAACTTCCACTAAACCTACATTCTTCACTGAGCCAGCCAATGCGAAAACTTTTGTACCTTTGGATCCACTTGTCCCGAGGGAGGCGAACCATTTTCCTTCATTTCGAACGATCATTGGAATATTGGCGAGGGTTTCAACATTGTTTAGGACAGTAGGTTGTCCCCACAGCCCTGCCTCCGTAGAACGGGGAGGTTTAATCCTTGGCATCCCCCGTTTTCCTTCAAGGGAATACATCAGAGCGGTCGACTCACCGCAGACAAAAGCGCCAGCACCCGGATAGATGCCAATATCAAAATCGAAATGAGATCCCAGAATCCTCTTCCCTAAAAGCCCATAATTTCTTGCCTGTTCAATGGCAATGTTGAGCCGATGGATGGCCAGTGGGTACTCTGCCCTCACATAGATATACCCCTGGTGGGAATCGATGGCATAACCGCAGATGATCATGCCCTCCAATACTGCGTGAGGATCCGATTCCAAGAGGGAACGATCCATGAAGGCACCCGGATCTCCTTCATCCCCGTTGCAGATAACGTATTTCGGGAACGAAGCATAGCGTCTCGCCTCCTCCCACTTTAAGCCTGTTGGAAAACCTGCTCCCCCACGGCCTCTCAGGCCAGATGTCTTTACTTCCTCAATTACCTGCTCGGGGGTCATAGAAGTTAGGACCTTGGCCAATCCGAAATAGGCCTCATTCGCAATGGCCTCATCGATACGCTCTGCGTCAATGAGGCCTCTATTTCGCAAGGCCCAGAGGATCTGGTGCTTGAAGAAGGGGATATCTTGCAATCTCGGAATCTTTTCGAAAAGTGATGGCAGAAGGGTTTCGCTCCCATTGCCAATCGCCAAGGCATATGATTCAACCAATTCTCCATTCATGATATGACGGTCAAAAATTTCTTCAATTTTCTCTTCATTGAGGTCACAGTATTTCACAGGCGGGAGGTCATGGGATTCAATGGTAATCATTGGTTCACGACTGCAAAGACCCGCACATCCAGAGCGGATCACCTTGATATCTTGGATTCGTTTTTCTTCCATCTTCCGGAGGATCAGAGCATGAAGTTTTTTTGCTCCTGCAGCGATCCCGCAAGTCCCCATATGGAAGTTGATTTTTGCCCGATACCCTCCCTTTCGAAGAGAGAGATCGAGAGTGATTCTTTCCTTGATCTTTTGTAAATCTTCTACTTTCGCTACTTGCATCGGTTACTCATATGATCTGACAATTCGGATGGCCTCAGCAGGGTCAACCAGGGCATAGGTGTTCTCACCGATAACAATCGCCGGGGCTAAACTGCAACATCCTAAGCAACGAACGGCTTCTAAGGAGAATATTCGATCTTTCGTGATCCCGCCCACTTCAACGTTCAGTTCCCTCTGAAGATTGTCCAATATCTGTTTCGAACCTTTTACATAGCACGCCGTCCCAAGACAAACCCGTATAATATACTTACCTCTTGGGACAAGGGTGAAGAAGGCATAAAAAGAAACGACACCGTAGACTTGCGAAGGAGAAAGGTTCAGACCCTCTGCGATGCGGTGCTGGACCTTTTTGGGGAGGTATCCGCAGATGTCTTGAACTTCTTTTAAGACAGGGATGAGCGCTCCATGCCTCCCTTGATATCTTGCGATCACGTGATCAATTTTTTCCCACTCCTCTTTAGGAATCGAATCAAACCATCTCATAACCTAAAATCCCAAATTCCAATTTCCAAATTCCAAGCAAATCCCAAACAACTTCCTGCGCAGGCAGGAATCCAAATTATCAGATAGACTTTTTATTCGTTTCGGTCATTAATATTTTGATCATTGGTGCTTGTTTGGTATCTGGTGCTTGGGATTTGGAATTTTCTATTCAATAGCTTCTATCAGTAATTCTGTCAGATCCATGACGCGAATTTTTTCTTCATGGCCGGAGGTTTTGACCGCATCCTCCAATGTCAGAACACAGAAAGGACAGGCCGTCACCAAGATCTCCGTGCCTAACTCCACGGCGTCGTTCACCCGAACTTCAGCCAGTCGCTGCCCCGTCTCGGAAGAGGATTCGACCCACATCCTTCCTCCCCCTCCTTCACAGCACAAACTTCTCTCTCGGGAGCGGTCCAACTCTTTAAAAATGAGACCAGGAATGGCACTGAGCAAGATTCGGGGTTCGTCAAAGATATTGTTCTGCTTGCCAAGGAAACATGGGTCGTGGTAAGTAACGACTTTTTTGATCTCCTTTTTCAAGCAGAGTTTTCCTTCCTCTAAACGTTTTGCGAGAAGTTGGGTGGTGTGGAGGACATCGAACTTCCCATCGGGATACTCATTCTTCAACACATTGAAACCATGAGGACATGTGGCCATGATCCGTTCGATTTGGTAGGATGCAAAACGTCTGGCGTTTTCCTCGACGAGCTCTTCAAAGAGACCCGCTTCCCCCATTCTGCGGATTTCATTGCCACAGCATTGTTCCTCATTTCCCAGAATTCCGAAATCGACCTCTGCCCGGTGGAGACAGAAGACAAGGGCCTTTGCAACCTCCTGGATTCGAGGATCAGAGGAGGCGGTGCAACCGACAAAGTAAAGAAATTCAGCCCGGTCTCCTTGAGAAAAATCCTTCACTTTGACATCCTCGGGAAGACTCTTCAACCATTCAGTCCTCTTGTTCTTTGCCTTTCCCCAAGGGTTTCGGTGTTTGTAGGCATTTTCCATGGCTTCGATGATTGTCTTGGGGATGTGTCCCTCCTCGACGAGGGTCCCTCTCATCCCGATGACCAGATCCATGGGCTTCAACCCCCGAGGGCATCGAAGGGTGCAGGTTTTACAGGTTGTGCAATCCCAGAGTTCTTCTTTCTCCCCAATCCGTTCGAGGGCCTTTCCCAAGATCCCTTCGATCATCAGTCTCCGAATATTCAACTTCGATTTTAGGGATACGGGACACCCTCCCGTGCATTTTCCACATTGATAGCAACCCCAGAGGTCAAATTGTTGAGCTAAGGTCTGTTCCGATAATTCCATCTCTTAACCCCCAAAATTCAGGTCAACCCTTCGACTCCCCAGCCTGAAGGCTGGGGCTTGCTCAGGGTTGACCCTGAGCGGCGCTTTCTTCCCCGCCCTAAAGGGCGGGGCTTGGCGCCGTCGAATGGGTCAGGGTTAAGGCTAAGGTTTAGGGGTTTATTATATGAACCTCAACCTTAACCTCAGCCTCAATCTCCATTTTTTCATCGATTGAGTATCTCTCTCGAAATGACGATTCGTTGAACCTCAGAAGTCCCCTCATAAAGCGTTGTTCCGATGATATCACGAAGGTAACGTTCCACTGGATAGTCTTTGGTGTAACCGTATCCGCCCAGCATTTGAACAGCACGGATGGCCACATTCCTTGCTGTCTCCGTAGCAAAGAGCTTTGCCATAGAAGCCTCTTTCGTAAAGGGTTGACGGATTTCTTTCAGATAGGCAGCGCGTAAGACCAAGAGCTGGGCCGCTTCCAATTCGGTATAAGAGTCAGCGATCATCCATTGAATGGCCTCAAAGCTGGAAAGGGGTTTACCAAAAGCCTCTCTCTCTTTGACATATTCGGTTGCAAAGTCGATCGCTCCAAATCCCACACCCACTGCCAGAGAGGCGATACCGATCCTTCCACCATCCAGTTCCACCATCGCGATCTTAAACCCTTCTCCCTCTTTTCCTAAGAGGCAATCGGCGGGGATGACGCAGTTGTCGAAGACCAATTCATTGGTCTGTGATGCCCGATGGCCCATCTTTTCTTCCGCTTTTCCTACAATGAATCCGGGGGTTCCCTTTTCAATGACAAAGGCGCTGATCCCTTTCCCTTTCTTTGCATTCTTGTCGGTCACAGCCCAGGTGACCGTTACCCCTGCAGCTTCTCCACTGGTGATCAGAGTCTTGCTTCCATTGAGAACATAGGTGTCGTTGCGGCGGACTGCTGATGTTCGGATGTTCGCCGCATCTGAACCTGTATGAGGCTCGGTGATGGCAAATGAGCCAGCCGGATACTCGCCATTGCAAAGTTTTGGAACGTGCTTTCTTTTTATCTCTTCCTTTCCAAACTCAAAAACGACCTCTGCAACCATATTGGTCACGGATGTCGTAACGGCATGGGAAGCGCATCCTTTTGCGATCTCTGTGATGGCGAGGCTGTAGGCAACTACCCCAACCTCCGATCCACCGAGTTCTACAGGGATATTCATCCCCATCAAACCAAGCTCTGCCATTTTTTTCAGGTTCTGGTGAGGAAATTGCTTCTCTTCGTCGTAAAGGGCGGCAACGGGTTTGATATTCTTCTCCGTAAAATCCCTTACCATATCCCTGATCATCTCCTGTTCTGGAGTGAGCTTGAAATCCATAAGTCTTCTCAAAGGGTTCAAGGATTCAAGGGTTCATAGGTTCAAGTATTAAAATCAAGTATTAAAATATTGATAAGACCTTTCTTTTGTTTCCTTTTTTCCCTTGACCTCTTGGACCCTCGGCCCCTTGCCCCCTTAATAACTATAAAATCCTCTTCCCGTTTTCCTCCCCAAGTGGCCTGCGTCCACATGCTTCTTGAGGAGAGGGCAGGGCCGATATTTGGAATCCCCAAAGCCTTTGTAAAGTACCTCCATAATGGCAAGGCAAGTATCGAGACCGATGAGGTCAGCCAAGGCCAGGGGTCCCATCGGGTGATTCATTCCGAGTTTCATAACATTGTCGATTGCCTCCCGAGTTCCGACTCCCTCATAGAGCGTATAAATCGCCTCGTTGATCATGGGCATCAGGATTCGATTGGAGATGAACCCTGGGGAGTCATTTGCTTCCACAGGGGTCTTTCCCATCTTCTCAGTGAGTGACTTCACCACATCAAACGTCTCCTGGGAGGTTTGGAGACCTCGAATGATCTCTACCAATTGCATCACGGGAACGGGGTTCATGAAGTGCATCCCGATGACTTTCCATGGTCTCAGGGTTGCCGAAGCAATTTTCGTGATGGAGATTGAAGAGGTATTGCTTGAAAGAATAATCTCTTCTCGGCAAATCTGATCTAATTCTTTGAAGATGTTTAGTTTAAGAGATTCATTCTCAATAGCGGCTTCGATCACGAAATCGGCCTCCGCCATGTCTTTCACTTGAGTGGTCCCTTTGATTCTTCCCATGATCTCGTCCTTTTTCTGAGAAGGGATCTTTCCTTTTTCCACCATTCGATCCAGATTTTTTGAGATGGTTGTGAGTCCTTTTTGGACAAAGGAATCCGCAATATCACTCATCACCACCCGAAATCCAGAATAAGCAGCGACTTGGGCAATTCCGTTCCCCATCTGTCCAGCTCCCACAACACCGAT
>Ga0315314_1002797_pt1 | contig 14150 bp, 9 predicted proteins | sample TDP9_MG_FD_203631 | JGI IMG/M metagenome (GOLD analysis project Ga0315314, IMG submission 203631) | Freshwater sediment microbial communities from Lake Towuti, South Sulawesi, Indonesia - TDP9 | ecosystem: Environmental > Aquatic > Freshwater > Lake > Sediment | place: Indonesia: South Sulawesi...
TTACCCAGTACATGTCAGCGATCTCCAGCGAGAGCTATGGTCCGGGCAGCGCAAGGACGTTCTGGAATCAGCTTTGGAGAAGTATCAACGCAGAAAATCTTTACCAATATCATGAGGTTCTACCCAATTATTAGTTTTTTGTTAGTTGACAACATGCCATATTCTCCTTTCCAAATAAACAACAATATCAAAGAGCAAAAGATCCACAGTTCTGCAGGTGTAATGATGAGTTAAAATTATCGATATTGATATTCATTATCAAAAGTTAAGTAAAAAATTTTACATTATACACTGCCCTGTCCTTTCCGCCTTTTTCGCTGACATCGATTGCATACACCAAATATATCCAGCTTATGATGCTCCTGAATGAAACCATGATTTCTCACTAATTCTTCTTGCAGTTTTTCCAGACGCTTACTGTATATCTCTACAAATTTGCCGCATTTGATACATATCAAATGGTCATGGTGCTCATGGCCGTATTTATGCTCAAAACGCTGTATTCCGTCGCCAAAATCCACCGCCCTGCCGATGCCAGATTCACTCAAGAGTTTTACGGTTCTGGCTACGGTGGCATAACCAATTCCTTTGTACCTGCTCCTGACCAGGTTGTGCAATTGCTCGACCGTTACATGTTGCTCGGTCGCCAAAAAAACCTTGAGAATCTGCTGGCGCTGACTTGTATGCCGCAATCCCTTCCTTATAAGAAACTCTTCAAATCTGCCTTTGGCATCCATTACTTAAACTCTGTCAAACGGCCTGCGCAGGCGGTCATCCGACCGGGCCTATCCATAAACAAAACCTCTAAAGCAGGATTTTCTATTACTGATAATGATTATCAATATCTTATCGTCTGACTTTTGTCAACTGTTTTTTCAAAATTTTTGAATTTCACGCAGAAAGACAAATACAGGCTGTGCAGATACATAATACCGCAAGGTTATCTATTTATGCCGTAGCACTTTGATTGTTTGGCAGTTCGAACACCCTTACGTTACAGCGGGTGGCAGCGTCAAGGCTGAAGGCCCCAATTTCGAGTTTTGGATTTTTGTCATTTGGATTTGTTTCGGATTTCGATATTCGAATTTCGGATTTCGCTTCGCTCCCACCACAGTCTTGGATAATCCTTTCCTTCTAAAATCCACCAGATGTCCTCGGTGCCGTTGGCCGTCTCGCCCACGAAGTCCCACCCGGCTTCCAGGAAAGTTGCAGCTGTCTGCATCTCCGCCGTGGTCTTGCCGTCGGCATTTTCGCAGCCTATTCCCCAAATTTGCCTTCCACACATCTTAATTAGCCCGGTGGTCTCAATATCCCAAAAAGAAGCTGTAACCGTACCATAATTAAATCCCAGTAGCCCCCCGACGGTAGTATGGCTGGAAACGATGCCTACTGAATAACAGTTGGTGATTGTGCCAAATGCTTCACCAAAATACGAGCCATTAATTCCCACCAGTCCGCCGATCCATTCATCTCCCGAAACGCTGCCGGCTGAATAGCAGTTAGTGATTCTGCCAGAATTTGATCCCGCCAGGCCACCCAGCGCGCTATCTCCCGAAACTCCCCCAGTCGAATAGCACCGGGCAATATTCGCATAATAGTCGTTATGCCCCACAAACCCACCAACGCCATTGTTGCCCCACATGTTACCCGTGGCATAGCAGTCGGTGATCATACCGTCATTTGTTCCCACCAGTCCGCCGACATAACCTCCTGCCGAAACGTTGCCGGTCGAACAACAGTCAGTAATTATGCCAGAATTACCTCCAGCCAGTCCGCCGACAACTAATCCGGTTCCCGAAACGATGCATGAAGAGGTACAATTACTGAGTGTACCACGATTAGACCCCGTCAACCCGCCGACAATATGATTTCCCGAGACACTGCCGCCCTTAACATAGCAGCTGGTGATGTATCCGTTCGTATCGCTCACCAGCGCACCAACGTACCTACCTATCCCTGCAGTGACATTAGGATTATACAATCCTAAATCTTTGATATGAGCATTCTCTCCATCTAAGTAACCAAAAAGTCCTACTTTGCTTGCATTTACAGAAGTATAGGTGAAGTTCGAAATTATCTTGCTGTTCCCATCAAATATGCCGCTGAATGGTTTATTGTCGGACCGACTACGCCAGTAACCGATGATATTGAAAGACGTTCCTGTGTATTCGCTCAAGTCGATGTCAGCCATGAGCTTGAAGTGCTTGTCCCAGTCATTCGGTTCGGTGCCGATAGAGTTCATCTGCTTGGCTGTATAAATCAGGTAGGGGTCGTTGGTTGTTCCGCTGCCGCCGTCATATTTTCTCTGGGCGACGGCGTCCAGGCTGAAGATAAAGAAATCGGCGCTGCCAGCCGGCGGGAATGTCTGGCCGACAAGATAAACCAAATCATCTTTGAGAATTGCTATGATGAGAATATCGCTGCCATCACCGGCTTTGCCCGTAAACGCGATCATCATGTCACTAAGCACCGTGCCGACCAATCCAGTCATGTTGAATACCTCATTGGGGTCCAAAGTGCGTCTGTATGGGCTGTCATCTGCTGCGTTCGCATCGACATAAATGAACGAGGCGACGCCTGCATTGGGAGCGATGGGGTCGACAGATAGCTGGAACTTTCCTTCGATGGAATAGGTCCAGTGGACACCGGCTATCCCGCCTGTCTGAAGCACCGTACTTTGATCGGACAGGAATATGTACGTGCTTACACCGACCGCAGCTTGGGCCGGAAGGCTGACAAGACAAACAGCAAGCAGTAAAAGAATTGCCCGCAGAATTCGTGAATTTGTTATGTCCACCATTTTCAGTCCTCCTTCCCTATATTTATACCAGACAAGAACTGTCTTGTCAATTATGCGATGTGAAAAATGATGTTGGACCCCCACCGCAGGGGTGGGGGCTAAAAGGTTTATGCGTTTTTTCCGCAGCACTTTTTATATTTTTTGCCGCTGCCGCAGGGACAAGGCGCATTTCTTCCGACCTTGGGCTGCTCTAATTTAATTTGTTTTACTATCTGCTCGCCCTGTGGGGCCTGGGCGGCGGCTCGCTGCCGCTCAGCCATCGCAAACTGGCCGACCTCGTCGTGGGCTGTCCGACTTACGGTCCAAACGCTCCTAGCTCTGGCGCCGGCCTCCAGACGCACCTTGAAGATAATATCCGTGACGCGGTCCTCAATAGCTTCGAGCATTTCCTTGAACATTCGGTAGCCTTCATGCTTGTATTCGGTCTTAGGGTCTTTTTCAGCCCATCCTCGCATCCAGATACTGTCTTTTAGATGGTCCATCGAATAGAGATGGTCCTTCCAGGTGCTGTCGTAAACCTGGACCAAGACATATCTTTCCAGGTCGCTTAGCTCCTTGCGTAGAAATTCTCTTGCCAGCTCAGATAATCTATCTTTAAGTTCAGGACCATCACCAAGCTCGTCCTCGGTCAATGAGGCTTCGAATCTTTCATTAGCCCAGCTCGCTAATTCGGAGATTTTTAAATTGGAAATTTTATCAGAGAGCTCCCGGTCCAATTGGCCGTCGTTAAAGGTTTTACTCAATTCAAGCAATTGCTTTTGCAACTCACGAGGTTTGCTGTTTGCTATTCGCTCGGCGGAAAGATTGGCATTATATTTTTTATTCGCCCACTGGGCCAGTGCCTCGAATGCGTACACGTTGGGCTCGCCCGATCCATAAGCCATGCTCATCGCAAACTCAACGGGATATTCAATCTCTCTTTGTTTGTATCGCTCTGCGGTCTTCTCGATAAGGAGCTGACGTATTTGCGAGGCATTTAAGGTTTTCAACTGCTCGATGTCCAATTTTATATCGAATTTCGCTCGCGCCCATTCGGCAAATGTGCGAAAAGCAAAATCCTCGGCAAGAAATTCATTTAGCTGTGAACAATCTTTCTTATCGATCTGCTGGGCAGCGGCGCAAATCAATTGCTCCTGAATATCTTGCGGCGATTGGTCTTTGATTTTAGCGGGGCTTAGGCTCACTCGAAAGGCACTCATCGCCCATTTGGATAGGCCCGCTATGTCCCAGGTCTGCGGGTCACTATAGTCTTCCAGATATTCGCCGATAGAAAGCGATATATTATTAGCGGCATTATCTTTCGCCCGCTCTTTTATTAATCTCTCAATTTCTTCTGTCTTGGAGCCGGCGATTTCTGAGGGATTCAAATCAACGCCGAAATTGGTTCTGGCCCACTCGACAATACATTTAACCGGATAGTTCTCATTCAGGATGGTGTCACAATTCTTTGCGATGGCGTTGTTAATCATTTCTTGGATAATGCTTTTGAGGCCCTTTCCAGCTAAAATTTTACGTCTGCGTGAGTAGAAAATCTTTCGCTGGTAGTCCATCACCTCATCATATTCAAGCAGACTTTTGCGTATCTCGAAGTTTCGCTCTTCGACTTTTTTCTGTGCCCTTTCGATGCCTTTGCTTATTCGCCTATGATAGATTGGCTGGCCTTCTTCCCAGCCGATCCAGGAAAGTGCCTTAACCGTCCACTCCGGAGCGAAAACTTTCAGCAGGTCATCGTCAAAGCAGAGAAAGAACTGGCTGGAGCCTTTGTCCCCCTGCCTGCCGCATCGGCCTCGCAACTGATTATCAATTCTCCTGGCCTCATGCCGTTCGGTCCCGAGGACATGCAGGCCGCCGATTTCCGCTACGCCAGGGCCAAGTACAATATCGGTGCCTCTTCCAGCCATATTTGTGGCGATGGTTATATTGCCACGCATTTTTCCATCTCGGCCTCTGTGCTGCTGGCCGGCTTTGGCGACGATAGCTGCTTCTCTTTCGTGGTGCTTGGCGTTGAGAATCTCGTGCTCCAGGCCGAATTTTTGCGTAAGAGCCGCCGAGAGCGCTTCATTTTTTTCTACGCTGGTCGTTCCCACAAGCAATGGCTGGCCGGCAGCACTAATCTCGTTTATCTCCTCCACGATAGCGTTAAACTTTTCCCGCATTGTTTTATAGATTACATCATCCAGGTCCTGCCTGATGCAAGGTTCGTTGGTGGGTATGACCATAACATCCAGGTTGTAAATCTTCATAAACTCCTCAGCCTCGGTGGCTGCGGTGCCGGTCATTCCAGCTATCTGGTCATAGAGCTTGAAAAAGTTTTGCAGCGTGATGGTGGCAAGTGTCTGAGTTTCTTCTTTTACGGTGACAGCTTCTTTAGCCTCGACCGCCTGATGGAGCCCATCGGACCACTGTCTGCCGTGCATAAGGCGTCCCGTAAATTCGTCAACGATGATGACCTTGCCATCCATAACTACGTAATCTCTTTCCTTTTCAAAGGTCACGTGAGCCCGTAAGCTTTGTTCCAAAAGATGTGGCCATTCCATATTTGAGCCGGTGAAAAATGAGCCGACGCCGGCTGTTTCCTGCGCCGCCCCAATCCCTTCATGCGTAAGATGCACTGCTTTGCGGTCATATTCGACCTCATAATATTGCGTGGCCTCGGTTAGCTTGACTTGCGCAGTCTCAAGCTCTGCTTTGGCCTTTTCGATCACCTGTTGAGCCTTTTCTATTCGTTTGTTGTCTTTATCCCTTTTTGCATCGGATAGTTCGCCCTGGGCGTTGGCGATGGTTCGCTGGGCAGAATCAATCTGTCTTTTGATACGGTCATAATTACTCTGAAGGCCTATCAGTTTTCTTGCCACTTGGTCAGCTTTTTTATACCTGGTGACATCGTCAAAGGCTGGGCCTGATATAATTAGAGGTGTCCTGGCTTCGTCAATTAAAATTGAGTCAACTTCGTCGATTATGGCGTATTGCAGTTGGCTCTGCACCATCTGCTCGAGTGACAATTTCATATTGTCGCGAAGATAATCGAAGCCGAACTCGTTGTTTGTGCCGTATGTTATGTCGCAGGCATACTGACTTTTTCGCTCATCGCCGCTTGTATCCATATCCGCCTGGATTGCCCCTACGGTCAGTCCCAAAGCGCGATAGATCGGCCCCATCCATTCTGCGTCGCGCTTGGCCAGGTAGTCATTGACGGTAACTATATGAACTTTCCTGCCAGTCAGGTGAACAAGGTATGCCGCTAAGGTTGCTACCAGCGTTTTGCCTTCGCCGGTAACCATTTCAGCGATCTTGCCTTCGTAGAGGACCACGCCACCGATGATTTGCACGTCGAAATGTCGCATTCGGACATTTCGCCTTGCCGCTTCTCGGACAACAGCAAATGCCTCAGGCAGGATATCTTCTGGCCGGGCCCCGGCTGCAAGTTTCGTCTTGAACTGGGCCGTCTTTGCTTTGAGAGCCTCGTCGTCGAGTTTGCTTATTTGCTCTTCAAACTCTCCCGTCTGCTTTGCGATTGGCCAGTAGACATTCTTTAGCAGCCGCTCATTTCGGCCAAAGCGTTTCACCAGGATTTTGTTTACTCTATCAAACATATAATCGTCGCTCGTATCTCGCTTCACGAGATACACTTCACGCTCTTTGAGGCCAGTATTGCAAAATTTCTGTTAAACGTCAAGGCTTTCATTGAGCATCAGATTTATCTTTTGGTTTTTCTTTCTTTGGATTTCTTTGTCCCTTTGCTGCCGATTAGTGGCTCCAACGGTGCTAAGTTTAACTGACGGGCCGGGACGTTCACTGAAACTATGCGTACTTTTATGAATTGGCCCAAACGAACGTTGCATCCTGAATGTTGACCGACAACACATTGGGCCCTTGCGTTATATTTCCATCGGTCAGACCCCAAATCTGCCATCTGGATAAGGCCTTCAATGCCCAGCTTTCGTGACTGAACAAATACACCAAAGTTTGTCAGGCCGGTGACAACGCAGTCAAGCTCATCGCCGATTCTTTGGCTTAGCATTTGCAATATTAGCACCGTGGTCAGCTCTTTTTCGGCATCCTCTGCTCGCTGCTCGGTGAAGCTGATATGTTTGCCGATCTCAACTAAATCCTGCCCGGCTGCAATCTGCTTAGCCTCATCTAAACGATTTTGCAAGTGACAATCCAAAATGCGGTGAACGAGTAAATCAGCGTACCGCCGTATAGGGCTGGTGAAGTGACAATAGTGCGTCGAAGCCAGCGCGAAATGGCCGATGCGCTGCGGTGCGTACCGAGCTTTTTCAAGACTTCGCAAGACCGCTAAATTCACTGCCAGCGCGCAATCAGCATCTTTAACGGTTTGTAACAATTCTTGCATCGCCCAGCGGTCCGGGTTTCGTGGCAAGCTCAGACCAAATGCTCTAAGCAGATTGGCCAGATTCTTCATACTCAAGGCGTCCGGCTCCGGATGAATCCTCCGAATGAAAGGGACATCTAGTCTATCTAAAACTGAAGCGACAGCCTCGTTAGCCTCGACCATAAACATCTCGATTATCGTGTGTGGATAGCTATCGTCCGCGGGGTGGGCGTCCACTACGCGTCCGGATTTATCCATTACTAATTCTGTTTCCGGCAGCGCCAGATGTATCATTCCATTCTTTGTTCGCCTCTTTTCAATCACGCGGGCGAGTGTCTCCATATTTTTCAGTAGCTCGATTACTTCTTTTCTTACACCCTTGGTATGGCCTTTCAAAATTCTATCAGCTTGTTGGTAGGTTAGACGTTGTGTCGAGCGCATAATACTATTGGCAAATCTGCGGGATAAGGCATTACCGTGCTGGTCATAGGTCAAATAAACGCTTTTAACAAACCGCTTTTGGTCAGGCTGAAGACTGCAAACGCCGTTGCTTAAAATCTCCGGCAGCATAGGAAGGGTCTTGCCGGGTAGATATACGCTATTTCCACGATTTTTTGCCTCGGCGTCCAGCAGCGAATCCTGCGAAACAAAGTTGCTGACATCGGCAATGTGGATGCCCAGCATCCAGTTACCGTCAACATCTTTTTCCAGGCTTATCGCATCGTCAAAATCTTTTGCATCCGGCGGGTCGATGGTGATAATGACTTTTTCTGTTACATCCTCCCTGCCATCAAGTTGCTGCGGATTAAATTGGCCCGCCCCCTGGCGTGCCTGCTGAAGACAATCGGCATCAAATTCGCTCGGCAGGTGATACTGGGCAATTACAGATTTTGCCTCGCTTTCATACTGTCCCTGCCTGCCTAAGATTTCAATTATTACGCCGCGTGCCAGGTATTTTTCTGTGGGATAAGAGAGTATTTCAACCACGACTTTATCCTTTTGCCTTGCTCCTTTTGCAGTGACATCATCAACGCTAATCGGCTCGAAAAATGCCGTTCCATCCGGTTGAACGAGCCAGCCCTCTTCTGTCTTGAATAAGGTCCCGACGAATCTATTTTGCGCCCGCTGGAGAACCTCGATTATCTGGCCGCTAAGCCGCATCTGACCGCTGCGTTTGCCTTTTCTTTTGACTTTTGCCACAACGATGTCGCCGGTCATCGCCTCGGCTGTAGCATTCGGCGGAATGAATAAATCGCCGTGCGAATTGGCCTCAAGAGGCGTTACGAAGCCAAATCCCTTCGGATTTGCTCTGAATGTCCCTACGATTTGGCTGGCCAGCGAAGGCAGCATCACCGAACCGCCAGCACCTATTACCACGTGTCCAGCCTGGCGGAGCTCGTCAAATGCCAATTTGAATTGTGGATAATCCTCTGGGCTTATGCCTAATGCTTTAGCCAATTGTGCCAGTTTCACTGGCTTGTAATCGGCGTGCTTCAATAATTTAATTATTCGTTCTTTGAAAATTTCCGGCATGATGTTTTTAAAAAAATCCGAATATCTAAATCCTAAATACGAAACAAACCCCAAATTCGAATTTCCAAATGTTCAAAACTTATTGTTTTGGACATTTGAATTTCGGTCATTTGTTATTGTTTCGAGTTTTGATATTCGAGTTTAGAAATTCGAGGTAGTTATGTCTTTTTCGCCTTTAGCTGATTGAGCCTTTTGGCAAGGCGGGATTTTTTTCGAGCAGCAGTTTTTTTGTGCATGGTACTGGTTGCGGCGGTTTTGTCCAGCTTCTTTACGACAAGCCGATACTGCTCATCCGCCGCTTCTATATTGCCGCTACTCAATGCCTCCTCAAAATGTTTGATTTGTGTCTTTATCTGGCTTTTACGTGCCCGATTAATCAATCTTCTTTTGGCGTTTTGTCTGACTCTTTTTTTAGCTGATAACGAATGTGCCACTGCAATCTCCTAAAATATCTTTTCAGAATTGATTACTTTCCTTTGTTCTTGGCCTCACTCCATGCGTACAACTGGTGTAGAGGGTTAACAAACTTGTACTCACCACGAGTTTCCATCATCTGAATGATTCCGAGTCTTCTGCCTCTCTGCAAAAAGTTGTCCAGGTTCTTCTGTTCAGTCGAAGGAAGCGCTTCAAGAATTTGTTGCCGGTTAAACATGCCCCCCAACGGTACGTTCTTATGTATAGTGCGCAGAATCGACGCGTATGTTTTGCTCCTCAGTATTTTAGAAACTTGGGGAGCTATGTACTTTTTTCCTACTACTCGTGCAGCCTCCGTTATTCCGTCTAAGGCGTCTTGTCCATCGATATAATTATCATTATCTTGCCAAAAAACAGCGTCACCTATCTCGTGCATAAGCATAGGCAGACCACCCGACAACGGCACCATCAGAGTTAACGCATCGCTACTGATAGTAATATTGATTCTTTCAAACATACGCCTAAAAAATTCTTCAGATTCACTATTGCTCATGACCATCAGATCGATAACATCGAAAATCCTGGCGACTGATGGCTGATGTTTTATTAGCTCTTCTCGTCTTTCCGGCAGACCAACAAGGACAAGAAAAAGTGGTAAAGTTTCACGCGACAGCGCCAGCATGTCAATAGAACTTTTTAAAAACTGAGAGAACTGGGGAACATCGCTGATGCCATTAAGGTCGTCTAATATAAGGACTAGACCTTTCTTTCCACTTTTTTGGGCTTCGCTATATACTTTTCGCAATGCCGGCAGAAAATTATCCACCAATGATGTTAGTTTGCCTTTGTTTTTGGTGAATTCAACACCGAGACCGAAAAAATTTACACCTTCTATATAATTATTGAATATCTCTCGCAATCTGTCAAAAAGAGATTTATCAGCACAATCTTGCAACAGTTTTTCGAAAACAACGCCCATAGCCTCTTCTAAGCTTCTTACACCGCCGAGGCAGCAGTGACTTCCAACCAGGCTGTATTCTTTTTCAGCAAGGTATTTGATGAATCCAGCAAGAGAGCTTTTCCCAATACCGCGCTGCCCTGTAATAAAAACATTCTCGTTTCTGCCCGAAACAGTTTGTCTAACGGCTCTTTCCAGCCGTTGTATTTCTTTTGTTCGAGCCACGAAATATTCAGGCTGCACTGGTTTTCCCGGACTAAAAGGACTTTCTTTTGCAATGATATCTGCCATTTTCAGTTCTCTTTTAGAATTTCCCGCAATTTATCCACTCGCTGGCTGACGTCTTTATATGCAAAATCAATCTGCGCGATTCTGCGAAAGATTTCCAGCGCCTTATCTGTGTCACTATTCTCCTCATAAGCCCGGCCCAGATTGTACCGCAATTCTTTGGCTAAGCCGTCATCTTTTATCTCATAGGAATCTATCGCCTGGGTAAGAACATCGATTGCATCAGCAAACCAGCCCTTCAGAAAAAAGCAGTAGCCTATTTTATCCATCGCTGCAATCTTTCGTCTCGGATCTCCTTGGGCCTCCTGGAATAGTGGTATTGCCTCATCGTAACGTCTATTTCCGAGCAGCCGAATACCATATTCATACTTGGCCGCAAGGTCGGTCGGGTAGTTCTGCACACAGAGCCGGTGATGCTCTAATTCGGTATCGTTTAGTTGCTCCAACAATTTTTCAACCTTAGCCCTGGCCTCTGCGTCATCTGGATTAGCTTCAAAAGCAGCTTTTGCCTGTTTTATTTTGCGATGGAGCTGGTGAATCCTTAATTGGCCTGCTCGCTGCTTAAAGCTGAACTCGCTTTTAGTTTTATAGGCATTTTCCAGCAGCTCTATCGCCTCATTTTCGGCTTGGTCATTCTGCAGCTCTGACAGGACCTGGGCCAAATTGAACACGTTACTTGATAGGTTCGGGTTTTGGGCCAATTCTTCTCTGGCGAGCTTTACCGCCAGGAGACGGTAATCTTCGCTCTTGATGACGCCCTGGGTTGCGTGAAGTTTTTCTTGGCCCTCGCGGTCTTTGATTGATTTTCTAAAATCACCTTGCTGGTCGTATTTGCCTGAGGCCATAGTCAATTCGGCTGAAAGGTTTTTAAACTCGTCGGCTAAATCTTTGTCTTGAGGTTTAAGCCTGCACGCACGTTGGCAGGCGGCAAGTGCTTTGTCGAATTCGCCCAAAGCCGCGTACGAGTCTTTTAACAGGATATATGTTTGTAAAGACGGTCTTTCCGCGGCATTATTTTTCTGGAAGACCAGATTCGCGATCCAGTCCGCTGTTTTTTTATAACCACCTGCCACTGCTGCCCTTAGCATGGCCTCGGCATACGGCAAATGGTCGGGGTCCTTTGCGAAAAGGTACTCAGCATTCAACAATTGTTCAAGGGCAGTTTTGCCTCGTAGTCTCTTTACCTTCTCCATCACGGAAGGCTTCTGGCCGGATTTTGCCTTTCGTTGCAGAGCTAATTCACAAAGAGGCAGATGACCTTGTTCCAGCGCGTCCGGGGCGTATCGCAAACCTTCAAGGTACATCCCGATAGCGTAGTCGAAATTTTCTGACTCCGCGGCTTCTCGGGCACTTTCAAAAAAAGCCCCGGCTTTAGCAAGGTCCTGGTTATCGTTCTCTGGCATACTTTTTAAGTGAACGCTGTTTTTAAGGTTTTGTTTACCTGCTTATCGTAGTAGCGACTTATAATTTGTCAACAAAGAAATCCTTGTATAAAAACTCAGGCTGTGGTATAAGAACCCAAATTCATTATTTTGCGTTTTGAAACGTGTGAAAAGCAATCCCGACATAAGAATTTAGGGAGGAACCAATATGGTAACAGCCCTTGAGCAGTATGACCCACAGATTTATGAGCTTATACGGCAGGAGAAAGCCCGCGAGAGCGGATGCATTCGCCTTATCCCCTCAGAAAACTACGTATCCAGAGCCGTAATGGAAGCCAGCGGTAGCTGTCTTACCAACAAGTATTCCGAGGGTTATCCAGGCAAGCGATATTACGAGGGCCAGCAGGTAACTGACCTTATAGAAAGATTGGCTCAGGAGCGGGCCAAAAAATTATTCAAAGCCGACCATGCAAACGTTCAGCCCTATTCCGGCTCGGTCGCAAATTTGGCTGCCTACGCAGCACTAATAAAACCTGGTGACACTATTATGGGGATGTCGCTTATCGACGGCGGACATCTTACGCACGGCTGGACGGTCTCGCTGACAAGCAAGTTCTACAAATCTGTGCTTTATCCTGTTGACCCCAAGATAGGCAGATTAGACTTTAATCGGATCGAGGAGCTGGCGAAAAAACACCGCCCAAAGATAATTATCTCCGGCGCCACAGCCTATCCGCGGGAGATTGACTTTGAGATATTCGGCCAGATAGCCCGCAAAGTTGGTGCATACCACGTCAGCGATATAGCCCACGTTGCAGGCCTTGTCGTAGCCGGCATACACAAAAGCCCTGTGCCATACTCCGACATAGTCTCGACCACCACCCATAAGACGCTGCGAGGTGCGCGCGGCGGAATGTTACTATGCAAAAAAGAACACGCCGAGAAAGTTGACCGGGCAGTCTTTCCAGGCCTGCAGGGCGGCCCACATATGCACACATTAACTGCCATCGCCGTAGCACTGGCTGAGGCCGACACGCCGGAGTTCGTCGCCTACGCAAAGCAGATAGTCAAAAATGCAAAAGCTTTAGTTGAAAAGCTGCTGGAATACGGCTTTAACCTGGTAACCGGCGGAACCGACAACCATTTAATCCTGATCGATTTGCGAAACAAAAATGTCCCCGGCAAAAAACTGGCAAAGGCATTAGACAGAGCGAGAATTGAGACTAATTACAACACCGTACCTGCTGATCCTGCTCCGCCGGCAAATCCCAGCGGCTTGCGTATCGGAACGCCGGCTATTACCACGCGGGGAATGAAAGAAGAGCAAGCTCAACAAATCGCCACTTTGATAAATAAAGTGACTGAAAACATCGATAATGAGTCGGTGATCGAAGAAGTTGGCAAAGAGGCTCTGCTTTTATGCTCGCAATTTCCAGTGCCGGAGCACTTTATCATTCCGAATAAGAATAGTGTGGATATGATGCAAGCCTCAGACGCTCTAACACCGTGGCTATTCTAAGCTCAGAAGCGGCAAATACTTGGGAATACTGAAAAAGGACCGACCACATGGCCGAAGAACAGGTGCTGGTTGTCGAGCGAAAAATTCTTGAACAGGTAGGAGAGTTTCAAGGACTCGCATTTGACGTGGAGCGCTATCTTGGCAAGCTCTTTGCTGCGGGCAATCCTCGTTTTATACTTAGGTCACAAGCTGAAGCTGACCCCACCTATAAGCAGCTCATTCCCTACGTCATTATGACTTATGACGGCAAGTACCTTAGCTACGTTAGGGGCAGGCGAGCCGGGGAGGCCCGGCTTGTCGGCAACAGGTCTATCGGCATAGGAGGCCATATAAATCCTGCTGATGACATGCCCTTATTCAATGCCGACTTTTTCCAGACTTACCTTGCTGCCGTTGAGCGCGAAGTGGCGGAGGAAGTCTCCGTAGAAACCAGCCATACTGACCGTGTTGTCGCTCTGCTCAATGACGAATCCAACGCGGTTGGCCGTGTACACCTCGGAATAGTCCACTATTGGATTTTGGATGCACCAAGGGTTAGTAAGCGAGAACAGATGATTACCCAGATGGCCTTTATGACAGTTGCCGAGCTGCAAGAAGTCCGAGATACTATGGAGACGTGGTCGCAGTTGTGCTTAGGTAGCCTGCTCTTAAAAAACTGTACCAGTTTAATGAAAAGGTAACTGGTGAGTGGTGATTGGTGAATGGTTATTGAGGTATTTGAGTATTTTGTAATCGGAAAATCAGGTTGCAGAGTATCATATTATCAGAGTTTTAGATAGATAGAAAGTGACGGGAGCATGTCCCGATTTCAGTTGAAGGTTCGATGGCTACTCTTGGCAACATCTTACGCGACCTTTCCTTTCTCAGCAAGATTTTGTTCCCCATCAGCATCCATCAATTTGGCTTCCAGAACCCACAAT